>Ga0070749_10000014_pt1 | contig 78992 bp, 79 predicted proteins | sample VirMetDEL_Nov_18_FD_75180 | JGI IMG/M metagenome (GOLD analysis project Ga0070749, IMG submission 75180) | Aqueous microbial communities from the Delaware River and Bay under freshwater to marine salinity gradient to study organic matter... | ecosystem: Environmental > Aquatic > Marine >...
TGATGTTGTTATGAATGATAATATTAATAGAACTAGTCAAACAGTTCCTTCTTCAATTGCAGCATTAAAAGCTCTAGGATATAATGATTCAATTGCATATCCTTGGTTTGCACCTGCAGGATTTAATAGGGGTGCGTTAAATGATGTTATTAATTCAAAAGTAAGGCTAAACGCCGAAGATAGAAATATTCTTTATGAATCTAGAATTAATCCTATCGCAAACTTTCCAGACGGCGGTTTTGTTATTTTTGGCCAAAAAACATTGCAACAAGATCGATCATCACTGGACAGAGTTAACGTAAGAAGAATGCTTTTAGAAGTAAAAAGAGTCATATCTGATATTGCTAACAAATTAATTTTTGAAAACAATACGCCGCAAACACGCGCAAGATTTGTTGCTCAAGCAACACCTTTACTAGGCGCAATTCAATCGCAACAAGGTATTGATCAATTTAAAATTGTTATGGATACGTCTAACAATTCTGAGTTGGATATTGAAGAAAACAAGCTTAACGGAAGAATTATTTTAGTCCCTACAAGAGTAGCAGAATTTATCTCTATTGACTTTATAATTACTAACGCAGGTGTTAGCTTTGAATAACGCATACAAATGGAGTAAACTATTATGGCAGAATTAACATTTAAATCACCGGGTATCAGTACTAGAGAAATTGATTTATCACAAACAAGATCTTCTAGGCCTGTCGGTATACCAGCTGGAATTATTGGAACTTCTTTAGAAGGTCCAGCTTTTATCCCTTTGACATTTGCAAATTTTAATGATTTTGTAACAACATTTGGGGCATCAGATGGTGAAAAATTCGGGCCAATTGCTGTAAGTCAATGGTTGACAAATGCTCAGTCAGTTACCTATATGAAAGTCCTAGGAATAGGCAACGGAAAACAAAAAAATGCAACAACAGGTAAAGTAACAAATGCAGGTTTTGTTGTGGGTGATAGAATAATTCAAAATAATGGTTATGCAGGTGACAATCCTTACGCCAATACAGGAGCCGGCTCTGTTGAAGGTAGAACTTACTTTTTAGGAAGCTTTATGTCAGAATCTGCAGGAAGTACTATTTTTTCTGATCCGGGCATACAAACAGGGCCTAATTCAGTTTCTATTCTTAGAGGGGTAATCTTAGCACCTAGTGGCGTAGTTCTTCATTTGTCTGGTAATAATATGGCAGATACATCTGCACCAAGTAAGTCGCAAACTGCAACTAACGGAAGCACCCTGGCCGGCCAAAAAGGTTCGCTTACTGGATCGATTAATATAAGCAGCCAAGAATTTGTAATGATGATGAATGGTTATTCCAATTCTGATACTGGAAAGACGACAGTATTAACTGCATCTTTAGATATGACAGCACCAAATTATTTTAAAAACGTATTTAACACAGATCCGCTTAAGATAGAAGAAGAAGGTCACTATCTTTATGCATCATACGACATATACCCAGATATGGCAACAGTCACAGGAAGTGGAGTTGTTGAAGCTAGTGGTGTGAGTGGAAACTTAGAAGACGCTATATTTTTATTAACATCGTCAGCAGGAAGAGGATCAGCTAGCTCGAGCACAGAAGTTGACTATGAAGATTTTGAATACAGATATACGCATGCATCTTCTCCTTTTGTAATATCTCAAAATTTTGGTAATGCTCCTCATAACTTGTTTAAAATTCATGCGCTGTCAGATGGCGAAGGTATATCTAATAGATATAAGATATCAATTGAAAATATTAAAAAATCAACATCAACTTCTGACTTGTACGGTACTTTTGATTTAGTTATTAGAGACTTTTATGATACAGATCCTTATCCAGTTGTTTTGGAAAGTTTTAGAGGTTTAAGTCTTGACCCCGGGTCTGATCGTTATATTGCCAGGGTTATTGGTGATCAAAACATAAGATATAATTTTGATGTTGCCGAAACATCACAAAAAATTATTGTTGAAGGGAATCATCCAGTTAGATCTAGATATATTAGAATCGAAACGACCCTAGCACTAGAAGACGCGTCGATTCCTAAAACCTCGTTACCTTTTGGGTTTAGAGGTCCTAATCATTTAGTTACTAGTGGTTCTTTGTTGGCAACAGTAGACCCGGGTAGTAATTTAAGTAATACAGACATTACTAAAAGAATAATTGAACCGCCGATTCCTTATAGGGAAAGTGTTGCTATTGGTACTGGTTTGCTTAAAAAGTCTGATTCTAGATATTACTGGGGCGTGCAAACTATGCGTAAAACAAACCCGGCGCAACCTAATTTGACTAGTCTTTTTGACAATAGTTTTGATGCATTTACTAAGCATTTTCCAAATAATAGAATTAACACGCTTAATTTTTCAGTTGGTAATAATGCAGGTACAGCAAACGTAGCCGGTAGCATTCTAGACAGTGATTTATTTAATAAAAATAAGTTTTCTTTAGAAAATATACAAGTTCGTACCGGCTCAGATGGCCTCGCGGATCCGGATCAATGGCTAAGTGCTTCTTATGTTAGAGATGGCAATATTACACCATCCAGTACAAACAAAACAAGGGCATTTGAAGAAAGCGATTTAGGTAAAGTTGCTAATACTAAGTTTGCTAAATTTACCATGATTCTCCAAGGTGGGTTTAACGGTGTTAATATTTTCAATAGAGAAAAGAAAAACCTGACAAATATAGCAGCAAGAAGAGAATATATTGAGTCACAATCTACAGCCACTCAACAAAGTACAATTGCGGCATATAGAAAAGCTATCGACTTAATGGCATCAAAAACAGATGTAGATATTCAATTACTAGCATTACCTGGAATTAGACACCCGTCAATTACTGATTATGCAATTCAAAAAGTAGAAGATAGATTTGATGCTATGTATATTATGGATATCGAAGAAGTAGATCAATTAAATAATGTTATAACTTCTTCTGTGCAAAAGCCAAATGTTCAAAATACAGTTGTTAACTTAAGTGGAAGATCCCTTAATTCGTCATTTGCTGCAGCGTATTTTCCGGATGTTATTGTTACAGATCCAACAACAAAAACATTAGTACAAGTTCCTCCATCAGTTGCAGTGTTAGGTGCATACTCATTTAATGATAAGGTTTCTCACCCTTGGTTTGCACCGGCAGGTTATGCAAGAGGTGCTTTAAATAGCGTCGAATTACCTTCTGTTAAACTTAATAGAACTAACTTAGATGACTTGTATGGCGCAGACATCAATCCTATTACAGAATTTCCTAATACCGGTGTGACTATATGGGGACAAAAAACTTTGCTGGCGTCTAATTCAGCATTAGACAGAATTAATGTTCGTAGGCTTTTAATTGATGTTCGTAGAAAAGTTAGAAGTGTTGCAAACAGTCTTTTGTTCGAACCTAACAGGGAAGAAACATTAGATAAATTTAATTCATTGGTTAACCCTATTTTACAAAGAGTTCAAGAACAAAACGGTGTTGACAGATACAAAGTCATTATTGACACAACGACTACAACTCAAGCAGATGTTGAAAATAATACAATACGTGGAAAAGTTTATTTGCAGCCTACACGTTCAATTGAGTTTGTTTCACTAGATTTTGTTGTTACAAATGCTGGTGCAAATATTTAATACCATATATATATTTATATAAAAACAGGAGACTATTATGGCAGAAACACTTTCAGTAACAGACTTACTACCAAATAAGTTTGAACCGAAAAGAGATTATAGATGGGTTTTAGCAATTGAAGGTATTGATTCATTTTTAATATCTGATACAAAAAGACCTGACATATCAATTGACAAAGATGAAATCCCTTTTATTAATAGCTATAGAGTTGTTTCTAAAGGTAAGGTTAAGTTTGGCGGAATATCAGTTAAGCTTCATGATCCGATTGCACCTTCAGGTGCACAGCAAGTAATGGAATGGATCAGAACTCACTATGAGTCTGTTTCAGGAAGAGCCGGATATGCAGATTTTTACAAAAGAGATCTTCAACTTAAGCTTTTAGATCCTATTGGTACAGTTATTGAATTGTGGGATATTAAAGGCGCAATCATTACGAGCGCTAATTTTGGAACACTTAGTTACGGTAGTGGAAATATGTTATCAATCGATCTATCATTAGAAGTTGATAATTGTGTATTGCAATTCTAAGCCTTGATTTAAATAAAAATTGTTTACTTTGTTATAAATCCTCTGTATTGTTATAGAGGATTTTTTATTTAGGAGAGACATACATATGCAAAACAAAAACATGCCTACTAGTAATATTTTAAAAGATGATTTTGGTTGGGAGGTACCATTTGAGACAGTACCTTTGCCTTCTAGAGGCGTTGTATACCACCCGGACAGCAAGTTATATAATAAAGAGTCTATTAGCATAAAAGCAATGACAGCGCTAGAAGAAGACATACTGTCTAGTCAGGCTTTTATTAAAGAAGGTACATCAGTAGCACGTGCAATTCAGTCTTGTATCGTAGAAGACAATGTTGATGTTGATGAAATGATATCAGGTGATAAAAATGCACTTATGATATCGATGAGAATTACAGGTTACGGCTCTAGATACCCTGTTTTGCATTCATGCGCAAACTGTGGAGCTCAAAATGAAGTTGACGTCCAGCTAAACGAGTTAGCTATTAATCGATTAAAAGAAGAGCCAATCGTCAAAGGAGAAAATAAGTTTAAATTTCTGTTACCTGTCTCAGGAAAAGAAGTTATTTTTAAATTTTTAACCGGATATGATGAAAAAGAAGAAAAAATTAAAAAGCAAAGAATGAAAAGCATGGGTATTAATTTAGATAATAACGTTACTTCCTTTTTGGAACAATCAATATTATCAATTGACAATATTACCGATAAAAATAAAATATCGCATTTTATAAAACACATGCCTGCTATGGATTCTAGAAAACTAAGACTTCATATAATAAATCAGGAGCCGGGGATAGATATGACTTGGAAATATGTTTGCAATTCTTGCACTCATAATAATGAGTTAGGCATACCAATATCTACAGAGTTTTTTTGGCCCAGTACATAGCTGGCGCGAAAAAATACTAGAAGAATTTTTTCTGCTCCAGATGCACCTCAACATGTCTTATTCAGAGGTCAAAAGATTACCAATACGATATCGCCATTGGTTTTTAGACAGAGTTGCGAGGCATTTTAAAGAGAAAAATGAAGCAATTGAAAAAAGATATAACAAAGATGCTAGTCACAGTAACGACAATTTAAATAATTTGGCAATGTTTGAACAACAAATCAATGATAAGTTAAAAAAATAATTTTGTGCATACTTATTATTATTATCAAAGGAGTGATTGATGCCACCAAACACACCAAATAACCAGAATACATCACAGAGTCAAACTTCTCAAAGCGCGCAAGACATTATTAGCGACCAATTAGGTGATTTAAGCAATAGTGCAGATGATGCTACAAAAAGCATGTCAAGATTAAGTGATGAGACTGAAAAAGCCGGCGACAGTGCAAAGTATCTTGGAGTTGGAGCAGTAAGTTTGATAACAGCGCTTAGTACTGTTGATGGTCAAACGGGACGAATTGCCCGAAGTATTATGAAAGGAGTAACAACACTAGCAGAAGAAACTTACAACAGCCAAGCAGAAATTGCCAAAAATATGAATCATATGTTGGATCCCTATACTAAACTTAATGAATCAATTGGAGGAATTACAAGAGAAATGTTTATAAGTGGCGAAGAAATGAATGCATTTTCTGCCACAGCTTTTGAAACAACGCAAGACTTTCAAAAAGCTTTTGCTGGAATTGGCGATTCTGCAATTACTTTTAAGTCTAATAGCGGTGATATAAAAAACGCATTTAAATCTCTTTTCCCGACAGAAGAAGATATGCGAGATGCTTATGACATGGTAGGTCAGCTCAATAAAGGAATTGCTGAAGGATTTGCAATAATGAGCGATGAACTAACTAAGACTGAAAGGGTTAGAATGGTCGCACTAGCACGAGCAACAGGTACTGATATAAAAGTACTTAAAGAATTGACAGAAAAGCAATTTGCATTTACAGGAGAAGCTAGCACAGATGTTATTGAAAAAATAACAGCGACAGCTGATGCGTTGGCAACTGCAACAGGTTTGCCACTTCAAACTCTTAAAAATAGTATTATTGAGATAAAACAAGATACAGAACTATTTGGTGATATTGGTGAAGACGCAGCCGGCCGAATTGCTGCTTCTTTAAGTATGCTAGGCACATCTTTTCAGTCTTTTAAAGCAATGACCGGTCAATTTATGGATTTTGATAGTGCTGCAAAAAAAATGGGTGACTTATCTGCGATGTTTGGTATTCAAATGGATGCAATGGAAATGACTTATTTGGCAAATGAAGATCAAGAGGAGTTTCTATATAGAATAAGGGAAGATATTCTTGCATCAGGTGTAGACGTAGAAAACATGTCAAATGCCAGACTAAGAATGCTTAAATCGCAACTTGGTATGAGTTCTGTAGAAGAAGTAAAAATGTTTTTAAAAGAAGACAGTGCTTTTGACGAAATTGGTCAAGAAGGAATTGCAGCAGCAGCAGCACAGGCTGAAAACTTAGACGGAATGACAGTTGCAATCAAAAAATTTGCTGAAACAGGTAACGAAGCCCTTAGATCTATTGATACAGAACGCGCTGTTCAAATGGCTGCAGCTTCTTCAGAAATGGTAAGAGAGCTTAGCAATAGCGTAACACTATCAGGAGAAGTAGCTGCAAATTTTCAAAAAGTCAACCTGGCAGGATCAGAAAATATTGAAGCCTATAAATCAATGCTTTCTGGGTATAATGGTGTTATTGTTGATGGTGCTAAAATGTTAGGAAACGCTACATCATCAACAATTCAAGGTATTGCAGACACGTCAGCTAAAGGTGTAAATTTAATAACTAGCGCATTAGGACAGTCGACGGAAGCTGCTAATTGGTATAGTAATGTGACCACGCCTCCTGCAACTGTTCAATACGAAGTTGACACCACCGCGATTAACGACGCTATTGTTTCTGGTTTTAATCCTGCGGCAGAATTAATGCGACAAACCAGTCAACAAACCGGTCAATTAACTGTTGGTCTAACCCAGTTAGTAACACAAATGAAACAGCCTAGTACACAAACTGTTAACGTAAATTTAGACGGTCAGCAACTAGGATCATCAATGCTGAATATTATAACTAGACCTGGAGTAACAAATTCAGCCGGGCAATCTTTGGTAGTTGCAGGAGGATAAAAAATGAAAGAAAAAATACTTATTGAGATATGTAAAAAATATAATATTAATAGTTTGGATGTTGAACAAAAAAAAATTATTGAAAATAAATTAGAAAATATATTTTCTAGTCTTTCTCTAATTGAAAAGCTTCAAGGTGATATACTCTCTGATGATCAAAAAATTAAAAATTTTGCTAATATGATTGAAGACTACTTAAAGGATAAACATGGCTAGAGAAACCCTTAAAGATTTTTTAAACAAGCGAGGATCCACAGCAGATTCTATATCTTACATAAGAGAAGACAGTAAAAATGGGTTAGGTATAGATCCTAATACGGGTGACGCACTTTTAGATCTTCTAAATGAAAACAGTGGACTTTTAGGTGATTACCTAAGTTTTCTTACCAAGGAAGAAAACAATTCATTTCAAATTAAACCTGGTAACTCTGAGGGTACTTCTTTAAAAAGAGGGGACAGTCTAGATATAGCTGATAATCAAGGTGCAGAAAAAGTATTTATTGAGCAGGGCACAAATCTAAAAAGTCATCTTAATGAATATAGCAACAGTGGATATATAACAAATGCAGGAGGAGATTTATCTAGAATTGTAGAAAAAACAGGTAGTCCAAACAATCATAATATTCTTAAAGATGTTGAAGGAAAACCTTTAGATAATTCTGGTAAAACTTTATCTGACCCAGAAGGCGATGCAAGTAACGTCGTACAAGAAATAAATAAAGTTTTTTTAAAAAACAATAGATTTTCTAATGTAGGTAACAATAGCAAGAATGCTTTTGCTGAACTACCTGCAAACTCACAAAACTTTGATGATGAGCTAAAACTAAACGTTCAAAATGAATTTGGAAACTATAATAAAGATGAAAATTTAGTAACTTTTAATGATCTTAAAGAGATAGGAAAGTCTCTTTTGTTAAGCACGTCAGGTTTTAGTGAAGAACTTGAAAAAGGGTCTAGATTGGCATCTGGTAATACAGGATTTAACTCACTAGACATAGATGATCTTAGAGCAAAAAATGCAAAAGGATTTCCTAACAAAAACGACATATCGGTTAGGGACGGAAGAGGTGATTACTTTATTAAAGATCCCAACGCAAAAAATAGTAAAAGTTACGGGACAACTTATAATACAGAAATGAACTTTCAAGGAAAAGGATCAGATCTTTTAAATATTGAAGCAGCTGCATCAATGTATGCACTTAAAAAAATAGCATCTGACTTTTTTAATAGTTTTCTAGAAAAACTAAGAATTCAGGACAGAAATAGCTTAGAAGCTGAAGCTGAAAGTATTATTACAAAAAATGCAAGTGTAGACGTTGGTACTTACATGTTAGGAAAATCAAGATATACATCTTCTGTTAAAATAAGTAATGAAATTCTATCAAACCTATTAACAAATACAATATACCCATACGGAGATGCTGTTGACAGAGGACTAGAGGTAATATTTTCAAATGAGTTAAATAACTTACCGGTGTCTCCTCGTGCAGGTTCTTTTAGAACAACTAATAAAGATAAGAACATAGTTCAAAGTTCAGGGTTTTGGCTAGCAGTGTCTAGATCGATTTTAAAATCTTTTGATCAAATTATATCAAAATACACTGACGAATCTTTTGGGATAAGTGATGAAAATCAGCTATTTTTAATCTATAAAGATATTATTGAATCTAACAAATTTATTCAATTTTATAACACCATGGCAGCAATTGGTGACATTAGTTTGTCTGCGACCGATGGGGAAAAAATAGACATTCCGATACCGGGAAGTTCACTAGAAGGAAATAAAAGGAGTGCAGAAAAACTAGGTGCTGGGAAGGAGTGGGCTGCAGGTATGGGAAGATATCCAAGAGGGGAAGGACGATATGCATCTGAGCTTTCTTGGAATCAAGATGCATCACCTTCCATGTATATTTTGCCTGCGAATGTTATTAGGGCAGCAACTAAACTAAACAATCTTTATAAAGGAGTAAACCCAGCAAGAGGAATGTTAGGTAGTTCCCTTGTGGATAAAACATACTTTGGTTTAGATGTTGATGGTAGCTACAATAGGATTCCAAAAGAAGTTGTTAAAAGCTTAGAAGATGATTTAGAAGCCGAGTATGTTCCTTTCTATATACAGGACTTAAGAACAAATGAAATAATATCATTTAATGCCTTTTTAACAAACTTAACTGATAATATTGCATCAAACCACAACGGGGTCTCAGGTTATGGACGTCTAGACGAAGTCAAAATATACAACAATACAAAAAGAACAGTTGCAGTTGGTTTTATTCTTATGGCAACAAATAGAGAAGATTTTGACTCGATGTGGTACAAGATTAATAAGTTAACAACAATGTTGTATCCACAATGGACACCCGGATCCATGGTAAGTACTGATGGTGTTTCTAAGTTTTATCAGCCGTTTAGTCAAGTCATAGGCGCTTCACCTATTGTTAGAATGAGAGTAGGGGACATTATTAAATCAAACTACTCTAGGTTTGCTTTGGCCAGGACTTTTGGAATTGGTGACGCAAGTGTTAAGGCAAATCCTAGTTTAGAAAGTGGAGGGTCATCCAGTATTGCTGGTGCTATTGGTTCAATATCAGACGGTCAAGTAGGAAACGTCTTGAACCTCGTTCAAGACGTTGCATTAAAACTTTGGTTAGCAGTTTTTGGAAGCCCTATGTCAATAGGTGACCTTATTTTTAATTCTATTCCTATGCCTAAAAGTAATTTTAAGAGAATTGTTAAAAACTTAGGGCGAGATGTAGCGCTCAAAGCACTTTCTGGTTTTTTAATTAACGGTTTTGCAAATCCACTTGCTGTCGACAATATTATTAGACAACTTAGAGATCCGGATCACAATTGGGAACGTTCTAGCAAGTTAGGTAAAACAAGGGAAAAAGCAAATGATGTGATATCAAACATGTCTTCGCTGTTCCCCGATACAGGATTAAGTGATGGTCTAAGTATATTTAGCAACGACGATAATCAAAGTGCAGGTCTTTTAAAAATGATGATACTAAAACCTAACACTAATAACGGTTATTTTTCTCCTGACACAAAAAAGACATATTTGATAGCTAGAAGATTGAACGTTCGTGTTGTTGATTCGGGTTTAGGATTAGAAGGAATGCCTGGCGGCAAAAGAGGTTATAAAGTAAAAGTAGTTGATCTTAGTGCACCTCAAGATTTATTTGGAAAACATTTAAACGTAGTTCATCCTGATATTTTACCAGACCCCTCAGCTTTATTTTCTTCAAGTATTATGGGGTTGACACTGTATGCAACAGACCCAGTTGGTTCAATAGGCGATGCATTAACATCAGTTTTTGACGATGCTGCTTTGAGCATGGGTTTGCCTTCTGAGTCAATTGATGCGATAAGCACATTGCTTTATGCTTCTAATACTAGTCTTTTTATGGAGCCTGGAATTAATCCATTTACTAGAGCATATGAAACCACAGCTGGCCGAGGTCTAGCAGGTGTGATCAATGGAATTAATTTTAATTGGTTGGATTACCCATGGGAGACTGACTTTAATGCACGTGCTCCCATGGGGTGCAAGATCACTTTTAATTTTGATGTTATTCACGACATACCTCCAGGTCTAGACCATAGCGGCTACAATAGAGCTCCGCTTTATAATGTAGGAGAAGTAATGAAAAATATATCAGGAGATCCATATAGTGATAATGGAAAAGGGGCGGAATTTAGTTTCAAAAAAGGAAAGTCGACAAGGCTTAAAATAAGGAGGTCATAATGTCATTTTCAAGATATAGTTTTTCAAATAGGAACAAAGACTTACTAGGCCGGTCTTACATAACAAATTCAAAAGCTTCTTATAAGATATTTAAGGCTGTCGAAAATGGATTAATAGACTATAGTACTAAAACTTTAGAAGTAGGTGAAAGATTAGATCAGCTTGCTGGTGTTTATTATCAGGATTCTTCATACTGGTGGGTAATTGCTGCAGCCAGTGGAATTGGTTATGCTTTGCAAGTACCACCGGGTACAATTTTAAGAATTCCTAATAATTTATCGTCAATATTTGGAGTAATAGTTTGAGCAAATATGATAAAATATCCAATTATAATGTTGTTAATGAAAATTTTAACAATATCGTTAGAGAATTTGAAGGTTATCTTTTAGGCCTTTCTAAGAATGACTTTTTACTTTTTAATGACAATCTTAACGTAGCAGAGCAACTAGAATATCTTGCAGAAGCCGCTAGTGTTGCAGGTCAATACGACAATGATCAAATATTTAAAAAAGAAATAGCTCCTAAAATATTTGACAGGACAACAGGTGGTTATTTTATACAAGACTATACTAGGTCTTCTCAGCTAAATAGTACAGAAAAAATTGACAATATGGGTGAATATCTTCATTTAATTTTTGGTGAAGGGAAAGGGTTTTCAACAGATTCTTTTGATATCAGTAATAATGTAGAAAGATTTTCAGACTGTGTTGTTGAAGTTGCTCAAAGCGGAAGTGAAGGAAGCGCACCATATGCTATATCTAAAATATTACCCTATGTCAATATTTTAAAAATAAACAGACAAAATAAAAAAGATAATCAAGGTAATGATATAAAAGATGCAAACGGGGAAATAGTAAAAGAAATATCACACACTGGTTTGAATGTAGAGGAAGACGACGGAGGAGTAATTTACCCAGGATTAGGAGTTGACCCGGGTAATCCAGGGCCTACTGTCCCAAATAGGCTTACCACACCTTCTTTGACAGCGCAAACAATACGCATAGATGGAGTGGGCATCAACGGCCGTCAAGGGTCACATTTGCCTATATTTTTTGGTGGTATTCCACCTATTGAAATGTCTAGATGTGTTCCTTATTTAGATGTAAAAATTATTAGCACAGACTTTGGAGAAATTGATAGATTAAATCAGGTTTCTTTTATGAGGTTTGTTAAAAATGGCCCTAATGGTGAATATACAACATATGATGGAATTGGAGCACTAAACAATACAGCTGATATTATAGGCGAACAAACTTCTAAATCAGGTACAAAAAATAAAGTATCTAATATGAATATTTTTACTAGCCCGCAAACAATGGCTAATGCAAATATTAATAGGATGAACGGAGAAGGTACTTTTGACCAGACAATTGAAACTAGTCTTTTTGGTGCAAAAAATCAAAACAATCCTGTATACGAACCCATCTCACCTTTTTTGACTCTCAAATCTTTTGATGTTAGTATTACAGGAGCAGGAGCAGGACTTTTTGCTTCAAAGTCAGGAAGTCTTAAATTAATACTTCATGATCGATCTAGAATGAAGGATCTAGCACCTCTTTTAGCAACAGATAGATTTGCAACAACTAAGATACAGATAGAATTTGGCTGGAACCATCCTGACGGTACAGTAGGTGGTGAAAATATTATAGGACAATATCTCGACGGGCTTAAAGACATACACATTTACCAGGTTGTTGGATCTGATTATAGCTTTGGGGATGGAGGTGCAGTTGATATAACTGTTAAACTTGTTGCTTACGGCTTTAGAGAGAATAAAAAAGTTCATTGCGGTGCCGGACCGTTTGTACCAATTAATAGTTTGACTGATTTAATTGAAACTGCTGTTTTTCAACTTAACTCAAAAATTAATCAAGACAAAGATTACCCTCCTGAGGTTAGGCAAAAATTAAAATTAAACGCAAGAAGTGCTAGAAGTTTAAATTCAATTGTCACTTGGGAAGAATGGAAGTTTATAAGTGAGTATTTAGGAAAAGATAAGTCAAAAGATGAACTTTTAAATATTATTAAGGCTGTTTTATCTCCGGAAGTAGATGATGACAATAGTAATCTAGCTGCTGAAAATGCCCTAAGAACTGTATTGAATAAAGATGAAAATAAAGAAACTTTAATTAGATCGATGTTTGGAAAAATTTTTGGACTTAGAAGAGACTATAGTACTCCTTTTGTGTATTCTTTTCATAAAAACTTAAATACAGATGTAATAGGTCTTATTGATTATAAGTCTGCCAATCGATCTTCTATTGTAGATAAATACAGAATATTTAGAAACAGTAATAAAAAGTACACAAATTTAAAAGACGATAAACCTGTGACTCTAGGAAAACTTTTAATGTCATTTGTAGGTTGGCCTTTAGCTTCGACATGCGCATACGATGAAGTACAAATGATATTTTATCCTTTAAATCACCATGCGGGTCTAGCCAGAGGTCATACTACAGCTAGTTTACCAATACCACTTAATCGTGTAGAGGAAATGTTAATTGATCAAATTAATAAAAATTCTCACATAACAGTTGAAACGTTTGTAAACCTCTTAGAAAGAAAACTAATAAGAGATAGAGCACTTCCTGCTTATGGATTTTCAGAAATAACATCTTTGTCACAGATTGAAAGACTTAAGGATAACAAGACACCTGATCAAAAGTTCTGGTCTATGATACAAATACTTGTAGACACAAACGGGCAAGGGCTAAATGAGAGTGATGAAACAGATAAGCAGATTAAAAGTCTCGTTGACAAAACAATCCGTTCCGGAACTGATTTGACAGCTGGGAATAGCGAGGCATCATTTAATGCCACTCCCGATAATATCAAACCTAGAATAAGAGAACTTTATAACGATCACATAACAAAACTTAAAAACAGTATTGATACGGAGATACGAGCTAAATGTAAATCTTATTATGAAAAAGATGGACTAGGACTAGCTGAACCAAAATTTGTTCCCCCTAACTTAGCAATGGTGTTTGAAACTGTACCTGCAATTGATATTCAAAATGTTGTAGAGGGAAGTTTTGTATCTAATTTATGGGAAGGCGTTAAAAACGGAATTGGTCTAGAAAATAATGAGTCAAATGGATTAACTGAAAAAACCATTCTTAGAATTCATGTATACGATGAAGAGTCAGTGTCATCACCTGAAGATGCAACTTTATTAAGTGCAATTAATAATAAATCTGCATCTAGTCAAATAATTGGAAAAAACAAAGACGAAGAAAGCATAAGAGAGCTTATTGATAAACTATCTTTTGGAGAAATGAAAGAGTACATAAAAAGAAACGTTCCTACTTTGGTATACGGAGCTAGTACATCAACTGTTAAGTCTTTATCAGTTAGCGCAAATACTTCCGGTGATTTAGCTAACGTTTTAATGATAGAAGCATACGGTGGTTTGCAAAACGGTCAAGTCGATGGACAAAGCTATGATACTAGTTTTGAAGAAGTTGTAGTATTTCCTAATACAGTATCAGTAGGGATGTTAGGTATGCCTATGATAAGTAGAGGGACAACCCTTTTTATTGATTTTGGGACAAATACTAGTTTAGATGGTATATACACAGTTACATCAGTTTCTCATAACATTGGTCCTGGAGAGTTTTCGACAACATTGCAGCTATCTCCTACCGGTCAAGGTGCTGTTACATCCTTTAAAGATAAGTTAGCTAATGCTATAGCTTTAAATAATTCTCAATAATCATATTGTAAATTTTTACTATTTTGTAGTATATAAACTATATGACTTATGAAATTAAAAAAGATAAAAGATTCAATATTATTATTTCAGGTGAATATTCACCAACTGGAAATAAAATAAAAATAGACAATTCGTCAATTGACAATATTGATATTGAAAGTTTGAATAGAATTCGTATACTTTCTAATTTAGAAAAAATTAAAACAATTAAAGAATTCTATTCAAACTTTTTTATGTCGCTAAATTGTCAGACAGTTTTAGACTATAAAAGAATGTTAGGGTTCAAAAAAACAAAAGAGTATATTGACTATTTAAAAGAAGAAATTAATTCATCAGTTTGCATGATAACTAGTTATCATTATGAAATATTTCCTCTGAGAAAAAAATGTTACTTAGACTTAAATGACGTTTTATATGAAGGAAATATATTAGAAAAACCAATATATGACCACAGTGGTGTGACCGGTAGAACTAGTATTAAAAAAGGATTTAATTACCTCACACTAAAAAAAGAAAACAGAAAAAAACTAAAATCTACAAACAAAGAAAATATTTTAGTCGAAGTTGACTTTAAGTCTTGTGAACCGTTCTTTTATTTAAAGTCACAGGGGCATAAGATTAATCAGAATGATGTTTATTCATGGGTTTGTGATAATTATAATATTAAGATAAAAGATCGATCCAGGGTTAAGCGCGGGATATTAGCTTTAATATATGGAGCTAATGAGTATACAATTTCTAAATTAATGGGAGTAAAAGAATCTGTCGCTCTTGATATTAAAAAAGACTTAGGCGTACAGACTTAAATGATCGATTAGAAAAAGAGTTTATCGAAAATGGATATGTTTTAAATTACTACGGAAGACCAATAACAAGTAATAACAATTTAGTTAACTACTGGATTCAATCTTCAGCAGTTGATTTTTGCTCATTAGCTTTTTTACAGTTTTATAATCATCAAAATATTGCACCTAGTTTTTTTATCCACGACAGTATGACTTTTGAAACATCGTTAAAAAGATTTAATGATATCAAAAATATTGTATCTATAAAAGAAAAACATTCAAACATAGAAATACCAGTGGAATTTAATCTATTATAGTAATAATTACTATTATGAGAAAAATAAAAGAAATCAAAACCGGAGCTTTTCGTCCTAGTATAGACAGTATAGGTTTAGGTACACATAATAGAACAATGGGAAGGTCTAGTCCGTCCACCGGTGCAGACTCTTGGTTTAGTAGATATTCCCAGTCTCCGCCTAATATAGTTTTAGATGATGAAGAATACGAAGAAGATGAAGATATGATATTGGAAAATAGAGTATATAAAAACGGTAAATACTGTCTAATAGAAACTTTAAATAACTTATTAGAACAGCCTGACTATGTTACTCCTTATAGGATTATGGCCGATAAGATTAATCAAGCATCCCAAAAAAGAAAAGAAAATGTTAGAAATTTAGATAGTTTAGAAGACATGGTTGAAGATCCAATAGATGAAATGTCTGCCGGTGGCGTTGCAGGCGTTGCTGTTCCTTTAGGTCATACGAGTAAAGGAAAACCTGAGACTAAGTCACAAAGAAGAAAACGACAAAAGTACAATAGAGAAAAAAGCTATCCACTTGGTGAAAATTTCCACCAGGATATAATTAAAGAAGGCTGGCGCGAATTGCTTTCAACTATAACAGCAGGAAATATTGATCATAGAAAAAGGTTAGAAATAGAATACGAGTCGACATTGGATGATATAGCATTATATATTGACTCTAGTAATAAGCATATTAACATATACACCTATATACCAGTAGGTTTTAACGGAAGCTCCGCTGTAATTGATGTATATAACCCACCTAAGTTGGTAGGTTTTATTAAATCAAGATTGCTTTCTTCTAAATCGAATCCTTGTATACCGAAAACTTTTCACGTAAAAGTGTCAGCTGTTGCTAAAGATTTTCAAGGAAAAGGTATGGGTAAATTAATTTACAATATCTTAGCAACTGTTGCAAAAAGCAAAGGTGCAGGAATAACCTCAGATCATAATGTCTCGACCTCTCCATCCGCTACTAGGGTCTGGAATAGTATGGATAGGAACCCAAACTATACTAAAAGAGTTACGAAAGCAGGAAATGATAAATTTGATTATAACGGATCAACACCTTTTGATACAGAAGATGATTGCAAGAGACCTGGGATGGGTGAACCTGCTATTGATCATAGCCTAGAAATAATTGCTGGTATTGATGATCAAATGGAAGTCATGGAGAGAAGACATAAGAAATACACATCCGATGCAATAAGAATGAACGCATCAGCCATGAGAAGAAAATTAAAGCATTCCGGTTCTGATACCTTTGACGAAGTTTATTAATAAAAAATTAATTTTTTTAATAAATTTTCTCTTAACACAGTAATATATTAAAGTTCAATTAATCATTTAGATTTTGAATATTACAAGTTAGACATTAAAGGAGAAAATATGGCACTTGATTTTGACGCGATTAAACGCAAATTAGACAAACTTAGTGGTAATACTACCAGCAGAAATGTAATGTGGAAACCTGAAGAAGGGCAAGAATATAAGGTAAGACTTCTTTCTTTCCCTAACAACGACGGTCAACCATTTAAAGAGCTTATGTTCTATTATAACATTCCAGGACAAAGAGGCCTTCTGGCACCAAGTCAATTTGGTAAGCGTGACCCAGTTCAAGAACTTATTACAAAGCTTCGTGATGAAGGAACAAAAGAAAGCTATGAAATGGCAAAGAAATTGTATCCTAAAATGCGTGTATATGCTCCTGTCTTAGTTCGAGGAGAAGAAGGTGAAGGTGTTCGAATTTGGTCATTTGGAAAACTAGTATATCAGTCTTTATTATCTCTTATGATGGATGAAGATTATGGTGATATTACAGATCTTAAAACAGGAACTGATCTTAAAATTAAGTGCACCAAAGCACCTGGTCAGCAATGGGCAAAGACTGAAGTATTACCTGTTCGAAAGTCATCTGCACTCTCTAGTGACGCAAAACAAGCTAAACAATGGGTTGATGACATTCCTGATATCGATAGTATTTTTCAAATTAAGTCTTATGATGAGTTATCGAATATCATCAATGGATGGCTTAACGGTGATGAAGTCGAAACTGAAGGTTCAGAATGGGGAACAAAAGGTAGTTCTACATCAGATACTGACTCTAATAATGGAGAAAATTCAGATAGCTCATATTCGAGTTTAGATGATGCCTTTTCTGACTTAATGAGTTAAGTTATATCTAACAAAAATATTAAGTTTTATATTTTTAAGCCCGAATTTATTCGGGCTTTTTTTGTTTTATTGATATAATTACTACTAAAGACAAAATATTTGTAAAAAAGAGGTGTAATAATGGCAATGACAAACTATGCTTATGTTTTAGTTGAATCAAATAGGCAAAAATCAATACAGAGCAGAAGGTGGTTAAAACATAATCCAGGGTTAATACAAGAAAGCTATGATGCTATAACATTTGAATCGATTAATTTTGAAAATTTTTATAAAAGAAATAAGATCATTATTGATGAAGCACACAATCAAATATTAGAACACTACGGTTTTTCAAACAGTGATATTGAATATCTTAGAGAAAACTGGCTAAAAGACTTAGCTATTGATATTGGTATTGGTGCAGGTTCTATGATACCTGGTATCGGATCTGCAATTGCTACTGGTGGTGTTTTTTATTATCTTAATAGAGCATTAAACGCAAATCAAAGAGGAGAAATGTTTACAGCCTTTATGGAAGTATTTAGTGCAATCATGACCAGCGCATCAGTAGTTCCGGCTATAGGAACAGCTTTGACTGCTATTGGAAAAGGACTAATGGCACCTGTCAAAGGATTTCTAGGTCTATTTAAAGGTGGTGGAAAAATTGCAACTGCTTTTGCTAAGATATTTTCTTGGTTTGGAAAAGGAGCACCTGCAGCAGAAAAAGCAGTCGCTGAAGAAGCAGCAGTAGTTGTATCATCAGCTGCTAAAGAAGCATCAGCAATTGGGAAAGGCCTAGAAAAACTAGAAGGCCCGCTTGAAACCCTAGCAAAATCGCTTAAAGATACAAACTCAGTTTGGTATAAAATAGCAGATAAAATTCCAGGTGGAAAGAAAACACTTGAGTTATTAGCTAAAGGTGTAGAAAGTATTAGAAGTATTGGAAGCTTAATAACAAAACTAGGAAAAGCAGAAGGAGATGAAGCACTTGCAGCTGTTGCCGGGAGTATTGATGAAGTTGCTGAAGTAGGTGGAGCTATAGGTAATGAAGCACTTAAGGCGGAAGCAACAGCCTTAAAGGCAGAAAAAGCAGCTTTGCAGCGGGAATTATCAGCAACTGCAAAAGAGGCACGTGCAGCATCTAAGGCAGCAAAAACTAGTAGAGAAGCTGCTGCAGCAACCGATGCACTTGATGCAGCAGCCGATGCAGCTAGACTAGAATTAAGATCTGGGTTTAAAGAAGTTGAAAGAGCTATGAAAGCAGGAGAATATGTAGATCCTAAACTTGTCAATCAAATTTCCGATGCAACTTTGGCCAAAGCTGACGACATTGCAAGAGAAGCCGCTGAAGTACTGCCAGATGCATTTAAAAATATGAGTCCCGATGAAATAGCAAACGCATTTTTTAAGGATGGTTCCCAGATAAGCTCATTTAAATCTCAGCTTAAAAAAGCAGGAATGCTTTCTGATGACTTAGCAAGACTAACAGGGGATGAATTTGCAATAGAATTTGCAAAACAATTCAAAAACGGCCCAGTGGAAATTGCAGACATTGTAAAGACAGCATCTGGAGTAGTGTCTGTACACGTAAGAGGCGCTAATGGTGCAATATTAAAAGCAACCCCTATGAATATATTTAACATGTTTGGCCCAGAAGAAGGATTCAAAGCATGTATGAAAATATTTGAAGGAGGAATTGAGTCAGCAACAGCTGAAGCTCTAAGAGTTGCAACTAAAGAAATGACAGAAGCAGCAACAGAAGCAGCCGCAAAAAGAGGCGTTGCAACAAATATTGCTAAGAAAATAAAATTGATAAATTCACAACTTGACGATATCATTCCTAGGATAGTTACAGAAACAATGGAAGAAGTTGCTGAATCCGGTGCAAGAGAAGTAGGGGAAGAAGTTGCAGAAGAAGCTATAAAAAATACTCCGGGATTGCTTAAGGCAATGCTGAAAGGCGTTCAAAAAAGAGCATACGATCGTTTGGCTGTTTATTTAATTAAAGCTTTAGAAATGGATGATGTTGAAAAGAGACAGGCGACTTACGGAACAAGAGATGATGGAAGAATGACTAGTGACGAAAGAAGTGATGCTCAAGGATTAAATGAATATTTTGAAATGAGACAATTGAATAATTTAATTAGAGAGTCAAGAAGAAGATCTAGAATAATTAAGGGTCAAAAATTATCTAGATTGATCCATTAATTATTGAAAATATCGAACGTTTGATATATACTCTTAATAACAAGAAAGGAGTGTATATGACAAATAAAGATGATTTTACTTCACAATTAATTAAGTCTCTAAATAAGGACTATAAAACAAAAGTAGCTTATAATTTGGCTGAAGATGAAAGCCCAACGCAAGTAAAAAGATGGGTTAGCACAGGTTCTAAACTCTTAGATTATATTTGTGCAAATCAAGAAAACGGAGGGTTTCCTGAGGGTAGAATTGTTGAAATGTTTGGTCCACCGTCTATTGGTAAGTCACATATCGCAACACAGATTGCAAGAAGTACCCAAAAAATGGGTGGTATTGTTGTATATATTGATACAGAAAACGCAACGAGTATTGAGAATCTAGGAAATTTAGGTGTAGACGTGTCCCAAAGATTTGTATATGTAGATACACATTGCACTGAAGAAGTTCTAGATCTTGCAGAAAAAACTATTCTTAAAGCAAAAGCATTAGATAAAGATGTACCCGTTACGATCATTTGGGATAGTGTGGCAGCATCATCACCAAAAGCCGAGCTCTTAGGAGACTATGATAAAGAAAGTATTGGATTGCAAGCACGAGCAATTTCAAAAGGAATGAGAAAAATTACTGGCGTAATTGGACAAACAAATAGTTTACTAGTTTGTTTAAATCAAATTAGAACAAAAGTAGGAGTTATGTATGGAGATCCTGATACTACACCCGGAGGTAAGGCAATACCTTTTCACTCATCTATACGAATCAAATTGGGAGCAGGACAACAAATCAAAGAAGGCGACGATGTTATCGGTATTAATGTCTGGGCTAAGACAGTTAAAAATAAAGTTGCACCGCCATTTAGGAAAGTAGCATTTCAAATTCACTTTGGAAAAGGCATTGTTGAGCACGAGGAAACATTTGACTTGTTAAGAAAACACGGCATGGTAAACTGTGGTGATCGATCCTATCAGATATCTGGGACAGGTGGTTGGAAAAATATTGAAATGTTTGACGAAACTGGTACTTTGATTGAGTCCAAAAAGTTTAGAAAAACAGAATTTAATGAAATTATGACAGATAATTTTTGGGGCCCTGTTGTTGATATTATTTTAAAAGATGCGATGGTTAAAAAAATGGGAACTAGTGAAGGTGTAGAAATAGACTCTGACTCTTATGAAGAAATTAGATCACTTAATGATATGTTAGACTTTGAAGAGAGTGATATTTGATGGTTAAAGATAGAGTACTTATTTTTGATGCACTTAATGTTTTTATGAGACATTATATGGCGCATCCAGCAATGTCAGATAATGGTGAACAAATAGGTGGAATTGTGGGGTTTTATTATAATTTAGTTAATTTAATTGAAAAATGTAAACCAGAGTCTGTCATTGTTGTATGGGAGGGCGGAGGATCAAAAAGAAAGCGAGACATATATCCAGACTACAAAAAAGGTAGTAGACCTGCAAAAATGAATAGGTACTACGATAATGATGAAATACCTGACAGCATTGCAAATAGAAATTTTCAAATCAAAAATCTAGTAGGAATATTATCTAATCTACCAATTTGTCAAGTCTATATTGAAGATGCAGAAGCCGATGATGCGATAGGTTATATTTGCAAGTACAAACTATCAAACAAAAATAAAGTAATAGTCTCCGGAGACCATGATTTCTATCAACTAGTCGACGATAATTGTATTATCTATTCTCCTAACTCTAAGTCTTTTGTCGATAAAAAGACCGTAATTAAAAAATACGGAATACATCCGAACAACTTTTGCCTTGCCAAATCAATGGTAGGCGATAAATCAGATAATATACCAGGGGTACCCGGTCTAGGATTTAAAACGCTAGCTAAAGAGTACGGATCGATACTTTTAAAGGAAGATTTTGATAATAACACTTTACAACTATTCATTGATAACGACGTTAAACACAGTGATAATCCAAAGAAAAAGCTATATAAAACCATTAAAGACAGTGAAAAGTTAATAGAACGTAATGTGAAGTTGGTCAGATTGGATGTAGATAACCTAGTACATATGCAAACTAAAAGAATTGATGAAAGTATTGAAAATTTTAAGCCGACATGGAATAATATAAACGCAATTAAATACCTTAAAGAGAATAATATAAAAAATATAGACATACTACAACATGGCTATTTATTTAAAACTTTAACCCAAGGAAAAATAATATAATGAATGCAATGGCAAACAATAACTACTTTTCTAAATACGGCAAAGATTTTCAAGAAAAGATTTTTCAAGCGCTACTAGATGATCATATGTGGGCTGCACAGATGATGGAGGTAATGAAGTTTGATTATTTCGAATTAAAATATCTTCAATTTTTATGTGATAGATTTTTTGGTTTCCACGAAAAGTATAGAAACTTTCCAACTATGCAACTGTTAGTATCTATGATCAAAGATGATTTATCATCAGGCGATGATATCATCTTAAGAGAACAAGTAATTGAGTATCTTACACGTATTAAGTCTAATCCAAACTTTGGTGATCTTAAGTTTGTCAAAGATAAAACACTAGACTTTTGTAAAAAACAAGCACTACAACAAGCACTTGAAGAAAGCGTAAAAGCAATTAAATCAGAAAATTATGAGTCAGTACTCAGCATTATGAAAGATGCTGTCTTTAAAGGTAATTCTTCAACAATTGGACACGACTTTTTTGAAGATCATGAATCAAGATTTACACTTGTAGATCGTGCAACATGCCCAACAGGTATCACCCATCTAGATAAAAAAGATGTGCTTAATGGCGGTTTAGGTAGAGGAGAAATTGGAGTTGTAGTTGCTAATACTGGGGTTGGAAAATCTCACTACTTAGTATCTATGGGTGCTGAAGCACTTCGAAGAGGTAAGAATGTTGTGCATTATACGTTTGAGTTAACAGAGACAGCAGTAGGAATTAGATATGATTCAAACTTATGCAATATACCGTCTTCAAACGTCTATGAAAATAAAGAAAAAATACTCAAAACTTATTCAGAAAGCGACTTTGGTCGCTTAATAATTAAGCAATACCCAACAGGGGCTGCGAGCATTGTTACAATTAGAAATCACTTGGAAAAATTATCAATGAAAGATTTTAAACCGAGTTTAATTGTAATAGACTATGCAGATATTATGCGATCTACTCGTACTTATGACTCACTTAGACACGAACTAAAATTAGTCTATGAGGAACTTAGAAACTTGGCAATGGAAATGAACATACCTATCTGGACAGCATCTCAAGCAAACAGAGATTCAGCTAAGTCTGAAGTTGTTGGACTGGAAAATATGTCTGAAGCTTACGGAAAAGCTATGGTTGCTGACGTCGTTGTCTCCCTTTCTAGGAAGCCTATGGAAAAATCAACAGGTGCAGGTCGACTCTTTGTGGCAAAAAATAGAGCAGGGCGCGACGGTCTTATGTTTCCTATTCGCATCGATACAGCTAGATCTAAAATAGAAGTTTTAGAAGATGTGGGCGAAATGTCTATTACAGATGCTATCGAGGCTAGTAATGCTGGGACCAAAAATATGCTAAAATCAAAGTGGAAAGAAATTACAGGAAAATAAACAAGGAGTAAGAATGTATACACACGAGCAAGTATTTCAAGCTAGTCTTGAGTACTTTAAAGGGGATGAGCTAGCAGCGAGCGTCTTTACAAATAAATACGCTTTACAAGATGAAAAAGGAAATTATAAAGAATCAACACCAGACGATATGCATAGAAGGCTGGCTAGAGAATTTGCGAGGATTGAGAGAAAGTATCCTAACAATATGGTTCTTGAAGAAATTTATCAACTATTAAAAGACTTTAAATATGTGGTGCCACAAGGCTCACCAATGAGTGGTATTGGAAATGAAGCAAAAATTCAATCTTTATCGAACTGCTTTGTCATTGAATCCCCTGCCGATTCTTATGGGGGAATTCTTAAGACGGACCAAGAACAAGTTCAAATCATGAAGCGCAGGGGTGGCGTTGGTTTTGATGTGTCAAAAATTAGACCAAAAGGTATGTACACATCTAACGCAGCAAAAACAACAGACGGAATTGAAGTATTCTTAGATCGTTTCTCTAATTCATGCCGAGAAGTTGCGCAAGGCGGACGACGTGGTGCGTTAATGTTGTCAATTTCTGTTCATCATCCTCAAGTGATGGATTTTATTAAAATTAAGCGAGACTTGACACGTGTGACAGGTGCAAATATCTCAGTTCGTGTAACAGATGAGTTTATGAAAGCTGTTAAATCTGGAACGGAGTATGTCCAACGTTGGCCAGTAGACTCTCAAACCCCAGAGGTTCATGATCACGTCGACGCAAAAGAAGTTTGGGATGCACTAATTGAAGGTGCACATGCTTCTGCTGAACCCGGGGTTTTATTTTGGGATACAGCTACACGAATGACTCCATCTGATGTATATACAGCTGATGGTTTTGGTTCTGTTTCTACAAACCCGTGCGGCGAGATTATCTTATCACCTTACGACTCATGCCGTCTAATGCTGGTTAACCTTACTTCTTTTATTAAAAACCCGTGGACAGAAAAAGCAGAGTTTGATTATGGTCTTTTTAGAGATGTATCAAGAAAAGCACAGCGTTTAATGGATGATATGATTGATTTAGAAATTGAGCAAATTGAAAAAATCCTTGCTAAGATTGATTCTGATCCAGAAGAAGAGTCTGTAAAAGTAGCAGAAAGAAACTTATGGCAAACAATTAAAAAAGTCGCTATTGATGGTAGAAGAACTGGTTTAGGAATTACCGGCTTAGGTGATGCTCTTGCAATGTTAGGTCAAACTTATGGATCTGATGAAAGCATTAAGACGACAGAAGAAATTTATAAATGGTTGTCATTAGCATCTTACGAAGAGTCAATTCAGCTAGCCAAAGAACGTGGAAGCTTTCCTATCTGGAGCGAAGAAAAAGAGAAAGGGCACCCATTCCTTGACAGAGTCATTTCAGAACTTACTCCTGAAGTTCAAGCTGACTATAAAAAATATGGTCGTCGCAATATTGCAAATACAACAACTGCTCCTGCTGGATCCGTTTCTTGCTTGACACAAACAACAAGTGGTATCGAGCCTGCATTTATGCTATATTATAAGCGTCGCAAGAAAGTTCAAGCTGACGAAGAAGTTATGTTTGTTGATGATTTAGGTGATGAGTGGACAGAGTTCCTTGTGTATCATCACGGCTTTAAGGAATGGCTAGATTCTCAAGTCGGCCGTGCGTGGGTCGAACCAGAGCATGCTGTTGCGGAGAGTCCTTATGCTGGTGCAACTGCAAATGAAATTAATTGGCGTGCAAAAGTAGAACTCCAGTCAGTTGCACAAAAGTGGATCTGCCATGCTATCTCGAATACTACGAACTTGCCAAATGATATCGATGTAGAAACTGTGAAAGACATCTATATGATGGGCTGGGAACTAGGATGTAAGGGTGTGACTGTATACCGTGACGGTTCTCGTTCAGGTGTTCTCGTATCTACTGATGAAAAGAAGACAGAGGCAGGTATTGTCGAAAGAGACGCGCCAAAAAGACCTGAAGAGCTGGAATGCGATATCTACCATACCTCAGTAAAAGGCCAAAAATGGGTTGTTCTTATTGGCCTACTTGACGGTAAGCCGTATGAGGTCATTGGAGGCTCTGCGGATCAAATAGAGATCCCTTCTAGATTTAGAAATGGTAAACTATATAAACGAGTCTTCAAGACAAAGAACAGTAAATACGACCTTACCATTGGTGAAGATGACAACAAGCTTGTCGTAAAAGATGTAGTATCAGTATTTGATAATCCTAATCATGCTGGCTATACAAGAGTTATTTCAACATCTCTTCGTCATGGCGTGCCAGTTCAGTATCTTGTAGAACAAATGCAAAAAGATAAAGAAATGGACATGTTTAGTTTTAGCAAGGTTATTTCACGTTGTCTTAAAAACTATATTATTGACGGAACTGAAGTCGGAAAAACATGCTCTGAGTGCGGAACTGAAGGGAGTCTAGTATATCAGGAGGGTTGTGTAACGTGCAAAAGTTGTGGAAGTGGAAAATGTGGTTAAAATGTCCATGTTGCGAATGTGATTCTTGCGATTGTCATAAATAAAATTAATTAAAACTTTTAAGACATATATAGATAATTAATTAATAATTAATATTTGTATGATAGGAGAAAATTATAATGAAAATAACAAAAAAGCAACTAAATGCTCTAATTGAAAGTTTTTTATTGAATGAGGATAGCGAGGTTGATTACGAATCTGAAGTGGGCGAAGAAGAAAATGAAACATCCGACAAAAAATCTTCTAGAGGCTACACTAAAGTTAAATATGCATCTCCATACTTAGGTAATACACTTTCTGAATTCCAGAACTGGGCGAGTAAAAATGGAATGCCTGGAGAGTTTATGAATTATCTAGATCATCTAGAAAATATTACAAATCGATCGAAAGAGCTTGGTAACTTAACAGACTTAACAAGCGCCGGAGGTGTCGGTGCAATAGGCGGACAATTGTCAACTGAACAGGGAAGAAAAGCTTATCAACAGGAACAAACTGACGGTATAGCACTTTTTAGAAAATTTATGACTAATGCAAATGGGCCATATACGCAACAAGCATTTAGTGCCATTACCGACAAAGCCAAATCAATTATTGAATATATTTATTCTAACGGAGGTGCACCAGTCGGACCGGGAACTGAATGGTCACCATCTGCACTTATTGACAAAGTTAGAGGTTCACTCGCGTCAGTGTTTGGTGACACATCCCCTAGGTTTATGTGCTCTGACTCCGGTGCCATGATTGCATTAGTTCCAATGACTGTTGACTATCAAAAAAATAAGTATGTACCTGCTTTAGAGAAAGATATGCCTCACCCTGTCGACGTCGAGCTTAAAAAGATCAGGTCTACATTATCTAAGCCACCAGGATATCAGTCTGATATTGATATTAAAATACCTGGTAGCGATAATTATCTTGAGCCGGCATATATCGTTCCTATTCGATCTATAAACGACATAGCTACAAGCCTATCTCTTGTGGATAAATTTAATGAAAAAAATCAACTTACTAAAAGTGATATCGATCAACAAATTAGAGATAGAGGTCAAGACTTAGTAACAGTTGTAATTGCATTCACGAAGGTATAGCTTAAGCCTAACTATAGTAATAGTAGTTACAAAACTTAAAAGAGCAATGTACATTGCTCTTTTTTTTTGTTATAATAAACTATAATTAAAATTGATAAATAAAAGGAGAATCAATGCTTTGGAAATATAATACGTCACCCCTCATTAAAGAGTACGAACTTCACATGCAACCCGTTATTGTAACAGTCAATAAGTTTGATGAAGAGTCTGCAAAAGAGTTTCGAAACAAAGTAGCATTAGCTCACAACACTGGCCAAAAAATCATTCCAGTTGTTATTGACTCTTACGGAGGACAAGTATATTCCCTAATGTCAATGATATCGACAATCAAAGGGTCAGAGTTGCCTATCGCAACAATCGTCCAAGGTAAGGCTATGAGCTGTGGTGCTATTCTTTTCTCATTTGGAAAGGAAGGATATCGTTTCATTGATAGAAATGCAACAGTTATGATTCATGATGTTTCTTCAGGACAACTAGGCAAAGTTGATGAAGTTGTTGCATCAGCGAAAGAAACTGAAAGATTAAATGAAATTGTTTATAAAATGATGGCGCAGAATTGTGGTAAAAAAGACGATTACTTTTTAAAACTAGTAGACAAGAAAAAACACGCTGACTGGTTTTTGGATGCTGAAGAATGTATAAAACATGATCTGGCAAATCATATTAGAATACCAAAAATTAACGTCAATGTGGATGTTAACATTGATTTTGAATAGTTATCATTATTAACAGTGGGAGAGTCGAATGGTAAATGAGTTAGCCCAGTATATTGGATGTACTAAAGCACTAGCGACATGGGTGCATGCTGCACATCACGTTGCAAAAGGAAAAGGATTTATTGGTGATCATGAAAGTCTTTATGGAAAAATGTATGAGGAAATAATCGATGACTTTGATAAGCTAATCGAAAAATCTATTGTTATTACAGACTCAGAAGAGATAGCATGTCCTGTTACAATTACGAAAAATTCATTGCCGTTTGTGTCTAAATTTCAGTCACCTGCAAATCTAGATTCTGACATAATTGCTGTAACTGCATTAGACTTTATGCGTCACCATGTTGATCATTTAACCTCAGTGTATCACATACTAGATAGAGCCGGTGCACTAACGCTTGGTATGGACGATTATTTGGCTGCTGCAGCAAATCAATATGAAGAATATATATATCTGCTAGGACAACGTGTTAAGAGCGGGAGGGCATATTAATGGATAAGGTTTTTTATAATGAAAGTTCTGCAGCGAATCTAGGTTGGAAACCAGACTGGTTCAGTTGCACTGATTTTGACGATGATTTGGTAGAAGCAATTTCAGCATGGCAAAAGAAAAATGGTCTCAAACCAGATGGTTTATGTGGTCCAGGAACTTTTAGAAGAATTTACACAGAAAGACAAAGCGAAATTGACGATTATATACCTGATCTGATTCCGGACAAAGACGAATCCTTTATTGTACACCAAGGAAATTTTTTTCCTATTGACTGGCCAAAAGTTGTGCTTTGGTCAGAAGAAAAAGGTTATAAAGCACGCAATGGTTTTACTTCTTATTTCGAACCTCGTGATATTAAAATGTTTGTTAATCATTGGGATGTATGCTTAAACAGTAAGACATGTTATAAAGTTTTAGCAAAAAGAGGATTAGCCGTTCATTTTCTTATTGATAATGATGGAACAATTTATCAGTTATTAGATATGAATCATGCTGCTTATCATGCAGGAAGCAAGAAACACAATCATAGTTCAATCGGTGTCGAGATATCAAATGCATATGACCCCAAATATCAAAGCTGGTATCAGAAAAACGGCTATGGTGAAAGACCAATACTCACAGAAGAGACTGTCCATGGCAAAAGCTTAGGTGATTTTACAGGTTTTTATGATGTACAACTTAATGCGCTTAAAGCGCTTTGGAAGGCTGTTCACGAAGCAACAGGAATTCCTCTTAAGTGTCCTACCGATAAAGAGGGCAACACACTTAAAAAAGTATCAACATCAGCTGCAGCAAACAATTTCAAAGGTTTTGTTAGTCATTATCACTTGACAAATAGAAAAATTGATTGTGCAGGCTTAGATATAAATGCAATGCTAAAAGATATTAAATAAAATATTTTTACACTTTTAATGGCAATTATATAATTAATTGTTATTAGGATTACTTCTGTATTCCAAGTTTAGTTTAGTTTAGTTTTTGTTTGAGTATAGTTAATGACTGCGATAAGAGTAAATGAGTCGTCGGGATCCATTGGGTCTCTACAAATTGCTGATGGATATGGAGGGTTTTTATCCGGAAGTATCATTGCAGGTTCAAATGTAACTGTACAAGATGACGGAAGCGGAAACTTTACTATAGCTAGTACCGGAGGCGGTGGAAGTATAACAGTTAACTCAGGTTCTGTTAATGTTTCCACCGTTTCTACTATTGCAGCATCAGACGGGTTTATCGTTAATGATGAAGGTAGCGGAAGGGCAGCCTTAACAGCATCAATCGGTGTATCTGAAGACGGAACATATACAGACGGTTTATTTAAAGACTTTACACCACAAACACGGTTAGGAGTCGCAATCGATCGGTTTAATGAGATTCTTTCTCTTTTAGCACCTGCTCCAGCACCCGACCTAGACGATATAGATGTAGATGTTGACGGAACTGATGTTGAATTATCATTTGGCGCTTCTAATGACTTAGAAGGAGAAGTTACACCTTATTTTAGCGTAGGTACTGCTGCCGGTTTTTCTGCACTCGATGTTAACGATACATACTCGACAGCAGTTAGCGGAAACAATCTAAGGGCATCAGTTTTTACAGGCACAACGCCAATAGTAGGCGATTTAAACGAAGATGTAATACAAGATCCGTCCGGGACAGGCAATAACTATCCAAACAAATCTTTTGGGAATGCTGATCAAGGAACACTAAAATTAGAAATAAATGGATCTGTAATTCATACAGTCGATTTAACTAGTTTCACAGGCACAGGTAACCCAGGTAGCGGCACCGGTATCACGAATTCATCCGGATCCTGTTTTACAAACTTTTCAATCGCTGGTCCTGGAACATTAGATAATGGAACTGAATTTCCTAACTTTAAGCACAGGACAGGAAAGTTTAAAGTAATTACATCTGATCAACGTCAAGGTTGGAACTATGCTAGAGTCTTGCACGAATACGGAACTACAAATCTAACAACAAACTATGTTGAGTGGGTCAACGATTCGAATGCAGACGCATTGACTGCAACAGGAAATGAAATTGACTTTACAGGCACAGGAACTGTCCACCTATCAGGCGTCGAGTATTTTACAGGTGGGTCAGTTGAATATCGCGTAAGAGGTAACAATGTTTATAGAAATGTTTACGATACTAACAATATAACATTTACTACTTCTAATGCAGGATCATTAAGTAGCGGTGTATCATTTTCTATATCAGGTCAGTCTAAACCTACTATCGATACAGTCTCAGGTGAAGATCATACAAAAGTATTACATTTAACCGGTTCAGGTAATGTTACAGCAAATTACATGATTAACGGTTCTGTAACAGCCGGCGTTAATATTACGCATCCTTTAAAATCAAATCTTTCAAATGCCGGCCAGACAACTGCGTCTGGGATTCTTGCTTATAATTTGTCGAATAATTCTACAAATTTAGTTGAAACTTTTAGAAGAGAAAATTTTAGAATCGTATCCGGTTCATATAATAACCAGGCGTCACTAACAGACTCAGGAAATGTTTGGGACAGCACTGTCCATATGACAGCATCTAATGGTGCACACACAAATGGCCTACAATTTTATAATCAAAGATTATATTCACCAACAAACACACTTAACTCTGGTGATTTTAGAGATACTGACGATGGTGGTTCATTAGATAATGCACCCAGAGAAAACCCTGATTATTCTGGAGAATCTGGCCAACGAACTTTTTATAGATGGTTTAGAAATGAAACAGGCACCACGCAATATGATTTCACAATTAATATTCAAGGAAGCGGTACAACCATAGTTCCAGCTGCAACAGGATTAGATAGTGGCAAAATAAGAGTTTTTGTTAAGTTTCCAAATAACGGAAGTAGAGAAACTGGTTGGCTAGATTTGGCAAATGAATTTGTTTTAGACAACTATAATGACAATGACGGAGCACATACAGCAAACGGATCTCTTTCTTTTGACAACACACTAAATGCATTAAATTACGTAACCTTAGGGACAGTCGGTGTATTAGATGATGAATATATAGGATTACGAATTGAAGCTGATTCTAGTTGGACAGGTTATATTAGCCAAATAACTGTATCTTTCGGAGCGGGAACAGGTACAATAACACCCATTCCAGATTTAGATGACATTGACTGTAGTAACTCAGGAACAACAGCTTTGTTATCATTTGGTGCTACAAAATCTATAACAGGATATGAAAATGTGGGCACAACTGCTGGGTTTAGCGCTGTAGGTTTAAATGGCTTATATAATCAAACGTCAAGTGGCAATAATTTAAGAAGAGCAGTTTTTGACAAAACAACTACTATAGAGGGTGTCTTGAACCAAGACGTGAGCTTTGTTTCTCCTGACTACGTAGCAAATTCTTTTTCGGATGCCAATAGTGGATCTTTGGTTTTAGAAGTAAATGGAAGTGATTTACACTCAGTCGATTTAACCGGGGCATATAATAATGTAGGTTCTGGTGAGCCGGGTATTAATGATGGCACCGGTGGAACATCTTTTACGGGTAATAGCGGGTTTTGGGACTTAAGTGTTTGGCGTCCTGCTGAATATGACAACGATGTTCCTTATTACTTAGAAATACAAAGAACAGGTAAATACAGAGTTCATACAGACGATCAAAGGGACGGTTGGAATTATGCCAAGGTTAAACATATTGGTAGCTGGGGAACAAGAACTACCAACTATGTTGAATGGGTAAACGATAGTGAAAGCCAAAATAACAATATTACAGATGCAGGAACTGGGATAACGCAATTTGGCGATGATGATATATTCCATTTGAGCGGTGTAAAATATTTTGTCAATCCGACAGGCAGTATCGAAACACGAATTAGCAATATCTATAAAAATGTCTATTCAAACGCTAGTGACGCAATATCTTTAACATCTTTGACAAATGCAAATGCAATATCAATTGTTCAAAGAGGCAGTGGTTTAACTTCGGACAGGACAGAAAATGACGGTTTTGCTCCACTACAATCGTTAAATACAAATTCAGATTCTCAAAATGAAGTAACTCACATAACTGCATCAATACAGTTTAGTCAATCAACTTCTTTAAGCGGAGCTTTTACTTCTGACACCGGTTCACAACTTTTAAATTGTGGTGGATCATTAACTTTTAAGCATCCGCTTAAAAATGATCTTACAACGTCTACACAGACTGCAACTAATCTTTTGGTATACTCAGCAAGTGACAACTCTACTCACAACAACGAGTATTTTAATGGAGAGCAGTATAGAATACAAAGTGGTAGTTACACAACACAAGGCAGTATTACCAACGTTAGTAACGAATGGGATTCAACAACATCAATTAATGACGCAGCAGAAACAGGATTTGTTAAAGGGTTGATGGTTTACGATGGTATATTAATATCGCCTATAAAGGGCGGTAATTCTGGCGACTTTACCAATCACGTTGAAGGCGGGGTTTTTGAAGGCCCAGACAATAATGTCGATTATAGTAGCTTGACAGAAACTAATAGAGAATATTTTAGATACTTTGAAAATACATCTAATAATGATCTTGCAAGATTTGGTATAACATTATATGGAGATGCAACTATTGTTTCCGGGTCTCATACAAAAGGTGCAGATAAAAATTGTACAATTGAATTAAAGTGCCCGGGAAAAAATCAATTTGTTGACTTAGCTAAACCCTTTTCAGTAGGGGCTGGTTCTTCTAATGAAGGTGACGGTTGTTTGTCAGGAACACTTGATGCAGCAATCGATGGAAGCGGTGCAGCAAATGAAGTTAACTTTGGTATTTATAATGTACAAGGTCAATCATCAGGAGCTGAGTCTATTGTTTTAAGGGTTACTAGTCACAAAGATTGGACGGGTTATATTAGTCAGATTAATATCAGATGGAGTGTTCCCTAATGGCATTAAAGACTAACGAAACAGCAACACTTTTTTCTCAAAAGAAATTACTGGGTAAAGCACACACATCTAACTTAAACTTAGATGTAAACGAGTCTATTGGGTCAACAATACAATCCTCAGCTGGTTTATTGTTTGGTGAAGCTATTCCAACAAATCCAAGTTTAACCTTAAATACAGTTCAAAGTAATACTGTTGAATATGTAGAATTTGTCTTAGAAACGATTGCAGGTTCAACTTACGATGCAAATGATCAAGGAGGTGGCGCAGGTAGTGACAGTGGTGAGTCTTCACAAGTGTCAGGTCCGCACGCTTATGCTTTTAAATTTAAATCAGATTACGAAACTGATACTGATAATTCAAGAGCTAATGATGGAAACTTTGACAATGATAAAATTGTACATGAAACGTTAGGGAAAGTTCAGCTAATACCACCCTTTTATTCAAGAGAGTTAGTTAATCCGTATATCATTAAAATTTATAAAGACGATGGCGCAGGTGGTATTGGGGACGAAATACCCCTATTAGATGATATTGACTGGCAAGTTGATACATACAACGGTGTACTTTTCGTTCAAGATTATAATGCTTCAAAAATACCTGCTTTTGCTCGAGCATTTATTTATGTTGGTAAGATGCTTGACGAAGTTGTCTCTGATGCTGCAGCTTCAGGAGGTTCAGGTGGATCCGGCGGAGGTAGCAGAGAAAAAAGAGATTACGAAATATCATCAACAATCAGCTCTGGTTCAGCATTTACAGCAACAGATTCGAGCTTTACTGATTCCGAAAACGACATAACGCTAATTGATGTTTTTTATAACGGTCAATTAATGCTGTCAGGAACTAACTCTGAAGTAGGTGCTTTAGACGCAGACTATTTCACACTATCAACAAACCAGATAAAGTTTGGATTTGACCTATTGCCAGACGATACAGTTAGCGTGATAACATATTCATCAGGTAGCGCATCGTCGGGAGGAGACGCAGACACAGGAGCTGAATATCTAGTTTTAAGTGCAACCGGTTCTTTAAGTAATGAAAGAGTTCTGACAGCTGGAACCGGTTTACAGTCAACAGATGCTGGAGCCGGCGGCGCCTTTACAATAAAAGTTGAAAAAGAAATGGTGTTTAACGAAAAACTAGGCGGCACAGTTGACGGAACTAATACACTATTTACACTCGCTAATACACCTTTTGCAACTAATGAGATAAGTATATTTGTGAATGGTCAACTCCAGACGCCACCTGATTTAACAACTTGGCAAGACTATTCAGTAACCGGTTCTAACGTCTATTTTACAACCGGATCAACTCCAGAAATAGGATCTCTAATTTTAGCAATGTATAATAAGGTGGTGTCATGAATAATAATTATATAACTAGTGATATTGCTATTGCTTCGTATCTTATGATGAAAGGGATGCAATTAGTTGATGCCAGAAAAGAAAGAAATGGAAGATTTCGTTTTGAATTTGCAGACCCACAAGGTTTAGCTCAAAAATATGTCGTAGAATATGTTAATTCAGAATCTGCAAAATTTGACGCACATATGAAAAATCTCAAAAATATTATTTTTAAAAATTGATAACTTAAGATAATTTCTCGCATATATATTAATAGATTTAAAAAATCAAAATTAGAAGTTGAGTTTGGGTTATAAGAAATAGAAGTATATTAACAATAACACAAGGAGATATATATGGCTTCAAAAACACAATTAAGACTGGGTCAAATTACTGGCTCATTTGACAATGTTGAAGGCGGCATTGTAGATAACAGGGCAGCTCAAGCAGGTGCAGCAAATATTAATGCATTGACATTAAGTTCAGGCTCTCTAGTAGGCGTTTTTTCAGAACTTGCTTCTGCTGTTAAAAGAGTTCACGGTGGTGATACTTTTGCCGGTGCTCTTGCTGGTGAGTTTTTGCAAGGAATTACAGTAGCAGATGCAGGTGGTTTAACAATTGGTGCCGGTGGAAATGAATTCAGTATTACTGAGTCTAGTGATGACGTTACTCTTAAAACTTTAATATCTGACAAGGATATGATTTTTAATGTGAACGACGACGGAACTGACACAGAGGTATTTAGGTTAGACGGAGACGTATCAGCGCTTAAGATGGCGTCTGGAAAGCAAATCCAATTCGGTGACGCTGGAGAAAACATTAGTGGTGATGGTACTGATCTTGCAGTTAATTCGAGCAATAACATCGATATTGTTGCGGCTAATCTTTTGACAATTGATGCACAAGGTACTGATTCTGGAGACGGTGTAAAAATTACATTAGGGTCAGATACAGCTGATACAGTATTTAAAGTGGTTAACAACAGTGATTCAGACGCTTTTACTATTAATGGTGCAAAGAATGCTACTGTCGGCGGTAATTTAACAGTTACGGGTGATTTAACTGTAAATGGTACAACCACAACTATTAATACTGACAGCTTGGTTGTTGAAGATGCAGTTATTGCTTTAGCATCAGGATCAGCAGCAACTGCAGACGTTAACTCAGCTTTGGTTTTCCAAAGAGCAACTGCAGATTTAGGTGGCAACACTGATATGCAAAACGGTGCATTGATGTTCTTGCAAGGAACAGGGTTTAAATTAGGCTATACAAATGACAACGCTGAAACTGCACAAGGTTCCCTTGCAATTGCTAATGATGATTTAGCATCAGTTTGGGTTGACAGGTTAAATATTGCCGGAGACACTCACTATTTTAATGTAGCTGGTAGTACACTTTCAGCAATCGCCAATTCAGAATTTGAAGTTCAATCAGGCGGTGATATCGTTCTTGATGCAGACAGTGCAAAAGTTATTTTGAAAGATGCTGGAACTGAAATAGGTAGGTTAACGCATGACTCAGGAAACGCTACGTTTATTCTTTCATCGTCGGGTACCGACAGCATTTCTTTAGAATCTAGATCAGGTGAGGTATTCTTTAACGACCAAGATTTAACTGTAACAGCCGGTCTTAACGTTCAAACTGCTAATCAAATTAAATTCGGTCACGTGTCAGGCGGTTCGCATACCGTAGGCTTCTTAAATCTTAAAGATAATGCAGTCTCAATACTTTCCGCTTCAAGTGGTTTACAAATTGATGCAGGTGCAGATGCAGCGAATTTACAGTTGAAATCAGACAATGCTAACACATTTGCTTTTAAGGCGCCTGGTGCATTAGGCGGTAGCTATACAGTTCAAATGCCTGGAAATGGTAATATCGCAATAGGTAAAGTTCTTAAAGTAAACAATAACATAGGCGGTGGAGAATGGGGATTAGACTGGGCATCTGAGACAGCTGCATCTTATGAGAAAGCTGCAAAAATTATCACTGGTGGGACTGTAAATGCTGGGACAGGTGTCGACATGTCATCAGTTAATCATGGGACTGCTCCTGCTTCATTACAAGTTGCTTATGCTAATGCTGACGTTTTTGTTAACGGTCAGTTATTGCTTTCAGGAACTGAAGCTAATAGATCTGGTGGTAATGTAGACTATACTGTATCTGGTGGACAAGAATTGACATTCGCTTTTAATCTTGAAGATGACGATATCATATCAGTGTTTGTAAGAGGCTAATTTTTTAGTTATTCTTAATACGAAGAAGGGGTATTTACTATCCCTTCTTTTTTTTTATAATAATTAGAGTTAAAGGAGACAACAATGAAAAAAGAAATTTTTAAAGATTTAATCAAACCGAAGCTGGTAGATCAAACAATTTATCAGCTATCACAAGTCAAAGGATTTGTCGACGTGTCTTTACGTGAGGTTGCTACTAAAAATTTTGAAAGTGATGAAGCAAAAATTAAATATTTACTTGATACACTTTATAGCGTTCGTGATTTTGTCATGGCTCAAACAACAGACAACTCCATGCGTCAAACACTTATCAAACAATTTGAATTAATTGAAAAAGAAGTAGAAACGGGAAACGATTTAAAAGAGCAAAAAGAAAGTCGATCAAAGACGCTAGACGAACTATTGGCGTCAGACCCGTCAAATTAAGAGACAGGAGAAATAATTGAAAGTTTTGCAAACTGCTAATTTAGGAAAAGGATATGCTGATAGAACATCTGATATTAGGTATTCTATTTATGATACATTAGGTTCGGAGACAACATCTGCAACTAACTCGGGTATTTATCAGTTGGGAACGAGCACCGGATTGTATGGTGTAGAGTTAAATCTCAATAATCGCTTTAGTGGGTCAATTGTTTGGTCAGTTGATGGTAATACAAATGTATACGCAACAGAAGAGATAAAAATGGATCAAAAAATGGCACGATTTATTCATACCGGCAGATGGATTATCGATGAAAATACAAATCAAATGGTATTCTATGAAGATGATAATGTGACAGAGATCGCCAGATATGATCTTAAAGATCGCGACGGTAATGCATCAATAACCGAAATATTTGAAAGATCTAGGATTAGTTAGTGGCATTAATTCAACGTCCCGGAGGTTTACTAGTAACAAGAGGATTAGGAGGACCGACCACGCAGATTATCGCGAGAGGATTCCTACCTATACTGGTAGATGAGATAGTTGAAGTTGCTCGCGGAGCACGTGTATTAGGTAGTAGATCTAAGCAAAAAATAGAAGATCTGATAGACGAGTTAAAAATCACCGCAGCTTTAATTGCAATTAATGGAAAAGACCTTGTCAAACCGATAATTAATACTATAAACAGAACTTACGAGGATAAACCTGCACCAAAAATTGAGGTTACTCCTACTAAATTATCCGTAAGACAACCTGATATAAAAGTATCAGTTAAGAAAGTGAGGAATAAAAATGTCGACGATTGATCTAATGATTGATGAGGAAAATGAATTAACATTTCAAGTACACATTGAAGGTACTAGACCGGGATCAGCAAAATGTCGGCTTATGCTCGAGTCAAAAGATATGGCATTGGCGTTTGAAGGTCAGTCAACAGGAGATGAAGTGACAGTTGTTTTACCTCCATTAGATCACGTAATCAAGGAAGGAATGTACGATATGACTTTAGAAGTCGTCGTCGATGATCGATTTTTTGAGCCTCTTAAATTGCAAGGTGCATTTGAAAAGAGGCTCAAGGTGACAGCAGAGGCAGTCACTGTTCGAACAAAGCCAAAAGTGAAAACATCAGCTTCACTTGTTGAAGTTAAAAAGAGTAACAAACCTGCACAAGTAAGCGTTTCAAATAGCACCAGTCAAAAACAAAAAAGAAAAAATATTCAAGAAACAAAAACATATACTGATAAAGATATCATGGATTTAATAAAATCGTTATCTAAAAGAGGAAAAAGATGATTTTTATCTTGTTTTATTTAGCAATTGCATTTTCAATTTACTACAGTCTTAAAACACATCTAAGCACGATTGAACTTCTTTATGCAAAATTAGATGTTAAATCTAGGCAAAGACTAGACAATAGACGCTTCAAAGTAAACAAAAAATTAAAATGGGTTTTGTTATGGCCTGTTCTATTAGCACAAGAAATATATGCAGAGTATAAAAAGAAAAAACAAGATTAAACTATTAGAATATAAGCTAGCTTTTGAAGAGGCTGTACAAGTTAAAAAAGAATACGAAGAAGGCGCTAATGACTTAAATTATCGCCTTTCTTTTTTTCGAAAAAGACTAGTCAAAACGCAATGCTCAAATCCTGAAGTTTTTGACGCTGCTTTTATGCGGGACAGTAAAGAATATAATAAAACAAAAGACATAGAGATACCCAGAGTTAAAAAAGAGACACTTTTACCAAAAAACAATATAAAACCATGGGCTAAAAAATTATATAGAAAAATAGCTATATCATGTCATCCTGATAAAATCTCTAATATATCATCTAAAGAATTAAAAGAAAAGTTGACTTCTAATTATCTCATTGCGACTAAGTCATATGAAGAAGCAGAATATAGCGACTTACTTATGATAGCAGCTGACCTAAATATCGAGTTTTCAGAAGAAAAGATTCAAGAACATGTTGTACCTGATTTAATAAAAAAGACTAATATTATAAATAGCACTAAGAAAAAAATAGAATGGCAATGGCACCACGTCCCGCATGCGATGAGAAATGATGAGCTTAAAAAAATATTAACAGCTATGGGATTTGAGTTTACTGAAGAGCTAGTTGAAGAAGTTAATAAAAGAAAAAAGCCTAGATCTAGAAAAGCCGGGGTAAAACCAACTAACAAAATACAAAGAAGAAAAAGGCTAAGCTAGGATTGTAAATCCCCGACAATACTCTTTAAATTTAATAGTTAACAAATTTAAATTTAAAAGAAGGAGTATTTTATGCCTGAAGGACCAGAAGTAAAAATAACAACAGATTTTTTAAACATGCTTGTAGGAAAATCATTCCACAGTTTTGCAATCTTGTCAGGAAGATATACAAAAACAGACGGGATTCCAAACACAGAGATTGCAGGTTTACCGGCAAAGATATCATCGGTCAACTGTAAAGGAAAGTTTATATACTTTACGCTCACTGATGAAATACTTAACAAAAAATACTATCTTTTTAATACACTGGGTATGACTGGGATGTGGTCAGAAAAAGAATCAAAACATTCGAGATTTGTAATTTATTTTGATGATGATACTCGACTATTTTACAATGATATTAGAAATTTTGGTACACTTAAATTTGTCCACACTAAAAAAGAACTAGACAAAAAACTTGACTCACTAGGTCCTGATATTTTAAAGACTGATATCGACTGGCTGGGATATAGAAATCGTTTTCTTAAGAAACCTAATAAAACAATTGCAGAGTGTCTTATGAATCAATCTGTGATCTCTGGCGTAGGTAATTATTTAAAAGCAGAGATATTATATGCAACAAAAATATCACCAAAAAGATTAATCAAAGATATTGTAAACGATGAATGGCATAAACTTTACTTTGAAACAATCACAATTGCACAAAGATCGTATAAGTTGGGCGGTGCAACTATTGAAAGTTATAGACAACCTAATGGCGAAAAAGGTTTGTACAGTCGACGTTTTGCAGTGTATAATCAAAAGTCAGATCCTTTAGGAAATGAAGTAATTAAAGAAACAACAGCAGATAAGCGTACCACACATTGGGTACCATCAATTCAAAAGTAAGGAGAAAAAATGAAAGAAACTGTTACTCTAAATGATAGTGTTATTGCACATTTGGTAAAATTAATCCAAGTAGGTTTTTTAACAGGAACCGACATTGTTGATCATTTTAGAATGATCAAAATGACAATTGAAGACGGTGAACTTTTTCTAGACACAGACTATGAAAAAAATCATGAAGTCAATGTGCAAAAAATGCTAGATGAAGCCCAAGAATTAGAAAATAAAGTAGAAGACACAGAGGGGTAAAATGAACTGCAAGCTTGAAGAAATGTTTAAGTTAAGGCTATCATTCATGAATATGATGAAGGAACACATTCCCGAGTCTTATCCTGAATTTCCAGTTGATATTACTGAAAAGTCATCTCAGCAAGTTTGCAGAGATTTAGCTCTCAAAGGTGTTGAAGAAATGTTTGAAGCTCTGCAACATCTCAAAAACTGGAAACCACATCGTAAGACTGAAATTAATGACGCCTTAAATAAGGAAGAGTTTTTAGAAGAAGTCGTAGATGCACTAAATTATTTTTTTGCGATGCTTATTGTCACAGGTTTTGATGACAAAGAGCTGTTTGAAGCCTATTTAAAAAAGGACAAGAAAATTAGAGAGAGGCTATTAGATGGATACTAAAATTGTTTTTAACGGAAGACAATTTACAAATACTGTAGATCTAACAAAAGAAATAAAACAATTAAAACCTGAAGAACTTAAGTTTTCAGGTTCTTTAGTGTACGATTCAGGGTTAAGTATGTTTTTGTTTAATTCTGTAAATTATGAAAAGATTGAGTATTATATGAAGGAAATTAACAATATTAACAAAACTAGTGAGGTGGAATTTGAATTTCAAACAGATGATGAAAAAGCAGGAAGCTTATAATAGAAAAATCGTTGGAAGATCCGATCAATTATCACAAGAATTAAAAGAAAAAATAACACAAGAAAATGTTTTATGCGCTCATTCAGAATTAAGTGCTTTAGTTAACGCTACACACTATAAAAATCATCACACTCATTCAGAGCCTGTAGCAAATAGGTCGACTGTTCTTTATGAAACAGTTGATGTAATTCGCTATATGATTGCAACTTTAAATACGTGGGGTATTACGTCAGGAGAATTTGAAAAAGCCTTTGATAAAAAAGATGTATATCTCAATAAGCATCACGAGATGCAACAAAAAAAATGGGATGGTGTACAACCTGTAGCAATTGTTGACATTGATGATGTATTAGCAAATTTTAGAGAAGGATTTTCTAATTGGCTGAAGAAAGAGTACGGAGTAGAGCCTGATGTTAATTCTAAAGAATACTACTTTATTACAGCACTATCAAAAATCAATATGAACTCAGAAACTGTCTTTAAGAGGTATTTAGATAGTGGAGGATTTGCAGATCTTACTATAGATACAGACAATTTAGAACTTTTACATCAACTTAAACACCAAGGATATTGGATACATCTTCTCACAGCAAGGCCTGAGGAAGAATTGCAATGTCTATATGATACTTACTACTGGATTTGGCTGCAAAATATTCCTTGCGATGCAATTTCATTTTCACCTGAAAAATTTAGATGGTGTGCCAAGTCAAAATATTATGATGCAGGTGCTATTAAATTTGCAATTGATGACGCACCTAAACACGCACAAGACTATGCTAAGCATGGAATAAAATGCTTCGTTCCTAAAAAGTCATACAATGAGCATCTTCACGATAAAAATATTTTTCTTTATAAAAATTATAGTCACATTACTAATTTATTAATGATGCAAGGTTTGTTAAGGGAATGATGATATAACTGGCTCTAACCTCATATATATGATTATATAGACAAAGGGTAAAGATATGCATGTCAAAATGTCAGATTTAAAATTAATTGTAGAAAGATTCTTAAAAGAACAAGAAGGCGACTGGCTAGGTGATGAAGAAGATAATCTAGGTAATTTAGGCGTAAACAGACTTGATCAAAAATTAAAAAATTTAAAAAATTTGTGTATTGATCAGATTATTGATGAATTATCAAGCTCAAACTTTAGAGATCAAAACATTTCAGAACAGATGTTAAAAGTAGTAGAGCGAAACTTAAAAAATGTAAGTGTTGTTGTGTCAAAAGTCACAGCTAGTAAAGAAATTAATCTTTCTTCAATGGCTATTTGTTTTACACCTAACATTACACATACCAAAGAAGAAAATAATATGGTTTTACAGACACCTAAAATACCTAGCGACATCAATGATATTTCTAAAGATGTGCTTAGTAGATATAATTCTTCTCCTGGAAAATACCCAATCATACTTTTTCTAGAAAAAAATATATCCAGTGACATAGATGATCAGAAACTCAAAGATATTTTACTTCACGAATTAGGTCATGTTAAAAACAACACAATAAAGGCACTATCATTAACAGCATCAGATCAGTCTGGAGAAAATATAGGAAACATTCAGCTTAATCGAGATGAGATAAAGTCAATTTTAAGAAAAGACTTTAAAGAAAAGTCTGTTAATGAAATAATATTCATATTAACTTCTGAAGGCTGGTTAGACAAAGAACAAAAAGATGAAAATCAAGAGTTAGTAAGTGAGCTTAAAGAATATTATGATGGTGTTGAAGACTCAAGCAACATGAAAGCAGTTGAAGAGTTAGCTGTCAGAGTATCTGCGCTAAAAAGAAATAGTGAAGCTTTTACAAGATTTGTTGTCAATAAAGAAATAGATCGCTATACCAACATATCAAAAGATTATAATCTAGACATTGCTGACATAGTTTTACTTATAAGTAAAAATGCAAATACTAATGATATAAATAAAATTGTCAAAAATAAGCAGTCAAGAAAAAATGTAACTGTATAAAATATTTGATATAATAAAAAATATAAAACATACTAAAGGAGAAAATATGATTTTATTACTAGCAACACTATTTACAGCACAAGCAGAAGAAAACATGATCAGATATCAAAATAAAACAGAGATTGACTTTGACGCATTAGAACTTACGGGCGAAATGGTAAAACCGCAAGGATCACTAATCATTGAGAGAAGTAACGTTCGATTCAATCCGCTTATTGAACTTCGCAAAGACTTTAATCCGGAAATGGCAAAATCAGTTAACTTAATTAAGTAGTTTTCCTGACCAATAAAACTAATTAGTTTAGTAATTTTTTAAGCACTATTTTGTAATAGTGCTTTTTTTGTCATATAATGATTATACAAATTAAATATTAAAAAAGGAGAATGGATGCCTCAAAACAGTAACTTAAAACCTATTACGTTGCCGATGCAACTTAAATTTGGTGAAAAGCCAAAAACAGAATTTTACAACAATTTATCTGCACTTAAAGTTGAACTAGTTGATTCACCTACCAGATCGCAGGCACTCAATGTTGCATGGCAATATGTCAAAGCAACATGGGCAGATCATCATGATGAGACAAACCCATCTACTACATCTTTGCAAGAATTGTCAGCCAATCTAGAAGACGTGCTTAATTTTCGCGCACTTCCAACTCCAATGGAGTGCCTAGGATTTACCTTTAAATTAAGCGGGCTTTCATTCCAAGAAGTAACTCATATCATTCGACATCGAGCTGGATCATTTGCTGCACAGTGCACAGGTGACCGTGATCTTCGACATGATCCTGCTGTTATTCCAGAAGCTGTACAAAATAGTCCAGAATTTTTAACTCGTTGGAAGAAATTAGTAGAAGATAGCAAACAACTTTATGCAGACATGACAGACTCAAAAGATGTGTCTATGATGGACGCACGAATGATCCTTCCAAAAGCAATGACGTCCTTTTATCTTATGCGCCTCAATCTTAAAGATCTACTAGGTTTTATTGCGCAACGTCAAGATATGCAAATTCAACCTGCTGCTGATAATCTTCTTGCTGTCTACATGGCACGTGAAGTCCTAAAGATTTTACCAGAAGCTAGCACGCGCATTAATTTCGACAAACCAGACATGCATTATGTGAAAACTTTCCGTGTACCTGATGGTAAAGGTGGTCATACATCTCGAGGTACAAATCTGTACTGGCCAGAACCTAAGAATGATAAGTTTGAGTATCATCCTGATGACAGTATTTACCAGGCACGCCGCGAAGATATCAACGGGACACACAATCCAGGAGGTGATACTGTATTTACAAAATTGTGGTCAGAAACAATTGAAGAGATCGATGAAATGAAATATGAATATAACAAATTTATGGGGAGAGAATAATATGAGTTTAGGAAAAGTTTATTTAGCAAGTGGGTGGTTTTCACCTGAATGGTTGGAAGAAGTAGAAAATATCAAAGCGGTATTTGAAAAACACGGTGTTAGTTATTTTTCACCAAAAGATGAAAATCTATGTGATAACGACGCAAATGAGTCAATGCAAGATCAGATCTTTAGTGGTAACATTAAACACTTGCATGAATGCGATTGGATGTTGTGTAACACACGCAACAAAGATATGGGAAGTATTTTTGAGGCAGGTTATATGAACTGTCTAGAAAAACCAATCGTATATTTCTGCGACGGCCTTCCTCCAGGTGCACAATTTAATCTTATGTTGGCAGCTAGTGGTATTAAGGTTTGTCGATCGTTAGAAGACCTAGATACATACCTTGCACAATGCAAAACTACAGAAAGACTAGTCGTTGAAAGATATCAAGGAGATATTGAGTAGATTAATCTTTAGTCTTCTTAAGCCTAACAGGATTAAGCTAATGCTTTCTTGTTAGGCACTATTTTAACTAAAATTAAGAAAACTGTATGTGATCTGTTAATTGATATCTTTTTCATAGTTCCACCTGTTGTCGATGTGTTGTCTAAATTACCACCAATTAATTTTCCTCCTGAGTAAACGTTCATATGTGCACCTGACTGAGGCTCCGATCCTGCAAATTTTTTAAAGGTTTTCATACCGCAACCAGAAGGAAGTCCTCTTTTAGAACTATAACCGTTAAGCGAAAAGACGCCGTCTAGAAGGTTTAAGTCAGATCTAGATTCGACCTCTTCCCTAGTAAAGGGTAGCAAAACTACTTGCCCGATAAAACTTTCAGGATCATTTTCAACTTCTTGTCTTTTTAACATTAATTGTGCCCACGGGTATGAAATCCCCATTTGCTTTGGCACGCTGTTTACTATATCGTAGGCAGGATGCGAAGGAGTTACCATTGCATTGAAAGTATGTCCACTCCAAGCTACTCTATTTAAGTACTTCCAACTATCTTTAATATTGACAGGCATGAATGTATCTGGGTGCATCAGCGCTATTTTTCCGTCACCATGATTTGTAATTGCTTGCTTGACAACAATATCATTTATTTTCTTAAGACCTTCTTCTGACTTTTCGCCAAACCCTGTGATTTGTGAAAGTAATCTCTCACCCTCAGCAGCACCTGCAGACATGTCCAGCTGTTCAAACTTAATAGGTAAAGAATCCTCATCTAAAAATGCATGTTCCTTCGGATTAAAATTTTTCTTAGAAGCTTTTGAAGAGTTGTCCTTGACAGAATTCGAAGACTTCGATACTTGTTTTTCTTTTTCAATAATTTTTTTCTGAAGTTCACTATTTCCTTTAAACGATTTACTTACTGCATCTGGGCCGCTATAATTACCGTCCTTAATATCTTTGTATACTTTGGCAGGATTAATATAGTTTTCTTTAAATAAATAATTTCTAATTTTACGAACTGATTCATTCAAAGGTTCAATCTTAAAATTCTTGTCAACACCTCTTTTTGCCTGTCCTATCTGTCCGGACACGGAATCGACAGCAATAACAATGTCATCAATATAGAATTTATAATATCTGTTTTTCATACCTCTGCCAGCTGTATATGTTCCAGGCTCACCTTTTTTATCTCCGTAAGCCATTTCCATTTTTCCACCGGTATCTTGATTTTTCTTTTTATTGAATTCCTGCGTAGCTTTTTTAATAGCTTCCGGGTCTTGTGCGAGTCTTACCATCTCTGCAACGCCTGAAGGATTTTTCTTTTTCGGATCATTAAGTACTAAACTAGCCACTTGTGCAGCGTTATTTTTAAATTTAAGAATCGTTTCTTTTTTAACACCCTTGTCAATTGCTGCTTTTATAATCATGTCAATATTTTTTTCGATCCAGGCCACCCAAGCTTTGTCTGTGTTAGGCCCCCAATCTCCATCAACTGTAGTACCAATAACACCTTGGACATATTCAACATCTTTTTTATTATTTTCTATTAAGACACTTTTAATTGCTTTTCTTAAGCTTGCTTCTGTTAAAATCATTTTACCTTTCCTTGTTTTAAAAATATTTTCTGCCATGGCTTTTTGCTTAGGCATAATTTCTGATTCAATTGTTGCAACAAATTGCTCACCAGGCTTTTCATCAACATGCACACCATCTCTCGAGCTAGTAACATTTGACTCAAACCACGGGTAGGGATCGATAACATTAATTCTTCCTGACATTCCTAATTGAGACTCAACAGCATCAATACCTGCAACAATCTCTCTGTTTCTTTTTGCTCGAGTTGCTTTAAATTTTGAAACTTCTCGCTCAGGTTTTCCAGGGGTGTTGACATATGTTGTTTTCTCTGTAGGTTTAACTGCAGGCGGCGCCAAGACCCAAGTTATTTGTGCGTCTTCTGGGGCATTTTGTAAAATATCTTTTGCCAAATAACTAGCTCTGCTAGAACCGTTGCCGCCTAGCGTAAGGATAATATTGTTTGTTCTGCTGACTGCATCAATAATTTTATCTTCCCCAAACTCACTCATGACGCCTGCTGGTGTAGCTCCGTTCTTCTGAAAAAAGTTCTTTCCCTTCGTAGCTGTGCCTAGGCGTTTTCTAATTCCTTTTCCTAGACCGCTGTTGCCTTGACTGTCTGCAATGTATACATACGGGAGAGGTTCGTCAGAAGATTCTCTCTGTTGTTTCTGTTCGCCACTTTCTCCTTCAAATCCTAATAAAAATAATTTAGCTTCTTCGTGCCTTCTCTTTTCTAGGCCCTGCACATATTCACCCTTGCTAGTTCTAGGTTTTGCATCTATTACATCAGCTGCTTCTTTATAACGACCTTGATTAATTAATTGCGTTATAGACTCGCCTTTATTATTTTTAAATTTATTTAAAGCACTTGCACCTCCATTAAAGCAATAACTTGCTAATGCAACAAACATGTTATGAGTGATTGGTGCTTTTAATTGTGACTTAAATACTCGTGTATGTTTTGCAACGTCGCTTCCAAAGAGTTCTAGAGCTTGTTGTAAATTCATTTCCTTTGATCCACTTCCTAAAAATTCTTTAAATTTTTCTCTTTCGTTTGATCTAATTAAGTGCCCAATGCCAATTGTTGGATATCCGCTTGACTCTTCATAGCTATTTATTGTTCTCCCGCCTTTGTCATCATAAACTTTTGATCTAAAACCTTCACCGCCTTTTATAAATACTTGAATTTCTTTAGACACGTCTTCGTATTGACTAGCACTTTTTAATGTTTGATCCGCAGTAAATTTTCCACCACCAGCCTTGTTAATTTTTGCCTCAAGACCTTTGACAGCTTTGTTAACAATTTTAGCGTCTGAATTTGAATTATTACCTGGCGAAGTAGGAATATTAAGTTTTGACTTTGATTTCACAGCTTTCTTAAGTGTGTCAGCTTTTTTCTTGATAGTATCCTTAAACTCACTGCTAATTTTCTCTGCACCTTTTATGCTCCCAGATTCAATTCCTTTTTGGACTTTGTCAATAATTTTGCTTACATCTAATTTTCTCTCTCTTAGAATTTTATATCTATGTCTTTTTAGAATTCTTTGTTCTTTTAAGTATTCCCCGCCTTTTCCTCTAGGTCTTTGGTAAACTTCACCATCAGTATCAATAGCAACTGCAACATCATCAATCCAAAATTTTAAATAGTCTTTGTCGATACCTTTGCCTGTCTCTGCTTTTTTAAACCCCATTAATACTGGCTCGTTATTTGTTCCAAATTTTTTAAGATACTCTTCATACTCTTCTTTAAAAGTTGTATATGCTAACTTAAAATGGTCATTGTTAAAACTACCTCGCCTTCCTAAGGTTTTGTCATCGCTAGGCAGGTCTTTAAGCGCATTTGCAATTTCTTCTTTAGATTTATTATCATTAATCCAGTCTCGAAACATATCACCCTTATCTTGGTTTAAATCTTTAGGAATTCTTTTAAGCTGCTCATCTGTAAATTCATATTTTTTATCTTTTGAAGATTTCGATTGTGATTTTGTTCCACCATATTTTTTATCTAAATTCTCACCACCTTTCTTGTTGATAGGTGTCCAAGGTCCATTATTTTTACTGTAACTCCACCCAAATTCTGCAGAAGGATCTTTTTTGTATTTGTAAACACCGTCGCCATCATCGTATATTTTTTCTTTAGAAAAATTTTCTATCTTTCCTATTTGTTCAGCGGCCGGCCCTGAAATAACTTTATATTTGCCATTACCTAAGTCTTCGTAAGTAAAGCCTGATAAGTCTTTGTCAGATTTAATCCCAAGTTCTTGAGCATTTTTACCTAAAGTTTCTTTTTTGGTAAATTCTTCATAATAAGTTTTAAGCATGTAATAAGCTACTCTTTTCCCATCAGGAACATCTGCCTTATCTAAAGCTGCCTTTATATTTGGTGCTTTTGTAGATTTAAAACGCAAAGCATTGTCATTAGAGCCAAAACCTGTGTCAAAGCCTATATACTTTTTTGATTCTTCTTGCTCGCGAAGAAGTCTTTTGAGTGATTTAATTTTAATAAGTTTGTTTAGATTGTTATTCATATAACTCTGCCTCTAGAATATTTTGATAAACATATTATATATATGTTCTATAATTTTAAAATAATAGCAAAGCAATTAATTATGAAAACTTTAAAACTTCTAAGTATTATAAGTTTATTAGAGGAGGTTTTATGAAAAAAGTATTTATTACCGGTGAAAAAGGTTTTATTGGAACAAATTTGGCCAAACGTGCCAAATTACACGGTTTCGAACATGTCTCTGGTGTGCATGCACAAAACGAAGACGCAGTTTTCGTATCACAATATGTCACAGAAAAGGGTGAACCTTGTGTGCATCAAAATAGCGAGGAAGCATGGCAATCTTTCTTTGAAGTCAACAGCATCGACTATGTAATCCATAATGCAGCAGTTGTAGGTACAGATGTAGTTGCACTCAATGCAAAAGAGTCAACATTAACCAACGTGCAAGGTACTTTCAACATCTGTCGTGCTGCAAAGAAATGCGGTATTCCAGTCTGTTATATGGGAACCACAGTTATTTATGACACACCTAAGTATCAACAATCAGCTATTGTCGAAGACTCCGATCGCGGCCCTAGTACATTCTACGGTTGTCAGAAACTCTCAGCTGAGGAAGTTGTCAAGTCTCATAGCAGCAAGTGGATGATCGTCCGCCCACTCTTTGCTTATGGCGGTGAAGGTGATATGAATTCTCTTATTGCCAAAACGATCTATGCAAAACTCAACGGTGTAGAAAAGATCCAAATGTTTCTCGATCCTAGTAAGATTAAAGACTACTTACATGTCAATGACTACTGTGACGGTGTTTTCTCTTGCATGAAAGAAGACAAGTGCTGGAACAATGACTTTAATATCGCCGCAGAAACACCACTTGTCACCGGTGAAATTATCAAATTAATGGACGAAGTGTGTGGTCAGAGTTTCGCAGATACTGTAGAATGGCTTCCGCAGACTGAATATATGGGAAATCATATCTTATCAAGTGCAAAAGCAAGAGAGTATACTGGCTGGTCTCCACGTATATCACTGGCTAAAGGTATTCGCATGTCATACGAAAGTATTCTCAAGTCAGAAGGTTATAATCCTCTGCGTTATCTTGAAGAAGCAGCAGAGCGCAATATTGATTTAACAGAGTATTTTTAGCCACCTCTTAATAATTATCTTTAGTGAGGATGACATATGAGAATTTCAAGGCGACAACTCGGTCTATTGATAGAAAATTATTTACTCCAAGAAACGCGGCAAGCAAGACAATGGATACAAAATTCAGTCCCAGCTGAAGAACAGCAAGACTATTTAGATGCATACAATAGAGGGGTCACGATTTTATCAGACCTCTCTTGGATTAAAAAAGTAAGAGGCGGTGAGCCTGTTGCTGATATTGTGGGTGATGTTATAAGCTTTAGGATGGATGACAGTCAAACAAAACTGTTAGCCAACGGTTTTCCAACTGATCTAACAAAAAGAAACTATCCCACAGTTGGTGAACTGAGAAGAGCTCTAGCAGTTATTAATACAGATTTAGACATGTCAAGAAATCAAGATATCTCTATAGAAACATCAAGCCCTAATATCGATGTTATTGGTAATATAGGCCCGTGGACAATTCTCTTGCCTAAGACAAAAGAAGGATCGACAGCTTGTGACATTAGCGGTAAAGATACCACTTGGTGCACTACCAAAACAAGAGGACAAAACTTATTTTATAATTATGCAAAAGATGATTTATTCTTATATTATGTAATGGATTACAGTCGCACCCCGGATGACCCATACAAAAGCCAAGACAGAGCATGCGTAGAAAACAACGATAGTCGTCTATCAGTTGGAATTATTAGAGGTGAAATAACCTTGGAAGGTGAAGATGGCGGTGTTTCTGTTGACGCTGCGAATAAAGGACTCTATCCCGAAGACTTAGAAAGTGCTCTAGGTCAATATCATGATCAGGTAATTAATTTAATCAAAACCAACTTTGATTCTCACCAGTCACATCCGGGTAGAGAAAAATTTAGACAAGCAGCACAAAATATTGTTATTATGCGTGATGCAGTTAGAGACTTGACGCCGCCTGCCAAGGCTGATTTTTTAGGTGAAGTATCCTATTCAACAAGCATGACACCCGAAGTTGTAGTCTATTTATTTAATTTTGCTAACGAACCAATTAGAACTAAAGACTACAATACGGATGACTGGTTTTTAGAGCATGAAAGTAAAGGCAGGATTATTGAAAATATTTTTCTTAATGAGCCTAGTGCAAGCATTCCTGTGCGACTAAGAAAGTCTTTAATAGTAGAGCTAACTAAGAAACTAGGTGAAGAAGGCTTATACGCCTACCAAGATGCACGTGGATGGTACGTCGGAACGGCAGCATCAGAACTACTAAATTCACAAAAAGAAGTTAAATCATATTTAGACCTATTGCTAGAATATTCAAATAGCCGATCTTACGATACTACGTTTGGAGATCCTATAGAGCAAATTTTAGAATCCTATTTAAGAAAACTCGACTTAAGTGATCCTGAGGTGTATCAGATAACTTTGAGTTTTATTCCTAACGCAAGAAGCACAAATTCAATTGTCCCTATTGTTAAAAATGAAAGTATCGAAGAGAGTGTACTAGAGGACATTCTTATAAATACGCCACTCTTGCAAAACAAAGACAAAATGAGTCATGTTGCTTACGAATTATTAAATGCTCGCGCGCTCGCCATCCAACAAGTAATGGCCGAAAGAAAATTTGGAAACGGATTAAGCGCTGAGTTTTTACAAAAACATGCAAGAAGACTAACTAACGATTTTAAAGATAGAATGAGTTTAACAAAGTTGCTTTTTCAAGAAAATTTGCCTAAAAGCTTGTTTGACGAAATATTTGATTACGTCGATACCATTGTTAAGACACCGCGGACACCTGAACAGCAAAGAAACTACATTGTAGTACTAAAGGACATGTTGAGGCACCCTTTCATGCCTGACGATGTAATAAATGAATATTCTAATGACCCAGAATTTCATGAACCACTATTGTCGAGGGTTTGGAGCACTAACACAACTAACCCTGAAGTAGTTGAAAAGATTCTAGAAACTACAAAAGATCCGATCCCTCCATATTTTCATGACATACTAGCTAATAGTAACATGACAAAAAGAACTTATGAAATATTAATAAACTTGCTTGATGAAGGGCTAGCTGATATGCAAGAACTAGGCGCAGTTGGAATGTTTGAGTTCAATCTAGATCCACCTCACAGTGCTGAAGATGTAAGAAGATGCTTTGAGCACGCTTACGCCGCTGGACTAGCTAAATTAAGAGAGAGAAGGGCAGAGTTTGAGATATAAAGATCACAAGCTAAAAACAGAATAAAGTGAAAATGTAATAAATACTTTTTTTGTATAGAATATTAAAAAAGAGGTGATCATGAAAAAAGAATTACAAGACAAACTATTCGAAACTTATCCAAACATTTTTAGACAAAAAGACTTAGACAAAACACAGACAGCAATGTGCTGGGGTATCAGCTGCGGTGACGGTTGGTATACGATCTTAGACGAACTATGCGCAAATATCCAAAACAGAATTAGAAATGTAAACAGAAACAAGCCTGAAGAGGAGCACCTTGTTTGTGAAGCAGTCCAAGTCAAAGAAAAGTTTGGCGGGTTATGCTTTTACACTTACGGTGGTGACGACTATATCGACGGCTTAATAAGCTTGGCTGAGTCAATGTCTTATCGAACATGTTCTGAGTGCGGCAACCCATCAACACTCAATGAAAAAAATAGAGGTTGGATATATACTCTTTGTGATAATTGCAAAACCTAGTAATATTTATTTTATAGCCATAGCCAACAAGGAGCGGGAGATGTACATGAAGCTGTCAAGAATTCAATTACGAAGATTGATTTTTGAAGCTTAAGCTTCAGTAGTCAATGAAGAAGAAGTAAAAAATGCTAATTAAAAAATCTGAATTAAAAAAATTAATTGAAAGCTTTTTAAACGAAGAAGAGGATACACCTAAAAAACCTACAATCGTTGAAAAACCAAAAACAAAGGCCTTCAATCCTTCAACAAATCCTCAGCAGAATAAAATGTTTTACCCAGTAATGTCTGGAAATCATGAAGGAGGATTTTTAGCAGAAGTTGAAGGATCTGGCTTCTATATGTTATTAGATGAAGACGAGGTCTCAAGATGGAATAATCCAGATGCAGTAGTTAAAAAAATCGATGCAGTTAAAAGAGCCATAGAGGCTAACGGCTTTTCCATACCTGAAGCAAAGTTAATCAAACATGTTAATGACGGAAGAGTTGTATTTGCAACAAAACTAGTAGAACCGGTATCATCTGACGAAAAAGTAATTTACAAAATATATGACGCAGTTTACGACACTATTTTAGATAGTTCAGCAACAGCACTCGGCTTTGATATTTTAAGCCCTTCACTTCAACTATTAAGCAGTGAAATCAATGCAGCGCAAGCAGCAAAAAAAATGTCCCAAGGAAGATTTTTAGATGCCGGAATTGCAGCCATCGCATCATTACCCTATTTTGTACCCGGAAAGGTATTAACCCCTCTTAAATCACTAAGTGTAACCAATCAATCTCGAGCGATGAACTTGATTTATAGTTCTCCGGCGATCCAACAAGCCTTGTGGTCAATTGTTCATTGGCTTCAAGAACACGAAATGCAAATTAGGGAAGTGCTTGAAAAGATAGTGTCTGTATGTGAGTTCACATACGGCGAATTTAAAGAAGGAGCAGGAATGGCCATTGACTATACATGGCGTCTACTTAAGGCATTTTTTAAAAGCTTGACAAATGAAGAATTTAAACTGCCTAGTTAATTAAACAAGAGTTAAAAATGCTAATTAAAAAATCTGACTTAAAAAAAATAATTAACGTCTACTTAAGAGAACAAGCTTCTATATCCAAAGTCATGGCAAAGCAAACCACAAAGAAAAATTTACAATCTGATCTTGACCAAGGAACAGTTGAAAGTGTATTAGGACTTCTTGGTGACGCGTCAGAAGTATATGCGGCAATCACAGATGAAGCAAAAGCAGTTCAATTTTCTGAAAATTTTATTAATGCACTGTATGTTGCTTCTCCGGAAATTGTTGATTTTTTAAGTAATCCTAAGATTAGGAATGCCGTCGTCAAATTAAAATCTTTAATAAAATCGTCAACAATTGTTGTAAAGCTTGGTTCACTGACAGTACTGTCTGAAGTATTAGGGTTTTTAATGTTAGTACTTGCAGTACCTAGAATGGCATATCAAGTTTTAGATAATTTAGCATCTGTTGAAGGTCAATTAGTTAATTTAAAGAAAGCACCTGGCCGGAAAAATGAAGGAAAGCCTTTAAAACCTGAAGATCTTTCTGATAAATTTACAACAGGAGGCCTAGCAAAACTAGGAATAAAAACCAAAAATGATCTATTTCTTATTTTAGCTGCAAACATAATATCTGAAAAAGAAGGACAAAACATCGGATTTAAGATGCTCCAAGATGGGATAATTTCAAATGAATTCTGGGGTGAAATATTAAAAGCTAGAAAAAAAGTCAAAAGCCGGCCAATTGATGATATGAATGAATTGATTGAAAAAGCAGATAAATTACCAAAAGAAATAAAACACAATGCAATTGTGCTAGGTTTTGTAACAAATGTTTTAGGCGGATTATTTGCAATCCAATCTGAAAATATTCAGCAGACACTCTCTATAAAAGGATTTTCCCCTGATGATATAATTAAGTTTTCTGCGCAAGCATATGATAGCATTAAATAAAAGTTAATAATGTAATCTTAAACTTCTTGTGGTATACTATAACAAAAATACTACAAGGAGTTTTAACATATGGACATTAAATTATTAACACCACCCGATCGATTTGTTGGCTTTCATGGTCATACAGGATTTTCTGTTTTTGACGGTCTAGGTTATCCATCTGATCATATCGACTTTGTACTTGAAAACGGTATGGATGCTTGGGCACTAACTGATCACGGAAACGGCAGTGGATTAGCACATGCTTATAAACATGCACAAAAAATCCAAAAGTCTGGTCGCAAATTCCGTCAAATTTACGGTTGTGAATTCTATTTTGTTCCGTCACTTAAAGACTGGAAATCCGACTACGAACAAGCCAAAGTAGATCGAGCTGCAGCAAAACAAGCTGCACTTAAAGAAGACGAAGAAGGCGGTCATATTATTGAAAACGAAGATGAGACTAAGACTTTGGATTTAGGTAAAGACGAATGGAAACGACGTTATCATCTGGTTGTTACTGCACAAAACCGCGAAGGTTTAGGTAATTTATTTACCCTGATTAAACGTGCCTATACAGACGGCTTTTATAGATATCCTCGCATTGACTTTGATCTACTTAAGCAGTATGGAAAGGGTTTGACAGTATCGACAGCTTGCCTAGGTGGCATCTTTTCTAATCGAATTATGCGTGGTAACGCATTAAACCTCACAGACGAACAAATTCAAAACGAATTATTGTACTTATCTGATCGATTTGTTGATGCTGTGGGCGAAGACAATTTCTATTTAGAGGTGCAGTTTAATAGACTTAAGCAACAACATCTCGTAAATCATCATTTATTGCGTCATGCTGATAAAACAGGGCTTCAGCTTATTGCGACTCCTGACTCTCATTATTACTCACCGGATAAATGGGAGGCAAGAGAGTTATATAAGAAACTAGGGTGGATGGGTAATGATCCATCACCACTTCCTGAATTCGAGGATCTTAAGTGTGAACTATATCCTAAAAATGCACAACAAATGTGGGATGAGTTTACTCGACACTATGATGAGTACAAAGAAACATATGAAGGTTACGAAGAGGCAATTAAAAAGTCAATTGAAATTACACATGATATTGCATGGGAAAAGTGTGAAGACTGCTGGATTGATACTTCTGTTAAACTTCCCGATTTCAATCGACCTGATCAAACAGCTTTCCAACAGCTTGCAGACAAAGTCAAGCATGCAATCGTTAAGGAAGGCCTTCATACAAAAACTGAGTATGTCGAAAGAGCTAAACACGAATTAGAAGACATTAAATTCTTAGGTTTTGAAAATTATTTTCTAGTGATGAATGAAGTATTTCATAAAGCTGCTGATCATACCTTGTTCGGAGCAGCACGCGGTTCTGGTGGTGGATCACTTGTAAATTACTTGTTAGGAATCACGCAGGTCGATCCGCTTAAATATGACTTACTTTGGGAACGTTTTCTGGGTAGACACAGAACTTCATGGCCAGATATTGACTCCGATGCAGGTGATCGTGATGCACTAATCAATGCAGCGCGTGAGTTATACGGTGATGAGGCTGTTATTCCAGTGTCTAACTTTAACACACTTAAGCTTAAATCCTTAGTAAAAGACATTGCCAAGTTTTACGGTGTCGATTTTGGTGAAGTCAATAAAATGACAGGACCTCTCCAAGATGAAGTCATGGCACAAGCACGAGATGAAAACACAGAAAAGTCTGTGTTTGTTCTTAAACACGCAGACTGTATGGAATATTCAAAAGGTTACCGCTCTTTTATGGAAAAATATCCAAAAGTAAAGGATCATATTGAATCCCTCTTTATGCAAAACAGATCGATTGGTCGACATGCCGGTGGAGTTATTATCGGCCCACCAGAAGACTTAGAACAATCAATGCCAATTATTGGTGTTCGCGGTGAACTACAAACACCTTGGACAGAAGGTATGAACTTTCGAAATCTTGAAGACAATGGGTTTATTAAGTTTGACTTTCTTGGACTTACACTTCTAAAAGATGTTGAAAACTGCATCCGACGAATTCTTACACGTGAGCGAGGCGAAGAACCTACGTTTCTAGAAATCCGCGATTGGTTTGACAAACATCTGAACTGTCGATATGTTGATCAGGACGACGATGCAGTTTGGAAACATGTCTATCATCAACGTCGAAAGGTAGGTGTATTTCAGTTCACTGCTGAAGGTGCACGCCGATTTTGTGAAGATGCAAAACCAACAAACATTGAAGAGCTGGCCGCACTAACAGCAATTTATCGACCCGGGCCTCTTCGTGCCAACGTTCATAAAAAGTATGTCAAAGATAAGATGAATTCAGATGAAATTCATTATGCACACCCAATCATTCAGGAAATTCTCGGCCCAACTTTTGGACATGTAACATTCCAAGAGCAGTTCATGCTTCTCGCACAAAAGCTAGGCGGGTTTACACCAGCTGAGTCAGATAAGCTTCGAAAGACCCTGGTAAAGAAATCCTTGGATACAATGGGTAAGAAAGGAGATGAACGTGAAGCAGCTAGAGTTAAATTTGTGACCGGTGCGAAAGAAATCAATGGCGTACCAGAACATATCTCCCAAGAGCTATGGGAACGGATTGAATTTTTCTCAGTTTACGGCTTTAATAAATCTCACGCTATTGCCTATGCAATTGGGTCTTATTATGCAGCGTGGCTTCACACATACTATGAAACTGATTGGTTAGGTACAATTCTTCAGTCTGAAAACAATAACCCAAATGCTTTATCAAAAGCAATTGCCGAGATTAAAGAAATGGGCTATCGCATTGAACTACCAGATGTTAATGAATCAGGTACGTATTGGCAATGGTCAGATCGAAAGCAAGCATTTATCCCACCTTTAACATCAATTAAAGGCGTAGGAAAAACTGCAGTTGTTGAAATTATGGAAAATAGACCGTATGAGTCAGTTGACGATATGTTGTTTGATAGGGAAGGGAAGTGGCGTCATTCTAAACTTAATAAAACTGGATTTGCATCACTGTGCAAAGTAGAAGCATTTAACGGATTACGTGAAATGTGGGACGGTACAATTGACAACCACAATCAACTATATAATATTATTATTGAAAATTATAACACACTAAAGAAAAGTCGATGGGGTATGACAACCAGAAAAGCAAAGAAAGAAAATGCGCCTGAATATCTTCCTCTGCTTATCGAACAAACAAAAGACACAGAAGACTGGAGTCGTATTGAAAAGTTAAATGCATATCAAGAGTTATGTTCAGCAACACGTGATGATTTGGCATTTCCTGACGATATGATGGAAAAAATTAGAAGTGCCGGTGTAAAGTCTGTTTTAAACATGCTACCTGGAGAGAAATGTGTTGCTTGGTGCTGCATTGTTGATATGATACAAAAGAAAACTAAAAATCAAAAAGTATTTTATCGACTTAAAATTACAGATTATGAAAATAATACAGGGTGGCTTCGTATGTGGGGTGACAAACCTGAAGAAATGGAACCTTATTCTATCTGGCTTGTTGAGGCACATAATGACCCTAGTTGGGGTGCTAGCACAAGTGTAAGAAAAATCAGACCTTTAGTTGTTGACTAAATACATATATATGCATGCATTACTTATGAGGTGTCTATGAAGATTACAAGAATGGAATTAAGAAGACTAATTCAAGAGTCTTTAAGCATGAACGAAAGTTTGTCACTAATCATTAGCGGCGTTTTGGCTGCCCCTGTGCTTTTAGAAGGGCTAGCCCACATAATAGAAAAAGCAGGGAAAAAGTTTGGAAGAGAAAAGGCCGAGCTCAAAGCAGAAAATCTCGAGCACTTTGCTCATAAAGTACACGGTGTGTATGAAGCACCGATTAAATTTTTAATTAAAAAGTCAGCAAAAGCTGCAAAAAAAGAGATATCAGAAGAAAAAGTACAAAAATATACTGATATTATTTTTGGTATTATTATTGCATGCTTAATGGCTAGCGCAGGTTTATCAATACTAGAACACGCTAAACACTTAGGACCGCATGCTGAACTAGTAACTACAGGAATGTTAGCTCTAGAATCTGCTGATATTGTTGTCGAAGGAGTTGAATTATCACAAATTATTTCTCGTCTCAAAAATCCGGCGAGTCATGAAAAATTAGCAGCAGCTATTGAAGAGCATTCAAAATCACATCATTAAAGCTTTGAAAGCAATAAGAGACCGGCGATGAAAATAACACGTAGACAGTTAAGTACATTGATAGAAAATTACTTAAAGCAAGATAATATACTTTTTGAAATAAAAAAGAAATCATTTAATCAGTTTATAGCAAGAGGTTTAATGACCCAGCAAGAATTTGATATATACGTTTTTCGAAATGACTGGGTTGCGCCTTTTACTGATCCTGTAATACGCAAAGTTCTCTTCAATACATTGAACGCTGATGAAGGGCATAGTGTTAGAGAAATTGCTGAGCGTGGTCAAGAGTTTTTGGAAAGAATTGTTGATCTTGCCAGAACACCTGACCCGGACAACCCAGGTCAAAATATGCTCAAGTCCACACGCGTAAGAGGTACTTCAGGAGTTAATCCTAATGATATCATAGATATAAATAGCAAGATAGATGTTGACAACCCTGACAATACAGCAGCAACTTATAATGATATGTCAAGCTACTTAGAGAACCGATCTGGTATTGCTAAGAGAGCTGACGTGCTAACAAACGCAATTCAGGCAGGATTTGACGGCACTGATACATCTAATTTTGAAGTAATTTCTGCACCGGGAAGCCCTTATGTTGTGACTTATCCTAAAACCTATAAAGGATCGATAGCTGTTGCACGTATGGGCCCAGACTTTCAGTATTACGATCCGAACACCTCTGCAGGTCGACAAGTGATTGGAAAAATGACATGGTGTACATCAGTTGATAGTGCAGGAAACATGTTCTTAAATTATCACCGCGCACAAAATCTGCACATGTACTACTTAGTCAAAGTTAAAGACTATAACCCTACTAGCCCAGATAGAAAACTTTGCTTAAGTTTTGCCAAGACAGACTCCGGAGACGTAATATATCGAACCGGGCACTCATCTGTCGACGGAGATAACAAAGCACTAAGTGAGAAAGACGCAAAAGAATACATTGGCAAGTCATTGTTCGAAACAATTGTCAATGATGTCAAAAGACCAGAAAGATTAGTAATCAATCCTGTAAAATACTACAAGTCAATAAATTTAGAGCAATATATTGACATGAGAAACGCACATCAGAATGAACAAGATACAAAGCTTTTTGCTAAAGAAGCTGAACAAATTGCAAAATATACAGAAAATAATGACATTATAAAAGCAATCCTAGGTGATAACAATCCAATTGTTTCAGGAGTTGCTTATCCTTATATAAAGGACAGTAAAGTCTTTGACTCAATTATAGAAAAAAGCAATGGAAACATAGATGTTTTTATTAACCTCTTTAAGGCAAAAGCACTACAACCTCAGCATATCAAGAAAATTTATATGACGTCTAGGCAAGGAGGAAAAGTTGATCCTGACATTATGGTATATGCTACAGAGCACGCATCAACGCCCCTCGATGTATTGAATTTAGTTTTTGATGATGCGCTAAATGATCGGTTAATTCCAAAAGAGTCTGGTTTTAAAACGTATAATTCACTCTTTGTAATATGTCAATTAGTTAGGAGTAAAAATGCTTCATCTGATTTACTTAGAAAAGTGTATGCATATTTAGACAAAAATAGAAATATTGATTATACTAACAGCTATATTCCATTAATCGCTAGCCATCCAAACACACCTCCTGATTTAATTGCAAAAGAAATCGAAGGTCTAGTAACACCCTCAAGCAATCCTTTGTCAGCACACTCCGGAACATCATCGTCAGGTCATAGTAGGACAGATGCCGCGATGATGATAAGAAGAATCATCAGTGGTATTAGCAATGAAATGTTTGAAGCAATTGGTGAAAAAACATTTAAAAATATATTAGACTATTTTGTCATACAAGATTTTGCAAATTATCAACCGTTAGCTATAGCAAATCGATTTACAGAAAACCATAGATTGTCCTTGGAATATGCGCTAAAAATGTTTGAATATGCAATGTTTAAAGAAAACGAGCCTAAACCTCGAGGCAAAGAAAGTTTAACCTTAAAATGGGCAGATCTAGCAACTGCATTTGCTGAGAATCTATCAATGTACGTTTATCCTGTAAGCATTTATATTGATGAAAATCCACATTACAATGATTACATGATGGAAGTTGCAATGCCTCTCTCTGAACAAGACTTAAATGGTACAACAGAGATACATGGTCTTTTAAATGGATTTTATGGACAATCTCATACAATACAGCTCCAAAAGTCAATAGAAGAATATATTCAAAAATATAGCGAACAGCCTGAAAACGATAATCCTGACTATAATATCTATGCACAACAGTTGTTGAAAATAGTGAAAGAAATAAATAGAAAAAAGCAGGAGTATGCTCAATATTCTCGAAGAACAGGGTTCCAATTCCCTAGCAAGTATAGCAATATGTTTGAATATTAAAATGTAATTAGTGCAATAGTTTAATATAATATTACCAAAAGAGGTAATACTATGTCATACACTACACCAATAAACTATATTTTTATTGAAGGGCCTGACTGCAGTGGGAAAACAACACTTTATGAAATGATCCACAAAGAGTCAGGTTATCAATGGAATATTCAAGATCGATCAGCGTTATCAATGTTAATCCATGCCCGATATTATGGTCGTGATACATTTAATCATGTTGAACAGTTAAAAAAAGAGCTATACAACATTAACAATCAGTTGGTTATATGTCTACCGGATTGGAAAGTGATTGTTGAACGATTTCAAAAACGCGGCGACCCTATTCAAAATATTACTAGCCTTCGCAAAATCTATGAACTGTTTGAAGAGGCAGTACAAGAGTTTCAAAACTATGCAAACGTAACAGTTATTAGACATGAAGTAAATAAGCACACAGTAAAAGATTTAGTTACATGGTTTAAATATTTTGAAAGACGTTCTTTGAGTGAGTTGCAAACTTATGTATTACAAACAGTTGCAGCAAGTGGTAAAAAAGAAGCTTTAGGTTTTAATTTTGTTCATTATGACACCGGTGATTTTAATGATATTAATAAACAGATGTTATTGTATGATAAAGAAAAAGATTATTATCAAAAAATTGAGACTGCAGTTTTTGACAAGATTAAATCAGAAATGAAAGGAGAAAACGAATATGAAAGACCGGAAGAATTGGACTCGAGAAGATTTATTTATACTGATGATTCTTGTATTAGTCTTGCTCATTTTTTAGTTCGTGACGGTTATATGGATGCTAAATTCTTTTTGCGATCATCAAATGTTAAAGATACATTGCGATATGATTTAAATTTTGTTAAACACTTGTCAGGCGAGGTTTTTCGTTATTTCAAATGCGATAGACAAGGTGACTATTGCAAAATTGAAGTTGTCATTAATTCAGGACATGTAATATAAAAAAGGAGAGAGATGATTAAAACGTTAATGCTAACAGCCATGTTAGCCAATCCACAAGTTGAAGAAATTCGACCAGACAATGAAAAGAAAATTAAAACAATTGCAATTTCTGCAACTTTTATTATTGTTGTAAACTTACTGGCATATTCACCAATCATTGCAGCAAACATTAACAAAGGAGAATAATAAATGAAAAATGAAGATTTAATACCCGTAACGGATAACACATTGAAAGATTTTGTGAACGCAAGAAAAGAAAACAAACCGATTGCGATACAGATGCAAAGATGGATAGAACACAAGAAGAAATATTTCTCAAATTTTCTATCTTATGCATTTGACAAAAAAGGAAATCTATATAGGCGAGATTTTTTAACAAAAAACGGATGGGTAAAAGTTAACACCCTAGACGAAAACGATCTAAAGAGGTAATAATGAAAGTTAAAATTAAAAAATTGCACACAGAGGCAGTAATTCCCCAATATGCAAAACCAGGTGATGCAGGTATGGATTTGACTGCGGTTCACGTTTCAACTGATCAATATGGTTGTTTTACATATCACACAGGATTAGCAGTTGAGATACCACCTTGGCACGTTGGTCTCCTGTTTCCAAGATCTTCTATATATAAAACTGGACAAAGACTTACAAATTGTGTAGGCGTAATTGATAGCGGTTATAGAGGCGAAATCATGATGAAGTTCTCTCTATCAGCTAATCGCAATGAATATCAAATTGGTGATAGAATTGGTCAGCTAATTATTCTTCCATACCCTCAAATTAAGTTTGAAGAAGTCGACTCACTTGATAGTTCTGAACGCGGCGAAGGTGGTTATGGAAGCACCGGTAAATGAAAAAAACATAAAACCTGGCGATTTTATTTTATTAAAAATAATGAACAGGTGGAAGAAGTATGAAGTATCAAGTGTTAAAGATGACTGGATTTATTTTAAAAATCCGGACGGAAAAGAGTTCGTTCTGAACACAAAAATACACACACATCATATGAAATATCCTAAAACTAAAAAAACAGAAAAAATCAAAGACAAAAAGAAAACAAAGAAAAAAACAACAAGGAAAAAGAAAAATGGGTGAATACGATTTTATGATAAAAAGAATACAAAAATTAATTATTGATGTTCCGGACTTTCCAAAACCCGGAATTTTGTTTAAAGATATATCGCCTATTTTTAGCGATCAAAGTGAGCTTCGAAATCTCATTACAGCACAAGCTCGCTTTATTAAAAACAACGGCCGAGACTTTGATAAAATCGTAGCAATAGAGTCACGAGGTTTTCTTTTAGGGACACTTCTTGCTTATGAAACCGGTTTACCCCTGGTGCTTGCTAGAAAAGCAGGAAAACTACCTAGAGAAACTGTATCAGCCTCATATGGGTTAGAATACGGAAGTGATAAAATTGAAATTCATACCAGTGACATATTAGAAGACGAACATGTCTTGATTGTTGATGATGTATTAGCAACGGGAGGAACAGCGTCTGCAGTTGCAGACATTGTTGACTCACTAGGTGGAAAAGTAGCAGGCTTTTGGTTTCTCATGGAGATCAAAGATTTAGAAGGACAGGATAATCTAATTAATAATTGCCCAGGTATTGATGCTAGCGATATTGAAATAGTATTATAATCTTTGCTGAAATTGATTATAATAGACTAAAAAAGGAGCATATATGAAAACAGCACTTGTAACAGGTGGTTGCGGATTTATTGGCAGCAACTTGGTAAAAAAATTAGTAAGCCTAGGATGGCAAGTAGACGTTGTTGATGACATGTCTAACGGACATCTAGATCTTTTGACCGGTCTAGATTTTAAAGTACTCATGAATGGGTCATTCTACACTGCGTATAATATGCAAAGTAGTGAAAGACCTCAAGATAGAGTCTTGATTATCCAAGATGACTTTGCTGATGACAATGTATTAAATGCAATATATCAAGGAAAATACGACGTAATTTTCCATCAGGCTGCTGTACCACGTGTAAGCTATTCGGTTGATTATCCAGCTCATTCAGCAAATGTCAATATTGACAAGACAGTTCAGCTTTTTGAAGCAGCAAGAGGATCAGTTGATAGAATTGTATGGGCTTCATCATCCTCTGTTTACGGAGGCGCTGCTAATTTACCAACTCGCGAAACAGAACAGAAAAAATATAACTCACCTTACGCATGGCAAAAAGGAGCAATCGAAGACTTTGCAAAAATGTGTTGGGATCTGTATAAATTGGATATTGTATGTCTAAGATATTTTAATGTTTTCGGCCCAGGACAATATGGCGACAGCCCTTACAGTACTGCAGTCTCAGCCTGGTGTCATGCAATTAAACATGGTGAAGAATGTCGTAGCGATGGTGATGGCGAACAAACTCGAGATATGTGTTATATTGATAATATTGTTCATGCAAATATTTTAGCTGCGAATTCAATTAATAAGTTTAGAGGTGAAGCATATAATATTGCTTGTCGTAGAAAAGTTTCCAATAATGAGATATTAGAGAATTTAAAAGAACGTTTTGGAGAAAGAGTAAAAATTAAACATGCACCTGAAAGAGTAGGAGATGTTAAACATACTTTGGCAGATATTACAAAGGCAAATCGAGATTTTGGTTATGAGCCCTTAGTTCATTTTTGGGAAGGGCTGGAAAAGACATACAAGTGGTGGGGGCTGGAATAATGGCAGATTTAATTTTATATACCGGTCCAATGTTTAGTTCAAAGACGACCAGACTATTGATGGAAGCTGATACCAGACAATATAGAAAACAAAATATTATATCATTTAAATCAAGAATGGATGATAGATACTCATCTGTTGGTGAAATAGTGACACATAATTTTAATAAACTTCCTGCTCATCTTGTTAACACTGGCGACGAAATGTTAGCAAAAATAGCTGAGCAGGAAAACCTAGGAAATTCAATTGACTGTGTTATTATCGATGAACTGTTTTTAATTGAAGATGGTGCCACTGCTTGTGTAAATCTCTTTAAAAAAGGTTATGATGTAATCATGGCATCAATTGATTTGTCATTTACTGGAGAACCTTTTCTGGAAATTAAAAATATTATGCCTTACTGCACAAAAATTATTAAATGTACAGCAGTATGTAGTGTATGTCAAAAAGACGCGGCTTATACAGGCAAGAAAACACAACAAAGTTTATCCAACGCAAATGTACAAATTCAAGTAGGCGGTTCAGAACTTTACGAACCAAGATGTCAAGAACACCATATATATATGAGAGACTAGACAAGGAGACGAAATGTTAGAACCGTCAAGCGTTAATTGCGTAATTTACCATGCCGATTGCACAGATGGGTTTGGATCGGCTTATTCAGCTTGGAAGTTATTAGGAAACCGTGCTGAGTACTATCCGTGTAAACATGGTCAAGAGCCGCCCGATGTCAAGGGAAAAAATGTAGTAATTCTCGATTTTTCATTTAGTAATACAATAACAAAAAAGATGATCGAAGAAGCAAATGACTTAATGGTAATAGACCACCACAAATCTGCAGTTGTAGAATTGCATGATATATCAAATACAATTTTTGATATGAGTAAGTCAGGAGCAACTTTAGCTTGGGATTTCTTTCATCCGGGCAAGGAAGCACCAAAATTTATTCAATATATTACTGATAGAGATCTGTGGAAGTGGGAATTACCATATTCAAAAGAATTTAGTGCTGCATTTGATATGGTGCCTTTTGAATTTGAAGAATTTGAAAAATTTGAAGATGACAGTGTTTTTGACGATGCAGTTAAGAGAGGTAGCTACATTCTTGCTTATTCAAAGACCGTTATTAAAAAAGTTTGTGATAAAGCATCAGAGCGAAGAATTGGAGGAAAGCATGTTATGGTTGTCAATTCTTCGCATTGGATGAGCGAAATCGGAGCAAAGTTATCTCCTGATTGTGATTACGCACTTATTTGGTATTATGATCATAACGATAAAAAAATCAAAGTAAGCCTTAGATCTTTTCATGAGCATGTCGATGTATCAGACGTATCAAAGAAGTTTGGCGGAGGTGGTCATAAAAAAGCAGCTGGTTTTACCCTTCCAGGTGATTTTAAAATAGAAGAACTTTTTGACAAGGAATAATAAGTGTCTAGACCTGAATGGAATGAAGTGTGGAAAAGATTTGCACTTGATATCGCAAAGAGATCGCCAGACCCCAAATTTCAAGTCGGAGCTGTTATTGTTACTGATGATAATACTCAAGTTTTAGCATTAGGGTATAATGGTGATCATAAAGGTGGTCCTAACTGTAGAGACTCGCTTGAAACAGGCAAGAGCGGCTTTATTCATGCAGAAGTTAATGCTTTAATTAAATGTGATTTTAACAATCCAAAGTCTAAGAAAATGTATTTGACACATGCACCGTGCCCAGTATGCGCAAAATGTATTGTCAATGCAGGAATTAAAACTGTTATTTATTTAGAAAAATATACAGACATGTCTGGAATTGATATTCTTAAAGCGTCAGGTGTTGATGTATTTAGTTTGTCTGGATAATTACTGCCCGAACTAATAATTATATTTAGTAAAGGTGGAAATAAATGAATGAAAATTTAAAAAAAGCGTTTAAGAAAAACCATGTAATTGCTAGTGAACACCTGGTAATAAGACATAAGCCTACGAAAATAGAATACACAATCAGTCAAATAGTATTTAAAAAAAGAAAACCTTGTATTATAGCATATAGATATTACAGCAAACCTGGAAGCAAAAAGAAGGTATTTATTAAAATTCTCGAAAAAGATTTTAAAGAATATGAAAGGATATAAATGAAAGAGTTATTTAACCAAAAAGCAAAAAAAGCAATCAAAGATACACTTAAATTAAACGAATCTTTAAGTGCACAAGAAAAAAAGTTTACATTTAATTCTGACTTTTTAAGCGATGATAATCATCAAAATCACGTAGAATTATACAAAGGATATGTTAAAAACTTTAATGAAATTAGTGCAAAACTAGACAGCGTAGATAGGCAAGGTGTCAATTGCAATCATTCACAATATCGTTCTCTCAAACTTGACGAAACCTTCAATATGAACGGCGTTTATCTGCATGAGCTTCATTTTTCAAATATTGGTGATGTTAATTCAGAAATTAAGATGGATTCATTGGCATATATGCGACTGTCACGTGATTTTGGAAGTTTTGATAATTGGCAAAAAGATTTTATGGCATGTATGGCAGCATCTCAATGCGGATGGGCAATCACGTACTTAAATACATATACACAGACTTACATGAATGCAGTTGTCGACTTGCACACCAACAATGTGCCTTTTGGAAGTTACCCAATTATTGTTTTAGATGCATGGCAGCATGCTTATTATCGTGATTATCTAAAAGATATTAATACTTATACACGTGCTATGATGAAACAGCTAAGATGGCCAGTAATTGAAGAAAGAATTAGGAAAGCTGACAAGATTATACAGATACTGAGGAGTTAATATGAGAAAAACAAGGCGATATCTTTTTGAAGATAATGATGATGTAAATACTGGTGCACCTGAAAATGATTTATCATATTCTAGTCGACCTAAGGCAAGAAAGTCTAAAGACTCTCTCGATGATCAGATTGACTCTTTAATTTTAATGTACGAACAAAGAGCTATTAAAAATGATGATGATAGACTAGACGAAGCGCTATTTAAAAGATCTCTATTGACACTTCTTAGAGAGCAAGATGAAGAAGCTGCTGATGATGCAATGGATGATACTGCTGATGATACTGCTGATGATGCAATGGATGATGGCACATCTGCAGATGATCCTTCAGGATCTGAAGAAATGAGTGCTAATGCAGCAGAAAAAGATTTAGTACCCGACTTAGATATCGATCAGTTTACAATAAAGGTTGCCAGACTCATTATGAATTATCGATCTCTTTTAGAAGTAGAGCAGGTGATTTTAAACAGGGCAAAAAACTTTCTTAATGAAAATTACGGGGATGTTTTTGTTAACAGATATCTACAAACGCTTGACGAACAGTTTGGTATAAATAGTAAAGAATTCGACGTCAGTTATAATGAAGATGTACCTTTTGGTATTGGCGCAAATCCTGCCGGTGCAGGATCTGTAGGAGGATAAATTGTCAGCGCAATACGATGTTTTAGTAAAAAAGTCTGTTCATTTTAGCCTCACTAAAGACGCCCATATAGCTTTAAAAATGGCATGTGCAGCAAGAAGCTTGTCAATGCAAGAAGTTATTGAAGCTTTTGCAAAAAGAATTGAGATTGAAGATAATAAAATATTAAGATTCTTGGATGAAGTCGTTGAACAGAAAAAACAAAAAGCCAATAAATCTTTTAGTAAATCAGATGTTGAAAGCATATTTAATATGATAGAAGAAGAAGACTAGGAGGCTAATATGAAAATATCAAGACAGCAACTAAAAAAATTAATTTTAAATTCTTTAAACGAAGGAATTTTTGGAGATATTAGTGACAAGATGAACTATGGTGCAAAAACCAAAGATCTTTTAAAAAACTCATCGCAAGATGCTCTTGATATATTTAAAGCTTGTAAAGGTTTGGGCACAGACGAAGAAGCAATTACAAAAATTATTACTAAAAGATCGAATGATCTGCATAAGTTATATATAGAATTTAATAACTTAATTGTTAACTATACAAAGGCTAATGCAGGATTTAAATCAGTCGATAGTGCATTAGTCGACAAAAACTATAATCAAGATTTAATTGCCTGGTTAGAGGAAGAGGGCATGGATAACGAAGCAGTTTTGATTGAGGAAGCTATAGCAGTAGCAAAAGTACAAAGAAAAGAAATTCCAGCAGCTGTTTAAAGGAGCATTTTTAATATGAAAAAATTAAATAGAAGTCAAGTAAGAAAAGTACTCTTAGAAGAACTAATTGCCTCAGGTGATAAGATATCTGAAATGGAGCAATTTGCTAAAAGTAAGTCAGGAAAAAAAGTTATGAAAACTGCTGAGTCGATTAAAAAGGCTGGTGTGACAATGCATGAAATAGCCCAAGACCAAACTGGCGCAATGAGAAACACTTTAGGAAGTGTATCTAAGTTTGTATACGAACTAGGTAATGCCTTGTCAGGAATGGACAGTCTTGAAGAAGGTGAGTCTGTGTCAAGCAAGTTACCGACTGTCCAAGAATTTAAAAATGTTCTTAAAGAACTACAAAAATTAGAAAAAATGTAAAGAGGTGTTTATGGATATTGACAAAGTAAAAGAAGTAGTTGAAAAATTACCTGAAGATAGAATAGAAGAAATCAAAAAAGATCTATATTTAAACAGTAAAACGAAAGGCATATTAGACAGTATGCAAGAAAAAGTCATTTCTAGAAAATTGCTTGTGTTCTTGACAGCAACAATGCTGCTAGTGTATTCAGGTTTGGATGCAGATACATGGGGAATGATTGCTATGATGTATATAGGTGGTCAATCTGCTGTTGACTTCGCAAGAATATGGAAGGGTTAAATGAGAAAACTAACTAGAAGACAATTAAGAAACCTGATTAGCGAAGCAATATTTCGTGAAGGATACGGTATCGATACTGGATCAAAAAAAAGAGAAATAGGTAACTCTTCTTTTGAAAAAGCCCAAGAAGACGCAAAAAAGAACGGAAAGTCGTATTTTGTTAACAAAAAAGATGAAGTCATTGTTTTTGATGAAGACGGCAATGCCTCAAAAAAACCTGACATGTCAAACAAAGATGCTTTTGATGCAGCTGACGGTACCGTGCATTATGTAGGGTCGTTATGATCGATTGGCTTAAAGAAAAGTGGAAATGGCTAGTCGGCGGACTTTTCACAATTATTGCTGTTGTATTATCTAAAAAAAGAGATAGTATATCAAAGGTGGAAAAAAATGATAGCAAAGCAAAGACGCGTCGTGATAAAAAAGTCAATGAAGGCCAAAAAGTATCTTATGAAAAATTTATATCAAAAAGATCAAAAGCGGAAAAAGAATTTCAAAAAGATGTTGAAGAGATTGCTGAAAGAAAAAAATCACGTCAAAAAGAATTAGAAAACAATCCCGAAGAACTAGATAGAATATTGAAGGAAAAATATAATCTAAAGGGGGAATAATGTTTTTATATACATTGATTGCATCATTATGGGCATCAGATATAGACTATATAACAATTGAAAAGGGAGAGGCAGCACCTTTTTCTGGAAAGTTAATGTCGACTTCTGCGCTAGTACAAATAGTTGAAACTCATGAGTCAGAAATTTTAAGACTAGACTTAGAAAAAGAATATGAACTACAAAAACAAGCAGATGAATTTCAACTAAAATATGAGCTATATGAGACAAGATGCACAGCGAATACAGAAATGTATCAACAAATGATTGATGTTAGAGACAAAGAGTTAAGTATTCAATCAAAAAAAGACTGGATCCAGCAGCTAGCTTTTTTTGGTGGATTTGTTTTAGGTACAACAGTCGCAGTCGGCATTACCTATTCTGTTAATCAAAATTAAAATTAGATTAATATTTAGTTAAGTGTACGTGAGGTTAAAATGGAAATAGCAGTTAAAAAAAGTGTATTATTTAGTCTTCTCAAAAAAAAGCTAAATGAAAATAGAAGCAATAATGATCATGCAGGAAGATTAATTCACCCGTTCAATATTCAATCACCTAATTCTGATCCTTTTGGTTTTTACGAAGATCAAGAAGATTTACCAGTCCGACCTAGTACGCATATGGCAACCCAGTTATCAATTGAAGAACCACCTGTTGATGATCCAGAGTATGTTCCGTCAACGCCTAATGAGCTAAGTTCTTCATGTTCAATAATATGTAGAGAAGTTCCAATTAATCAGATTGAATATTTTTATAGAAAATTACATATGCTTCTTGATGAATGTCTAGATAGAGAAGAAGATCAAGAAATCGATCAGCTTAATGAAAGATTCGACATCACCAAATTAACAACTATCAAGGATTACAATTTGATAGTGGAAGCTGATCGCATTAGAGTAAGAAAGAGAGGAGTAGAGAAACCGCCTGGCTACGCTGAAGCTGAAAATCAAGAAGCTTTTATGGACGGTTATGAAGCAGGCATGTCTGATCCGGATCCTAGTCAAGAAAATGCTGAAAATCAAAGCATGGGCTCACAAGACTACATTAACGGTTACCTTCAAGCTATGTCAGAAGACGAAATGGGCGACGACAGCCTAGGATTTTTAGGTGTCGACGATGATGAATATGACCTACCTTTTAGACACGATGATGGCGTCGAAGGAAGAACAACAGCACAATATCGTACATTCCAACAATATCTTACACGCTCTGCAGTTGAAGAAATTATGCAGCAACCTTTTGAATCTCTTGATCCATTTGAACAAGCAGTGTTTAATTTACACGATGAATTACAGGATCTTTTTAAAAAAATAGATATGGAGTTTACAAATGAGATATTAAACCCGGATCTAGAAAAAGAAATTATGGCATTTATGAAACCTTTGACAAATCAATACGGTATCACACATAATGAAATTCTTACTCCTCTTAACGTTCAAAGAATGTTTGCAACTGTTGCCCGTACTAAAAACGCAGCAAAAAAAGAAGAAATGATGAATAATCTTTTAATGGTGGTGTTTACAAGAATTAGTGCTATTGTTGAAGAAATGCTCAAAACAGACCGTCGCACCATGCAAATGATTAACAGCTTAGCACAACAAGCCGGTGTCCCTATTCAACAATTTATACTTAAACTTAAAGAAGCAATCACACAAGATTACGCGACCTACGGTACAGCTAGTAGATTTGATACCGATGATGAACTAATTAAACAAAAGTTAGAAAGCACGTTTTCAATTATGATTAAAACCTTAAAAGTTTCAGAAGATAGTGAAAGTAAGTTTAAAAATAGAAAACATTTTATTAATAATGTCAACTTAAATGCAGAGCAAGAAATTGAAGATATATTTCTGGACGTGTTAAACAAGTTTAAAAAAGGCGACAATTACGAGTTAGTAGACAAAGATAAAACTGTGACACTGCCGGCCGAGGATTTTGAAGAAGAAGCGCGTGGCTTTGTTGCAATGATATTTGACATGGCAGAAGATGCACAGTCTAGTCCAGTATTAGAAGACGAAGAGGAATTAACTCCAGAAGAAGAAGAAATTCCTGCTGGTTTGACAGAAGAAGAAGCGTTTCAAAAGAAAGTTGAAATGTACGCCAAAAGACTGTCTGCAGGTAAGCCTATTGACTGGATTGATTTGGCACCTTATTTTGGCTTTAGCAACGTCTCAGGTATAAGACAATGGTTCTTAAAGAAAGTTGAGCCTAAAATTAGAATCTTTTCATTTAGACCGGATCCGGATGATCCACAACAAAGATCGAATATCAATGACATGTTTGATTTTAATATGACACTATTATCTCAAAAAATGGTAGAGGCAATTAATCAAGAATTAATTCCGGGCCTAGAAAAGAAAGTCAAAAAAGGTACAGCTAAAGCGCTTTCTGTCGATAAAAAGAAAAACAAAATTAAACAAATTGATGAAGCACAATACTTGAAAGCTCTTAAGAATCAAATTGTACCTATGCTTGAAGCAATGAACGAATACTTTACGCAAGGCGTAACTTATGAAGAATTAGCTGAAGGATCTGAGTTTATGCAAACTATTGCAGGAAAAGTACTTCGCAATGTAGGTGGTTATACATTAGATTCTATTGTTGCATCGTTGTCTGATAGCTGGAACGAAGCAATTAAACAAGTAATTAACCCAATTATTCAAAAGCACAATCCTGGTGCACCAGCGTTAAATAGTAATCAACTAGAAAGCATAGTAGAATACTTTACAGGATTGAAGAATAAGCCTGACTTTGAAAACAAAACCAAGGCAGCTAAAAATCTATTAGAAGCAGGAATTACTCCGGAGTCGTACATGGAGATTGCAGTTGAAGCTGCAAACGCTTGGGAAGACCTAGCAGATCAATTTGAGGACTATGATGGTGCACAATTTGCTGAGCAAATGGAAAACGATACTGATGACTTACTGAAGAACTTAAAAGAACTGGGTAAGAGAATTGACAGTGCGTTTAAGGAGTTTATGCAAGAAGAGCTTGATAGTATGAGAGCAAGACAAGTAGGGTTATAAATGAGAAGTAGAATTATTGAGAATATTCTCAAAAACAATAATGTCAATCCGGATTTTAAAAATGTTAACTCAGCAATGCGACGTCTTTTAGGATATACAGACTATAACGAAGACATAGATGACAATAATCCTATTGACCCTAAACCATCCGGGTGGCTTCAATCAAGCGACAGCCAAAAAAATTATTTAGTTAAAACTTATGACTTGTCTTCTAAAAAATTTGTTATGTATTTTTTAAGCGAGTTATATGACTTATCTTCACAACATAACCATTATCCGGAGATACACATAAAAGAAAACGAAGTAACAGTTGTTTTATACACTGAAATGATGAACGATGTATCAGACGTCGATATTTCTTTATCAAAACAGATCGATGACATAATTGAAGACATTGATATTATCAGGTTTTAATTATGTCTTTTTTCGTAAGTGATAGTCTTAAAGGTGTCATTAGCGAAGATGACATAGCAATAAATACAAAAACTGATTCTACTTTTTTACTTTGCTTAAATGACGTTGAACACGATATAAAAGAAATTTATATTAAAGAAAAATATTTTATAATTGACATTAGTGTTAGCATGTCTAAGATCGATTCAGTGGTCAGGCGTTCAAAAATTAGCAATGCGTTTTTTAAAATAGGAAAGTCTATAATTAATTTAAAAAGTGATAGTTATAAAATTATGTCTATTAAAAGTTGTGATTTGTTAAACTTTGTCGACATGCAAATACTTATACAATATAACGAGGAATTATAAAGCAATGAAAGTCACTAGTGAAAAACAACTAATTAAAATATTAAAAATAATTTCTGAAGAATCTGTTAAAAAATCAAGAAAAATTTTATCTGAGTCGTCATATGATATCCAAGATATGTATATGCAAGGAATTGAACAAGACGAAAATCTTTATGGTGTCAGCTTGACAGAACAAGATGATGAAGATGAAGAAGTTCCTGAAGATGAAGAAGTTCCTGAAGACGAAGAAACAGATACTAAAAGTGATGAAGAAAACGAAGAAGCTGAACCAACAGAGGAAGAACTCGATCCTGAAAACTTTGGTGTCTCATTTGATGGTGTTGTTAAGGCAATTAATAGTCTAAGAGCAGGCCGATCAACAAAAGACAAAGAAATTAAAGAAGAACTTTTAGAGTACTATGAAAGAATTAGCGAAGACGAAAGAAAAGTTCTCTATCTTTTTCTCAGAGAATTGTCTAAGATATTACAAGGAGCACTAGACGGTGGCGATGCAATCGATCCATCCGACCCTCCATTTAATATTGATATTCATGTTGGAGGTGAAGATGATTCAGATGATCAACCAGAAGGTGAATCTGATATAAGTGGTGAAGAAACTGACCGGTCAGGTGAAGAAAATACTGCACCGCCAATTAAAGTCAACGAAAGACAAGAGCTTAATGAGATTAGAAGAAAAGTTCAGAGATTAATGAAGAGATTTTAATGAAAATACGTGTATCAGACTTAGAAAGAATTATTGAATCGAATTTAGGCAGAGATTATAAGAGATCTTTGCATGAAATTACACTTGTTCAGGGACTTAAGTCTGCATCCGGGACATTTTCTTTTGAGGCGTGTGACTTAAGTGAAATTGAGTTTACAAAAGGGTTTAAGGCATTACGTGAATTTAATGATAACGCTGAAACTAAGGAATTGACACGGGAAATTAGTGCTGCCAAAGACGAGGTAGACAACATGGCATCGACTGCATCAGATGCAGAAGTTGCTGCATCTTTACAAAAATATGAAGACTTGCAAAATAGCATGAGGAGTTTAACTGACTCATTTTTTGGTGATTTCGCACCAGGTCTAGTCAATGACACGTTTATACAAAATATCACACAATTAGGAAACATTGCGATGCTTGGAGCCTTGGGTCCAGGAAGTGTTGTTTATTGTGCTCTAATGAAAACAATTGTCAAATCAATTAATGCTTTCATCGATGCTTATACAGATACATCTCCTGAAAAAGACAAAGAGATCAAAAATCCAGAATTTAATCCATTTTATAACGCTTTGGAGAGAGCAGCTGATAAGCTCTCTGATGAACTAACTTCATATCAGCGATCGATATTTTCAGCAGCAATTGAAAATCTCAATTTGAATGATCGAGAAAAATCCTTGTTCAAATTCGTTTATATAAGATTTGCGAATACAATTATTGAAGAAAGAAATCTTGTTGCCACAACTGATTCCTCAGGTGATAGAGTAAGTGTTGTTAAATATCCATCCTCAACCGGAACCGGGATTGAAAATGTATCAATTGAAGAAGCAAAACGTCGCGACAGAGATAAATTTATTAGAAACATAGACGGATATAAAAACAAAAATAAAAACGGTGACGATATTCAAGCAAAATTATATTTATCAGGTTTGATTGCTTCTGTAAGTTCTCGGGACGATTTAATAGAAAAGCTAATTGAATTTTCGAAAAGTTATATAGAATCTGAAGAAGTAGACCCAACAACGGGAGAAACAATAACGAAGGTCGAGGTAGAAAGTAAAAAACTCAGTCAAAGAGACTTAAAAGACATGTCAAAAGAAATCATTACAAGCTATGAAAACGATACTGATGTAGGCACATTGGTCGACAATATTATAGCAAATTTGCAATCAATTCCTTGATTTACATAAAAAAATAATATTTTATAATTAAAAAATATTAAAGGAGAAAATTTATGACAAAACATTGGGTACCAGAAATTGTATATGAAGAAGCTGAAGAGGGAATGACTAGTCAAATACCTTTTATTGCTGTTCCTCAAGAAGAAGATATGCCAAGAATGCTTTTTATTTTTGAAAGCAGGGAAACAGGTGAATTTGAACCTAACGAAGAAGGTGAGCCAGTTCCGATCATTGAGATGGATTTGCATCAATATGCTGATATGCTGACACTAAAAAACGGATTAGATGTAACTACATATAATAAAGTAAGAAAATGCCTAGGGCTCGAACCGCTTCAAGATGCTGTTGTTGCAGGTAGAAAAATTACAGATAATATTAGAAAAAATTTAGGTCAATAAAGATAATATCTTTGTTGCATAATAATTAAGTTTGTGGATGGAGGATATCACAATGCGTATTAATTTTAATAGACTTAGTGTCTTGGCAGGATTGCCAGCTTCTGGTCGGTCTTCTAGACGACTTAATGAAAACAAAGACATGTACTCTGAAATGGACAACATGGAAAATGAACCAATGGATGAAATGGAAGATCCAATGGATGAAATGGAAGATCCAATGGATGAAATGGAAGATCCAATGGATGAAATAATTGAAGTCGACGAAACAGAGTTAGTCCAAGAGCTTAGAAGAGCTAAACGTATTATGCAAGAAAATAAGCGTAGAAAAGCTGCGTCAGCTGCTAGACAGCAAAGAAGAAAACAAAGACTTTATGAAGCACACTTAAAAGAGCTTATCGATGAAGAAGTTCAAAATGTAATGGCTGAAATGAATTTAACCGGTGGTTGGGTTTATGGTGAAAGAAAGCCTAGACGAAGTCGTAATGGTTACACGCATCAAGGAAGTTATTTTCCAGGTGTGGGATTCAGAAGATAATTTAATTTAATTCTATTCCACATATTTTTATAAATCTGTCCTACTTTGTATATTATTAAACATCACGGAGGTGTTTTGTGAACGAATACAAAGTAGGGCAGATTCTTTTTTTAATAGGTAGTACTAATAGTGTGGTACCAATTCAAGTAATAGAAGAAGTAATTAGAACAACTTTAAAAGGAAAAGAAAAGACTTATATTGTTAAGTTGCCTGATAAAAAAGAAACGACAGTCGATATTAAAAAAATTAAAGGAGAACTTTTTATTTCAAAAAAAAGTGTTGTTGATTTTATGATCGATAATGCAAAAAATGCAATTAAAGAAATGGTGCTAAATGCAGAAGAAATTGCTGCTAATGCTTTTGAGTCAGGTGAGTTTATCGAAGCAGAAAAATCTCAAGATGTTATTGATAATGAAAAAGACTTAAATTTAGATTATTACGAAGAAGACAATCCTTATATTTTGCAAGATGATGAAAATGTTGAAAAAGTGCAACAAGAAAAACAAAATGATATAATAAAAATAGATTTAGGAAATGGAAAATTTGGAAAAATTTCCTCATCTGATTTAGAAAAAGCAGGAGGTTTAGATTGAAAGTACTATTGTTGGACGCATATAATTTGATATATCGTGCCAGAAGTGGTTATATGAAAGGTAACTACCCGGTTGTTTATAATTTTTTTAGAGGGATTAGACCACTCGTTGAAAAGTTTAATCCGGACGTTGTTTATTTTGTCTTAGAAGGAAACCCAGTTTTTCGAACACAGCTTAACGATGCTTATAAGGCTAATAGAGAAAATAACGATAGACATTTTCATGAACAGAAAGCACAGATTATTTCTATTATTAAAGAATGTTTTCCTTTTGTAACGGTTAGACATCCAAAACTTGAATGTGATGATACCATTGCAACATTGGTTAAGCAACATTGTACAGATGGTGATGATTGCACAATCATATCTTCAGACTCTGATTTTTACCAGCTTCTTAATGTTTTTGACAATTGTGACATCTACAATCCAGTTAAGAAAAAAATGATCGAAAAGCCTGACTATGACTATGTAACTTGGAAGGCATTGCGCGGTGATCCTACTGATAATATTGCTGGAATTCCTGGTTGCGGAGATAAGACAGCAGACAAACTCGTGCGATCCCCAGAATTACTCTCAGAATATTTTAGTAAAGACCCTATTAGACAACAGGTATTCGAGCGTAATGTTAATCTAATACGTCTTGTGGACTTCTCAGACAACATCCAAGAGATGGAACGTCATGATGGCATTGCCGATTTTGAGCAATTATATGATATCTTAGACGACTTAGACTTTCAGTCTATGTTAAAAGAAAAAACTTGGAATAAGTACGTATCGACATTTAAAAATATACAAGGAGGATAAATGTATTTAGACGATAAAGTGCAACAAGCCTTAAGGCAAATGAATAAAATTGCTCTTAACGAAGTGGTAAAAAAAGAAGGTGATTTGTTTGTAGCAGTTAACGTAGAAACCCAGCAGAGTAGAGTTGTAGCAATCGACCAATCATTAGTCGAAAGTTTAGCAAAAGGTCAGAGACCCCCTGGTTCTGGAAGGGGTCTATTAAAGGGGTAAAAATGGAAACTAAGCGCGAGATTTATTCTGGTCAGGAACTAGATTTAAAATTGCAAAAAGGAATTAATAAGTTAGCCAGCGCGGTTAAAGTAACAATGGGACCCAAGGGTAAGTTAGTGTTAATTAACAGACCCGGGTCCCATCCTATTGTTACA
>Ga0070749_10000015_pt1 | contig 78935 bp, 81 predicted proteins | sample VirMetDEL_Nov_18_FD_75180 | JGI IMG/M metagenome (GOLD analysis project Ga0070749, IMG submission 75180) | Aqueous microbial communities from the Delaware River and Bay under freshwater to marine salinity gradient to study organic matter... | ecosystem: Environmental > Aquatic > Marine >...
AAGAGATAACCCTTCTGCTCTTGCATTGATTAGTACAAACATTACTTCTCCAGTTAGGGGAAAGAATTATTCAGCGCAATTTTCTTATTCTGATTCTCCAATGTATGATCTTACAAGGATTACAGATCCATTTACCCAGTCTCAGGTAACGGGCTTTACAATGTTAGAAGTTTCTGTTGATGAAACCGAACCTAAAGATATAATAGAAGAGTACAAGGTGATCAATCGCCAGTCTAAACAATCTGTCTTATCTTATGGGTATCAGCAGGAGCCGGGATCAGCAAAAGTTTCTTGTCGCGGCCAAATGACGCGAGCAACAGGCAATCGTATGGGAGATTTTAGACTTCCTACTGGCGAAGCGATTCAGCTTTTGAAATATTCCAAGGGTCATTTCTTGGATCATGTAATGTATGATAAAAGACTTTACAATTACTATTTGCAGGGAGCGTCATACTCATTTGGTTCTGACAATAGTTTTAATTTAGATTTGGATTTCGTTTATACGAAGAAGGGTGAGAGATAATGGCTACAACAGTTAAATATGATGGAGTAGAAATTTATCCCACACCATTTGTCAGCAAAACGGTTGAGGCTGTTGACTATGGTGACAGGTGGGGGTCTGCCCAAAATATCACGCTTCGTGGTGAAATGACCGGTATTGGAACTGGTCGCATTAACAATGTCACCGATCTTTTCCAACAAGGGTTTAAAACTCTTACTGTTGAATCGAATGGAGATACTAGCTACTACGTTGCAAATAATTGTGTGCTTCAAAGTTTGTCGTTTGAACAGAATAAATTTGTAGCAGGTTCAGACGTTCCTGTTCCATACACAGTCACACTCAAGGCTTATGATGTCCCTAGTGGCGTAACTAACATTAGTAATAAATATACTTACAGAGAAAACAGAGACGGAACTGTGGCTGTAACTAGGGAAATCGCGGCCAAGGGGTTAAAAACTTCTTCCTCTGATCCAATTGATAATGCTTATAATTTCGTTGCTTTGTTCACGGGTAAAGATCCAAACACCGCAGCGGCACCTCTCCTTGTTAGTGGAGCCACTCAATCTGTTCTTCGTTCTGTTAGTGAGAGCGTAAATAGATTAGATGCTTCTTATAGCGTCACAGAGAACTGGGTTTATGAAACTGGGTCAAGCAATGCTTACACAAAAGTAGCCTCTCTTAACGTGGAGGAGGATAGAAGTCAGGAGTATATTACTGTCACTCTTGACTTGAATTTTAATGGAGACATCAGAAATCCATTCTCAACCCTACAAAATGCAGTTCGAGATTTTGACGTTTATAGCGAGGTTAATAATTATGGTCTTGCTACAGGTGAAATGTTTGTTAACGACTTTTCTATAAATGAGAATGAGGATTCAAACTCAATAACCTACAATATGAATTTCCTGTCTGGCGAATCTTTGCAAGCTCTTAGTGGAATTATGGTTCATAACATTTCAATGAATTGGGATGAAATCAAGAATGAAAAAAGCTATAGCATCAATTCTGAATTTAAAGTCAAAGGACCGAAGGACCACAAAGCCAAAAGAATTGAAACTGAAAAATACGAGATTATTCAGAACTACGGTCATTATATTGCTTATCTTTACCACGCAATTAAAGACAGTGAAGTTTATAATCAATTTGAAACCGTCTTAGGAGATGGCCACGAATTAAATCCTAATCCAAGAGACTTTAAAATTCAAGAAGATCTAACAAAATCAAGTCTTTCATTTAGCGCGTCGTTTGATGATTCAGATTTTAAAATCAAACAGACGAATACTCTGCCAAATGGTAAGTCCTACCCTGTTTCAATTGGCACAACGAATTATAACGTTTCGGTTACTCCAGAAAATTGGATTTTCCAAATGGACCCAGCGGCCAACATCGAAGGGCATTTTGTTATTCAGGATCTTCAGTGTAAATCCAGAGAGCGTTTTAGTTTGTCAATTAACAATGATGATATAGGAAATGGATTGGGAGATGGGACTGACATTTCTAGATTTGAGAGCTTTACTGGGGTTTCTGGTCTGGCAGATCATATTATTAATGTGGTGTCTGGATACAATACATCAAATAGATTCTATTTGTCAAATAGTTCTGTTAATTCTGGTGACCTTAACGCTAATATAAGGAAGGAATATATTTTGAAGACTGGTCTTGCTCCCGAGTTCAGTAAGAACAAATTCAATGGATTCCTTGGAGCAGGATACGGAAGACGTATCGCGGGATACAAGTTTGGATACTAATGAATATTGACAATTACAGAGATTGCATTTTGGCAAAGGGCGTTCCTACTGGGAACTTGTCCGCAGTATATGATTTTACTGGCGGATCAGGCAACTCTGTCTATAATAGTCTCCACAGTCCTGACGGCCACCAAATCAGTGGAACGATGTTATCTGAGAGAAATCCTGCCATCGTTGTTCGAAATAATGTTCCCTTGGCTGAGACTCTTACTGGTAATCTAAGTGGCACAGAACTTTACAGGGTTGGCAAAGACAATCCAAATACGGACTTCGCGCTTATCTTAGATTACAGTAATAATTTTTGTAATGTCTCTGGGAGGACTGGTCAGATTCTCGTGTCTTCAAATGCAGATGGCACAGGGGCCAGCGGCTTCGCTTTAGGCACCAATCAAAGTAACAGGCTATTCCTTGAATACTACAGCGGAACAACAAGGCGATCATTTTCTGTGGACGAGGAGCTATCCCATCAGAATACTGTATTTTTAAACATCTACAACAACGAACAAGCAACCTTTGGATTCTACGATTATGAAACGAACAAAATGGTTACTACTTCTATTGCTACTCCCGGCTATAGTCATAGCAATTCTTTGTATCTCGGGGGTCTTTATAATTATACTGGAACCACCTATACTGGATTAGAGGGTGTTAATAGAGAGTTTGTTTTATTTAATGACAGTCTTGATTCCAGTGACCTCATTAAAGACTGCATTGAATGTATGCATTTTACCGGCTTTACTAGCACGGTAACCACTACTTTATTTGATCAGGTCAAAGCTACTGGCTTCAACTATTCCACGCAAAACGTTTCTGGTACAATTGGTACGACTTACATTTCAGTAACCGTGCCTCACCCAGAAGGCGGAACCACTGAGATTATTGTCCCTAGTGGCGTGTCTGGTGTTGTGGATATTATTGACAACATTACTCCTCTTACTGGATTGGATGGTAGCGGCCAAAGCATTGTTAGCGGGAGGACTTTTAATTACGATACTTCTACTGGCGGGAAAGCTAGCTATGGATTGAAAACTTTGGCATTTGCTTTTGACTTGGTTAGTGGTGACCTTGTTGAGGCGTACCATTTTAACGAACCAAATCCATATTATAATTTACCTGTAGTTGATTTTACTTTGGATAAAAGCGGGTTTACGAACGCTCTTCTTTACCACAATGGACTATTGAACGTGGAGGCATGGGATTTCAATATTGGGGATGAGAACGTATTCACTGGTGCAGCAATACAGGGCTATGACCCTTCAGATGCATTTACTTACAACTTGACTGATGATGACGTAGTAATTACAGAATTCAGCGGCCTTTGGAGTAGAAGCAGAATTCTTCTTAACTCAGGAGATGTGGCAGCGTCAGGTGGAGGAACAAGCTTCTACTATCCGCCAAACTCCCAATACCATGAGGAGGCTTCCACAAACTATATTTGGATTACAGGAATTTCAGGAACAATTCTTACAGGTTACGACCTTTTCTTAAACGGACAAAAACTAATAGAGGGCTACGACTACCATACTGGCCTTACTGGCTCAGACCCGGCGTTAATCCTTTCTGGTGCTGACATGTCAGACTTTACAGCCGACGTTCTTCGTACTGGAAACGGAAACGTTTCTGGTTGGCCTAATGATCCTCCTGCTGGTATTACCAATGTGGATTCTAGCCTTCTAGTTTTTGTTCAAAAGCCAAGTTCGTTCAACAGAAGCGTAACCCATTTTACAGGAACAGCCAACTCAGTAGAGATTACAGGATATTCTGAACAGGTTTGGGTGAACGGAGTAAAACAAATATCCGATAGAGACTATTTAAAAACATATCCATGTAGTCCAACTAGCGGAAATGAATCTTTCAATGATGATTTGTTTTTATTCTATAACAATTTAACATCATATTTTAATATAGAGTAATGGCTATCAAGGTTTTAGAGGGAGTTAGTATATCCCCAAGAGGAAATAGGTTTCAGACGCAGAACTGGCCGCAAAGTTATGCGTTTGGCGGCTGGATTTATAATACCAACTGCTCGATCAATTATGGCAATAGCCCTTCAGAGATCACTCTCAGTGTTGCCCTTGGAAACCTTGGGGATGCTGGCTCTCAGGATTTTTCTCAGCACCCACAAACCTTTGACATTAATAAAAATGATTTAAAATTGGGTACCACTACTAACGGTCAAGAGTCCTTGTTTGACTTGTCCATTAATGGTACTGATTTCAAAGATTACGTTCTCTACTCTTACGATATTGACATTCAAGCCAACCAGAAAATCCTAAATGTTACATTCAAGGACTATTCTGTGATTTTGGATAAGATTTATGTGGGGCTTGTGAAGCGTCAGGGGTCTAGAAATATTCATAGAACCAACATTAGCGGCGTTTTCCCTATCAAGTGTCCCGACTGTCAGTATTCAGGTGATTCGTTCGTCCATGACGGCGTTTTGTCTCGCGAAGTTGACCTTGGATCATACGCTGGACTGAACGGCCAGATCTATGACAACATGGCAGACGCGCAGGCAATTTTAAATCAAAATCCATCCCTTGAGCGTAATGTTTGGGACTACTGGACTGAGCTTTCTTTGCTTGCTGCCGACCCTTCAAACAGGTCAACGGCTTGGGAAGATAATTTTAATTTGAATGGTGGGTATTTGATCCTTGGAACAGAGGACATTCCACAGGAAGCTTGTGGTGGTTTGCCAGAGGTCCGCTACTCTCTTCCAGAGCTTCTTTGGAGCTTGAAACATAGAGGGTTGAATTTCGCTGGCGCATTCCCTACTGGTTACACGACCCGAAGCATGTACTACAAGCAAAACTATGTAGGAACATTACGTGAGGTCTTGCAGAACTGGGGTTCTGATTTTGGTATTGATTTCTTTGTCAGTGGTAAAACATTTTGGGGTCTTGATATTACTTCTCCAGTTAACATTGATAACTTGACTGGAGTTCTTGATCCTAATGATAGCAATGGCGTCAAGTTTGATTTCCCAAGAGAAGATGCTATAGCGGGATACAAAGAATCTTATAGTTTAGATAATAGTTATGATCAAGCTGTTGTAACTTATAGCATTAAACCAGCGCAAGTCGAAGAAAGAAGTAAAGATGTAAAACGCCATGTTGGTTATGTTCCATTACATCCAATGGATCTTAACTACGTTAACAGGACTTCACTCACTCTTTTCAATAATGCTTTTGGTAAAGAATTTATTACCAGCACACCTTACTTCGATTTCGAGCAATGTGTTAACGCTACAGAAACAACAGTCGTAACTTCCGGTAATAATATCATTGCATCCCTAAGTCATGGCGGCGACCGATACAGGAGATTCGACAAGTGGACAAATAGAACGTTTGGAGATATGGACACTTCTATAGCTTTGTCCAAATACAATCAGACTCTTCGTGATATTTTTGTAGGTCAGAGGATTACTGAATCTCTTGAGATTATGGATCCATTAAGAAACGGCTCTTACAATATTATTAATGCTGAAGCAAAGAGGGATTTTGACGCTAACTTCAAAGCTTTAGGATTTCATCCTATTGCTAGAATCATGGATGACCGTGTGAAATACTCAATTCTTGATAAGTTCAAAAAAACACAAGGAAATACTCGTCACCCTAAATTCTTTGAGATTTATCTTGGTTACCATTTCCCACAAGAATACAATGCTATTTCTTCCGTGGAAAAAGCAATGGCTACAGATATGTATAAATATGGCCTTCTTACACAAGGTATCGTCAATGACACCCCTTATACAGTTGAAGATCATTTTTATAATCTAAGCCCAGAAGCAGGATTAACTTATGGTTCATCGGGAATCAAAAGAACAACTTACACTCATGAATACGAGCCAACCACAGAACAATACCCTGTTGTAGAAGATGCTCCATTTAAAGATTCTATTCCTTTCTATAACTGGTCAAACTCAAGTAGATATACAGGGGTTTATTATGGAGACTTGGACAATCTTTGGGGAACTACTCAAGAAGAATTCGACAGGGCGATTGAATTTGAAGATGAGGAATGTCAAAATTATGGCGCTATCGCAAGCGCAAACGAAAAAATCGATGGCTTTTCTGATACAACCAAGCAGACTTGGGACATGGCATATTTTACGCCGTCATTTCATGATGACATTGAAGAGCAATATAAGGAAACTCCGCTTAGGTCTATGATTCAAAACTTGGCTGCAAATAATCAGTTAGGGGCAGACCAAGTATCTATTGGTTTCTGGAATTATAATGGTGAGTATGAATTAGGATGTCGCAAGCTTCATTTTTGTATTATTCCTATTACTCACAACAATACAGACGATACTTATCCTTGTCATCCAAATGGACGTTTCGGTTTCAAACCTTCTTGTAACAACAAGATTAGGAACAAAGAGATGTTCATGAAATATCAAAATGAGATCGAAGAAGAAGAAAAGCGTAAAAGCAGGGAAGAAATTCCTAGCATTTGTGACATCTCTATTGAGCAAGAGTTGTGCGAAAATGCTTTGCAGGCCAGCGGTGACGCTGTAAGAGCTACTTCTTATGATTGTGACTTGCTAATGGATGAGGCTTTACAGAGATTTGATTGTGCTGTTGATCCTACTGGCGTTTATCGCGTTGGATTTCACCCAACTTGGGTTGAGTCTCCAAACTCTAGGTTCCTATCTATTACTATCGAGAGAAATCCTGATGCTCTTATTGAGGGAACATCTGTTCCAACGGATGCTTATGGAGCGGCATATATTTATGATGTTGTTAATTCCGCATCTCTTCAACTTTATAATTACAGAAGATTGAATCCAGTTATTGTTTACCCAGTAAGCACTCCTTATTCACAAGACGGATCTAATTATGGCAACTACGATCAAGGCGGCAAACTTTACTATGGAACCATGACGACTTCAGTTAAAACTGAAATCAGGACTCCAGAAAGCGTTGAAATCTTTGGCGAGCCAGTAAACAAGATTGGAAGTAATGCATCTACATTTAAAACCATCAACAATGAGGTTCAGCCTGACCTTGATCCATTTTTGAATTCAGCAGATAATCAGTTTTTGTCTTACATGTCAATCATCACAGGAAACAATCTGTCTTCAGTGGCTACAGTTGAAGACTATCACAATATCATTAATGGATTAAATACGTACAACAGTCCTTCTGCCTCTGAGAAGGTTGACTTTGAGATCATTGGAGAAGCTACGGGAATCGGACATATCTTGACGCCATTATCTGGCTTGACATCATTTTCTGTTTCAGTCTCTCAGGGAGGAGTAAAAACCAACTTGTCATTCAGTAGTAAACCTCCTACTTTGCCAGAGCAAGAAACAATTCTAAATAAAATTACAGCAAGATTACCTAAACGATAATGAAATTCACTGAAAACAAATTCAGATTAACACCCGAGGTGAACGAAGTCACGTTCTCCTTTGATAATCTATTTTTGTCTAATGTGACTGGCGAGGCTGAAATTGGGCTATCGGGTAATGGTAATCTTTTGAGATTTAGATTTGCTGATGGAAACATTTATGATCCTGAAGATTCATTCATCAGAACCTACAATGCCTCAGAAAGAATCAAGCTTGCTGGTGATGTAAAATCTGACTCATACAGATACTACATTAACAACCAACTATTTAGAATTCAATCCAAAGCGGATTACGATTTTCAACGATTTTTTGTGAATGTTACTGGCGTTGAGTTGACTAGTGATAACCAACTTCGCACCAACTCAGACTACGTCAATAACAGCATCACAATGATTGGCTCGTTCGTCGGCGGCAATAACGCCAACGGAAACGTCAACAATAGCACTTCCAATAAATTCAGAGTGTTCAAAGCGAACTACTCTTACTTGGAGAATGCCAGCCCATCCTTTACGGGCAACTTCTCTGGTGATGTCAATGGGAACAGTAGCCTTTCGTTCTCATTGCCAGACCTTAACTCAAGCTACGGAGATAGCCATGTTAAATTCAAGATGATTCTTGATTCCAGCTTGGGGGAGTTGTCCGAAAATTTCGATATATTCAGAACCGGAAACATTACCGGAAACATCAACATCATTGATACCACAGATTTCGCAGATCAAATCATTGACTACGAATGGGAGGGTTCAGGATTCAATAATGGATTCGTTTTTGATCCTCCAAGTTCAGGAGAAAACGTAAAAGTTTACTACTATTCATTGCTTAATAATGACGGGATTGAGACTCCTAAATCTGTCAACTATCATATTTATCCTGTTACGGATACCACTGGTGTTACTGGTACAGGTAAATTCATAACTGGATACAACCTTACTAATTCAGGATACTACGAAGAAGTTCCAGAATACTATTTCACATCATACAGCAACATCACAGGGGCAGATTTCAAAACAAACAACCTTTTCTCTGAAGATTGTGGAACTTCTATTCCTGCTTTATTTGTTGCTTCAAGTGGATACGGCGCAAGCGGTTCTGGGACTGCGCTTCTTGAAAGAGTAAGGATTTCCCTGTACGGTTCTGAAACCTTTTACACCATCACGGGATTCTCTGTTCAAAATCAGGGATCAGGCTACAATTATGATGCGCCTATTACTCTGTTGACTGGAGATGTGAGCGCGACTTGTTTTGACGTTCCTTATGTCAGCGGAAACTCCTATATCTATGAGACTTTCTCTGGTAGCGGTCAGCGTCATCCTGTCGCGGATTACTTCTATGGTTCGTTGTTAACAGGAGAAAGTGTTAAAACCATTAGTGGAACAGGCTATACCGGATATGGTATCACTGGCATCAGGATTACAAATATGGGCTCTGGCTACAATGAGGCATCTGGATATACACCTGAGATCGTCTTTACCAGAAACGGAAATACATTCCAATCAATTTATGACGTATCAGGATTCCATCACTCAGGAACAATGGTTTACAATTTGAGTGGTGATTACTATGATTTCTTGACAAACTGGACAATCAAGACTGGTTCCACAGCAACAGGTTTGGTCGAGCTTGCTACTGGCGCAGCTATGTCTCTTGATACAGGATACAGTGGAACAGTCAACATGGCAGTAGGAGAAGACACGTTTATGGTCAGCACATCATTTGATCAGCCGTCTCTGACCCAGAACTACCAAATTGGAATTGCTGTAGAACCTAGCGGACAAAGCAATACTTCTGGTGTAATTAGTATTGTAACTGCAAGAACAACCTATCCTACAGGATCAGGAGCCTTTTGGGTGGTCCCATTTGAGCCTGCGGATACGAATTTAATTTCATTTTAATCATGGCATTAACTAGAGACGCTGTAGAAGAAAGAAGAAATGGAAGCTTAAACAATAGGTTTGGCGATGATATTGTTACGGCTCGTGTTGTCGCTAATTATGGCGATCCCGGTAGAACTGAGAATTATTATTTTGATATTCTTAGTCGATTCTTGATTGTCATGCTAGAACCTGTAAATAGGATTCCTTCTTATGGAATTTCTCCTATTATGTTTACTCTTGTCAAAAGGCCCGAGCATCTTTGGGTTGACGTAGATGGAGGTATTCAATCTAATATTAACAACCAAAGAAGATCAGATCAAAACGGCAACATCAATAAAGGCGATTCAAACAATTACACTTTGGACAATATCCCAGAGATCAATCGTCCTTATCAGTTAGGGGAAAAAATCAAAATCAAGAAACTTGAAAGTCCAATCAATTTCCATGATACGTTTTTCAACTCTGAATATGACGCGCCCAACTATCTTGCTAACGCTGCTAAAAACAAATACAACGAGAACTATTTAACAAAAGATCCTGTCGGGGCGGCGAACGTAGGAAACAATCCGACCAAATATGCAAGCGTCAAGACTTTTCCTTTGTGGGATCACGCTGGAATTAGAGACTATAAAATTAACGGCGTTACCTATTCGAACGGAATCAACGAATATCACCCAAGCTTTAGAGTGGTAAACAACGCTGGTAACCCACAAGCTATGACTCTACCTTCATTCGATTCTAGAAAGAAATATGGGATTGGACTGAATAAATATACCTTTGAAGTATTTTGGAGATATATTTCAAGTAACGTATCTCAAACTGATCAGATCATTCTAGGAACAGCGGCATTATATGCAAAACTAACGAGGCAAATTGGCCCGTATCTTTGGGACGTTAACACGCAGGGCGGCGCATTGGCCGCTTCAATTGGTTTATTTACCTCTTGTGCCTACGAGGACATGAATCTAGATGCAAAATTTAGGGGCGAAGCAAATGAATGCTTGCCCCTTGTGGTTACAAACCCTTCTCAATTCCCTGTTCCAAGAACGAAACAAGCTGGCAGCATCAAATTCGATCCTACCTTTGAGCAGATCCAGAACTCTTAATCCTCAATTTTGTTGAGGCGACCGATAAGCTCGTAGACCTTCACTTTTGGAAGATCCTCAACGGAGGATAGGTCTGCGGCTCCTTCGTAATTGTCGGAGATCAATCTCTTTTTGAGGACATCCCAACTCACGCCCTTCTTCTGCATTACGTCAAGCAACGCGTCGGAAGAGTTGATGCTCTTAACATAATCCTCAGCATCGGAATAGTTTCCTCCTTCTGGATTCTGCGGATTGATTTCTTCAAAACCAACAACATTAATACGAAGGAAATTTCTAACACAGCGGACAAACGCTCTGTTTTCAGCGACAGGTCCAAGGAACTGCTTGCCGAAGCCCTTTGTATTATGGATGGTTGCGTCTCCAATCCCAGTAAAAGTTACCGCACGACCCTCTGTTTCGAAGTTGGGAATGAATTCGATAGTACACGTAGCGAATACGGCATCGGGGTGCGGTGAAGTTATATTAAAATTAACAGAGTTGTATCCTCTGAGGTTTCCAAGACGCTTGATGCCAGCAAGCAGAATCAAAAGATCCCTGTCTTCTAGCTTTGAAACGTCTGTTTCTTGAGTTCTTTGGCGGTTAGGAACCAGATGTTCCAACTTAACGAGTTTCCTCCAGTCAATCAGGCCGTCCTCATCATAGGTATAGTCAATACCTTTAATAAGGCCAGTAGAAGGATCTCTTTCCAGCTGTACGGGTGTATTTTTCTTAGGCATAAAATGATATTATCAGACTTTTCGATTAAAGTCAAGAAGTTTTAATGATCTTTTGGAACTGGAAGTCCTCAAAGAAATCACTAGGAATCTCATCCAAATCCTGATACTCGGGGAGCTTGGCCCCTTTGTTTTGATCCATCTTCAATCTGTTGTAGTAAACGTGTTCACCTTTCAGATATGTTTTGTTGGATTTGAATTTTAATGAATTTTTAGGCATTGCGAGGATCTTCTTTTTGTCCTCGTCGTCAATTTCAGGAAGCTTGCCGATCATCCCAATGTCATAATAATGAGACTTTAGCTCATCAAGTTTATCTTGAGGAAGATTGGAAATCAAGTTAATACTAACCCCAAGGCTAATAGCGTCTCGAACAAACTTGACTCCCGATTCATCCTCAACCATGAAGAACAGCATTCCAATTTGCTTCTTGTATTTTTTTAGAAGTTCCAAGGAGATTGGTTTTTTTGTTATAACAGCAACGTTACATCTTTGCATGACGGCTTCCAAAAATTTCTCGTCATGATTTAAATCCATGCGAACCTCCATTCCATTGGCGACTTTCATTTTAGCCTGATCAGATGGACAAATATTGGTAAATATGGCTGTATTAGAATATTGCTTACCAACAAAGACAGTTTCATAATTGATATTGTGTTTAATACCAAGCAAGTCAAGGATTGCCGCTGAGACTTTTTCACTCTTAATTGTATTGACCGCTTTTGGGTTCTCTTCAAATGCAAAAGATGGCTTCTTCTTTGAGAAATCTGGAGAGAATAGAATTTGCTTGTCTTTATCTCCCCAGACAGGACCACAGTTTTGAACGTAGCCATTACTATACAGGCTAACCAATGGAACGTCGTAAGCACTCGCCATGTGTGTTCCAAAACTATCAACTCCAACATGAAGCATAGCTCTATTAATCAGATAAGCAGCCTGTGGGAGAGCGGTTAGTCCTTGAAGGTGGACAGGACCAATGAATCTATGCTCGTCCTTAGCGCCGATCTGAACGATGCGGATATTATTCTCTGTCAAATATGGAGCGATGTCATCCAAAACATCCTGCCAGTAATCGTAGTTCTTGGCGGGCTTTGAAATAGGTTGAAAGGTGATATACCTATCAAAAGGCAAAGGAAAAAACTTCTGATAAACAAAAGGCTTATCAATCTTTGCTCCTGTGTTTAATGCGTATCTATCTAGGAAGTGCATGTCTTAGTGTTGTATGAAATCTTATCTTTGCCGTTGTGTTGGTAATCGAACATCTTCTGTGTGCCGAGGTAAGGAAGGAACGCGATTTCGAAATAGCCTTCGTGATCTCCATTACCCTCAAGCCAAAGAAGATTGTTCATATTCTCATTGAATAGAATTGTTTTGTGAACGTGTGGGTTGCCATCTAGCAGATCAAAATTACCTTGCTTGGTAGCAACATACAAATTGTAGTCTGGATACATCTCTTTGATAGACTTGAACAAAGAGGTAGAAAGAAATACATCTCCAATAGCATCAGGCATGACGTAAACGATTCTTTTACCTTTATCATCCTTGTCTAGAATATCTTCAAACGTGACTGTTTTTGCTTGCTCGTTTTCTTTGAGCGCGACTTGACGGAAATACTCAAGGATCTTGTCTCGGGTCATCCCTTTTTTCATTTCCCCTGTCCAGTACTTGAAACCATCTTCTTCCTCGTCAACATCCATTCGAAGGATATGTTTGTAGATATGAATCAACCACTGTGCATCGTCCTTGATCTCAGGAACCTCATAGAATGGTTGACGCTGCTCTTCCTTGTTGACAAAATCATATTCGGTTTCTGGAAGACTATCAAGGTAATCTTCAAAATACTTACCAATGACCTTAATTGAGAAATTATCGAGAACCCACTGCCTCGCCTTCTGGCCCATCTCCCTCTTCTTATTGTCTTTCATCTCGTAAACCTTTTTCAGGTTCTTGGCGATGGAGCTATGGCTTGTGGAGGCTTTAATGAATTGGGTTCCCGGCTCACGGTACTCTGTCCAATCCAGAGATAACGAGCAAGCTTCTGGCTCACACATTTCCTCACCACATGAGTAGTTGGTAACAAGAGTAATAAGCTCTGTCAGCTTGGCTTCCTGAATAGGAATCTCTTGTCCACCAGAGGTAAATGGGTGACAATACACATCCATTAAATTGTAAATCTCATTAAGTTGTTCTTCGCTGACGCCAGCACCGGGCTGTGTTGTGATTTGAGCCTTCTCATCTCCACAATGCTCGCATTTAACATCCTGACCCTCAAAAGGTTTTACGTTATAACCCATGCAGTTGCGACAAACATGAGTAGTAAGGATTTCCTTTTTGTCAATTTGATGTTCTTCGGCAAGACGATGAATATCCCAGCCCTCTCCAAAATGAGTATGAAGAAGAAGCTTGGCCTTTACTTGGGGATTCTGTCTTTGAAATTCCTTGTAACCTTTGAGTAGGTTAGGGACAGATTTGCGGAGTTGATTCCTAAATACAAAACCAACAACATAATCATCAGAGTCAATTCCATTGTCTCTCCTTAATTTTCTTCTTTCAAAATCAGAAAGTCTTTTGAATTTACTGTCGTCAATGGTTCCATGAACTGTTTTAACGTGCTTGTGGCCTAGCTCATGTAGGGCGTCGGTCGCAAAGGAACTCCATACCCAGAAGTTTTCTGTCTTCTTGGCCGCTGAAATAGCAGAAGGTAGAATAGGCATGGAGTCCAATGTAGTCCAGATCACCGAATTGATCTTTTTGAACCACTTGCGACCCACAGCGAAATCAACGCCCCAGATGTCCTGCGCTGCAATGTAAACGTCTGGCTTCTCATCGAAGATAACGTTATCCAAGCGGTGTGACCCATAACTTGCTGCCCGTGCAACTTGAGGGTCTTTGTTCAGTTCGTTTAGCTCCGCTGGATTACTTGGCAGACAACCGATGGACCTCCAAGGTGTTCGGCCTAACTCGGGGTGGTTTTCCTGAATACCGCAGCAATAATTGACAATGTCATACTTGCCAGTATTGTGTAAATATTCTAGAAGAGCCTTGCAGTTACGGCCAAAACCCGTTTTAGCCAAAGCCCAGTCAGACTGAAAGACGACTTTCTTTTTTTTCATTAAAATACAGGATTAGACCCAGCGTTTTCCTCAGATGTAGTCTCTTCTTGAGAGTCGTTCAACTTGGTACGAGCCGCCTTCTTTGCAGAAAGCTTCTTGTATTCCTCGGGGTCACGATACCTCAAAAGATCATTCAATCCAATAACGATATACTCCTTCAAAAGACGAACCTCTGCTGGGGTAAAACCAAGCAAGAAACTAGCTTTGCCTGCGGGAGTAGTGTCCTCTTTGTTTGTCTTGTTAACGTTCAAAGAATAGCCAATCTGCTTTCCGTCCCTTACGTAGGGCCTGAAGCTCACCTGAGTCTTGAATTTGGAGTTTGGAGCGTCGTGATACGCCTTGAATTCCTCATTTTTGTCAATGGCATCCAAGATTCCACAGACCTCAGTGGTGCTGAATTTGGTGACCACCCTCTTCTGTGGGTTGTCTTTGCTAGCTTTGAATGAACCAGACCTAGTCGCTGCGTTCCAAGAATGCTGTTTCAAAATCTCAATAAAAAATGCTTTTTCTCCATGAGCGTACCATACTTGACAGGCAGACCCACTATTTTTTGGTGTTGGTTTATAAATATTAATCATTTTCGTGTAATATAATATGTTCGGACTAAGGTTTTTGAATTAAAATGAAATTGCTTACAGGAGATCAGGAAGTCATATACGATGATTCAATTTTGGATCATTTGTTTACTGGCGTTGTGCGTACTAGAGTCGATGAGGAAAAAGAGGAGATAATCAACATCTCCAACAATCTAACTTCTTTCTCAAAAGACTTTGATGCCTACCTGCCAGATGGCAATCCTAACTCTACAAGTCCTTCATTCAATAATTCAAAGATCAAAGCTTTCGGTGACTATGTAAAGCCCACTTCAGCGACCAATTTATTGACGAATCGGTATACGGGAATATTCAGATATAATGTCAATCCAAGCCTTTATGATACATGTCGCGGACAGTCAAACGTTTTCACTTTGAAGACGGGCGGAAAGAACTATTACCACGCATTTCATCAGATGGGATATTTCGCGCCGCCATTTGGTGAGGTTATTTCTCTGACTGAAAAATCAAGCGACGGACTGGAGAAGGAGGTTGGTTCTTGCGCTACGATGAGCGTGGAAGAATACAACCGTATGCATGGTCTTGTGTCAGCTAATGTCAATAACAGCACAAACCTTGATCCCATCAACGTCGAGAGCAATCCTATCAATTCCAAAATTGGCGCGGTCAACGCTCCATACGAGGAATGTCCACCCGACAATCCATCTTTGTTTTACTTTGAAGAGGTTAATTTTGAATATGCTGGTGGAACTTATGCTGGTGGTTCTGTAGGGAATCCATACAATCATAATCCCGTCCCAACTGCGCTTGATTTTTCTGAGATGAAATTGACATCTCGTTATAGAATTACAAAACCAGATCAGAATGGCCCCCTTAGAATTACTGGCGTACCAGAAGGTAGCGAGATTACTAACCCGGCCAATTATGGAACTGGTGAGGCTGGGGGAATTGAAGGAATTAATAATGATTTACAGCTAAATAATAAGCTCTCATATCATGGGTTATGTAATGCTGCGAGCTTGGAGCAGAACATGGCAAACCACCTTTACAAAGGAGGCTCCCTAGATTTGATTGAGTATGATCCTGCTGGGCCACTAAATGCCGCGAGCGTATCTCCTACTTTTAATTATCGTGATTTTGAGTATTGGGATTTCACATACAGAGAGAACCAAGACTATCTTCCATTCGCGACCAGCTTTCGTGCATATGAAACAGATGGAAGTATTAACCCTCGTATATCTTCGCGAGGAACGCAGCTACTTAATTCAAATAAAGCCGACTACGAATACTGGTGGGAGAACAGACAATGTCCCGAGGTTGTAGATTTCTTGCCTTGGACCTATGGTGCTACGATTTATGATTGTCCTCGTGACTACTTTGAAGTTCCTTACTATGCTACCAAAGGTAAATTTGGTTATTATGGAACTCGATTCTATGTGACTTGTAAAACTCCTGCTCGTACAAAGTCTTATGATGTGAGTGGATTGAAAAGCGGAATCCCTACTTATGAGGTTCCTTACCCCTTAAATAGCTTATCCTCAGAAGCTCAATGGGAGGGTGCGGTCAATGTTGACAAGGGCGGCGCGATAACTAATTACTATTTCAATGGACTGTTAGCTGTGGCTGATAGAGAACAAAAATATGCTGAATGGATGGCGACAACCAAAGCGGTTCCATTTTGGGTTAACGGAGGCATCTTAGAGACTGATCCAGATTATGTAACCTTGGCTTATAATAATCCTAAATGGGTTCACTATTACAATGCATTCAAAGAAACATACAGTGGTGCGTTGGGCGGCATTTCTAATTTCTTGTCTGGCTTTGATGATCCATTCATTAGAACCAGCGGTGCAGCGTTCGAAGAGGATTACACCTATTACATTACTGGACAAGTTACTGGCTCCTATGCTAGGCTAACAGATAGATACTGGAACGAGTTCATGAATAATAGCAGACGTGAACTTGATCCTACTTGGATGCAGAAACTTGACAATCTAGTAGCCAATTACGGTTATTACTTTAAAGATCCCCAGAATACCAGCAATGTCTGGCACGACGCCTATAACACAGGAATTTCTGGACGAGAGGAGAGAATCAGAACCCGCTACTTATTGAACATCGCACAAGGTAATCCTGTTGACTTATTTCCAACGAATCATATCTACTTCTCTTTTGACAATCCAGAAGAATACAACTTGTCAAATAAATGGGGAAGAAAAGAACTTGGAACTATCAGCACCCCTTCTGTCAATGGGGGTATGGACCTACCAGAAATCAACAGAAGATACTTTGAAGGAACCTTTACAAACTATGGTAGCCTGAGCGGACTTCAGGATCAGATTGACGCTCTTGAATCTGCTGATACTGGTGTATTTAATAGTCCATTCATGATTGGCAACTATTATAAGAATCTCCACTGTGCGAAAGACGAACCAGCAAAGTCATTCCAAAGCGTTACAAATGGTCAATTTAGAGATACTCAAAATCCTACTCAAATTGGAACTGTTAATGGCTGGCTTGGTGTTGGCTACAATGAAATTGGTAAAATTGATAACAATTTCTCATGTTTTACTCCTATTTTTATTCAGCAACCAAAGAATGTTTACTGTAAACTTGGTCAGCAGCCAACAATGAGAGCATTAGCTCTTGATTATCACACGCTGCCAGAAGACAAAATTGAAACCAAATATCCAGAGGTCTTTTACTGGGCGCAACAATTGAAGTTGGTTGATACTGATAATAATTTACTATACCCTATGCACTATAAATGGTTTAGGGTTCCTGTTACTCATTACGAAGAGGTAATGAAGGGCGACTATACAATTCCTCAAATCGAATGGGCTTCCACTGAAGGTGACTGGGGATGTTTAGAAGGAGATGACAGCGCGGATTGTACGTTCATCCATCCAGACGAATGTCTTGGGCCGGGCCTTGGGCAAGATGGATATATTGACTCAAACGCTTCATCATACATGTTCTTACAAGGAGTTAAAGACAATGACGCTTCTTCTTATGTTTATTTCTGTATGGCTTCTGGACGCTTTGGTATCCGTAATAGTGACCCTTTCATCATTGAAGCCGATAAATTTGTTTCAATCAATCTTTCGTATATCAACGGAGGAGGAGCGCAAGGAAGTTCAGTCGAACCAACCGTCTCATTCGTCGCAAGCACAGTCAACGGAGACGAGACAATCTCATTTGAAAAGGTTCCATCGTCCGTGCCTACTTTATCACAACCATTCCAAGGGGTACAGCCTTCCAGAACTCCATACGAAGAAACCCTTAAAAAGAAAAGATACATGAGAGTCGGTGGTGGTCAGAACGTGGCTACTGCTTTTGGTGGTTCTTGGATTTATCATTCTACTACTCGTTCATACGCTCCAGAAACCATTGATGATCCCCGTGGTCTTGAAGCTACCAATGCTAGACCAATTGAGTTCGGGACACTGTTTGAATATCGTGCTACACTTGATAACGCCAAAGGGTCTTACTTGTATGGATACAAACATCTTCCTGTGTGTAGAGATGGGAGAATGCAAGACGGAGAAAAGGGCGTTCGTCTTGATGTAAAGGTAAATGGCGACGTGGTTAAACATCCTCGTGTTGATGACGTAGCTCAGCTTGGCATGACTAATCCTCCCGCTCCTTCTCGTGTTTCAGCGGCAGGATATATCTCAAAAGTTCCAAATATAGGACACCCCGGCCAGCTTTATGGATTCTACGAAGGCTTCACTTCTATTGGTGTTACGTCCACATGGCAAATGCACCAGAACATGGGTGCAGTTAAAAGATTTGGTAGAAGCTCAGAGTATAACGATGGCAACGGGCCAGACTTCATTTACGTCAATGACATTTCAGCGACAGATCAACAAGCTTCATTAGATGCCTTTAACTACGTCAAAGATGTTATCGTTACTGATTCAACTCTTGCAGGTTCTAATTGTGGTTACTTGGAAAATAGCTTGGGTAGACACATGCTTTATTATGTTGAAGCATTTGACAGGTTCTATAATTTCTGTGACTCAAAGGCCAAATTTAATTCGCGTAACCCAGCGTTCGTTGCCCCCGGTTTGAGACTTGGAGATGCTCCATTCCAATACACTTGGATCGGTCAGCCATCTGATACCTATTTGAAGCGTTTCGCAATGTATGGCCCATACGCATATCAATGGAAAGTCATGAGACACAATAGAGATAGGTTGGGCAACGGTATCTCTGAGGGCTTCTATTCTATGGGTTGGAAAGAGAAATATAGCTTGATGTATGATGCCCCTGCAATTTATGGTTTGTATCTTAGAGAGGATTCTAGTGACACAAGACAGAGGGCAATTGATACTCTTCATCGATTGAGGGGTCATGCATTTCCTAACGAACCATTTGCTGGAATGCAATTCTTGGGTCGTAGAGGCGGTAGAGCAGAGGGTTATGGCTATGGTGACATCCGAATTAACTGTGAAGATTATGGTGGAATTCAATCTACTATTCTTGAGGCTCGAAATAATGACCCAATCACATCTAGCGGCCCAAGCAGTTTCTCAGCTATCTGTGCGTACTATCAATATGCTGCCAGCGCCAATCTGTTTGACTTTACTGAATACTTCTGTGACCTGAAGAATATTAAAGATGGTGAATGTTTTGATCCTTGCTTGTCTATGCGTTACAGTCATGGATTTATGCCGGGTGGAAAACTGATTGGTCACTTGAGCGCGGGTAAAAAGGAGGGTGCGTCTGGCCCTCTTGTCAGTTACAAGATTACCCATCAGGGAAGGGACATCGGAGACGGTACAATTGAAGCTGTTCAAACTACCCTTGAGGATTTCAGTGACGACTATACACTTGTGGAGAACGAGAACTCATTTGGTGATGTCGTATCCAAAATCAAACTTCGTGGGCCAGCAAGCACAAGGTATGCAAGGCAAATAATTGAGGGTGAAGCCGAAGTTGCCACCCCATTCCCTACAAAATTGCAAGAAAATAGTGCTGAAAATCAAAAATTTGAGGATCTAGCTTACAATGTAGGCTTGGTTTCTAGTAGACTTGAGTGGAGTATCAGTCCTCGTGAGCCGGGAGGAGCAGATCATTGCAATTATCTTACTCCTATCGTCCATGTTGGAGGAAATTACTCTCCAAGAACCAATATTAATGCATTTCATTCGCATGTTGCTAGCACATCGAGTTCTTTGTCTTAATTTTTAGGGCGTCTTACATATAATAAACGATGTCGGAAGAGGTATATTTCTACGAAGAGGATCAGGTGGACCCACAATTAAAATTGATGGCGTCCTATGGCATTACCGCGTCAGTTGCTAGGCTTAGGCAGACTGCACCCTCTATAACCAACGCCGAATTAAATACCTGCATGGCTATTACATCAGGAATAGGAAAAGAAACGGGTGTTGGCTATGATATTTATACCTCTGATTATCAAAATGATACATCCCTTGATTCCTTGGGAGGTTTTACAAGTGGCGGAAATCCATTTGTGAGCATTGAGTCTGGAATTGACGCCGATTATTTTTCTTCTTATAGTGCTAACGTCAGGAGTATCTTCCCTACCATGACCACAGCCCTGCTCATGGGAGCTTGGGTCGCAGACGTTGACAACGATAGAATTACTGGCTTTTTAAATTCAGCATTCAGTGGGGCTTCTTTGTTGTTTGGTTTTGGTCCTAATGCAAACATATTTTCAGATTCTCAAATAACCACATTGATGGCGAGCAACTTCTCTGGAGCGATGGCTGACGTGGTGGCTAATTCCTCAAACGACCAAGAGGTAAATAAAATCTACTTCAGATTGTATGACGTAGAAAATTCTTTCACTTCCGACATCGACACAAAAAGAATTAAAGACTCGGCTATTCAATATTATTCAGTTAGCGGAGACTTTCTTTATGATAATCTAACATGGTCAGGAGACGGCGAGTGTACTGATTTATCTGTTCCTATTTTTGCTGGTGACGACTTTGAAATCATTACAGACAGAATTGAATTGGGTCCAGATAGCTCAAGGTGTATTAACTTCGATACCCATTACAAACCAATCACGGGTTCCCATTTCTATAGGAAATTCGCTGATGGCCCATATTCTTCTGGCGATTATACTTCAACCATTTCAGAACTATACCAAGAGTATGACAAAGATCTTCAGCAATACTACGAATACTCTGACAACAGAATTAAACTTGTTGACTTTCAAGGGAAAGCATATTCGAACAATGGAGCTATTCCTATTGACGTTCCACAGGGAATTTATTGTGCTGCCTATGAAAGGGAACTGAACGAGCGACCCAGTAATAATCAGAGAATTAAACTTCACCTTGGAAACACAGGACTGAGAACGGGTCAAACTCTTAGTGGATTTAGATTATCTACTGAACTCAACCCATTTGACATTTTTTCTACTCCTGTTGGGGTTTATAGAACCATCTCTGGATACCAGACAGGACTTAAATTCATTCCAATTACATTAAATCCTACCTACTGGTCAGGACAAGAAATTGCTCATAATGCAATGAACCCCGCTACACCGGATGGCAGGGTTTATCAGAACGCGCTCAACTTTAATCCTAATCACGTTAGAGATTTCTATGATGAAAAAACTGAAACCTATTTTGGTCCTTTCTTTAGAGATATTTCTGAAATAAGTGGTATAGCTGGCCCTCCTCAGAGAGATTGGGTTTCGGATTTTCCTTTCATTGTAGTTACTCAGAATTTCCAGAGTGAAACCAGCGAGCAGTATGCGAATTTGAATTTTGGTTTCGGCGCGAGCATAACAGAAGCCAATGCTACAGTTATCAAGGGCATTCCTGCTGAGAGAATTACCAAAAACATCGTTCATACCACAGGCATGGAACAAGGTTTTCAATTTGGTGGCTATACTTCTCCTGACGAACCAGATCAAACAACAGTTCCATTCGGTCTTACAATTTCTGGCGGTGATCTCGATCATAACAACTCAGGAGAAAATCATATCAAATCTCTAGCTTTCGGGATGGGCAATGGAATGGATGGAGGCACATTATCAGGAACTTACGTTGTAAATAACGCAGGGTGGGCGCACACGGGTTACATCTATACAGGTGTAAATGGAGTTACTACTACTGGCATGGATTTACTTGGTAACTTCTTGATTGTTTCTGGGTATTCTGGCTTAGGAAAGTCTTACTATTCCACTGGTTTGATTGATAATTTTGATAATGTCAACATTGTGGGAGCTAGAGGGGCGCATTTAAGCGGTGCATTAATTGGATCACCAAAAAGAAGAGATAAAATGCTCGTAGCATGGACGCATCCTACCTATGGACATGTTCCTATCTCTAAAATGTACACCTACACGACTGGCATTGGTAGTGGAATCAGTCGTTCTCATGCTTATAGTGGATTTGATGCTGGGTTGACAAACGGAACCACAGATCCTACCGGAGTTTTTCCTGTCATTCCGCCCGAGTCTGGTTTTGCAGCTAACCCTACGGGTTTTACAAATGGGTTGTTGGGTTCTGGTTGGTATCCAGTTTTCAAAGAACAACACAGGGAAAATGGATTCCCAAGATATTACAGAGGGCCATATGCTACTTCCGAAGTTAAATTCCTTTACAATAACGCAAAAGATATGTTCACTGGGCATACTGGATATGTCGCGCCAAATAGCAAGCTTACTTCTGAGCCTAATGATGGAGACGTGCCGTTCTATGACGAAAACGGAGAGAGATATACTTTGCCTTCAGGACAATATCCCCTTAATGGTTTTAATTATCCAGTTGGATTCCCTCATCAGGTCGTCTTTGAGATCGAAGTTGAGGAATATGCAACAAAGGAATTCTATCAAAGAAGAAACTGGAGCGAATTTCAGGTTCCCTTTTTCAGCGATTTCTCTGTAAGTGGCATCAACCCTAGCCTTCCTGAAATTACTTGGAGTACAACCAATCAAGTTATAGCTACAAACGAGGTTGATTCAGGTTATGCCTCTCCGATTGCTGGCCCTCTTGGTGAATCAAATACCTTCCACATGGGTCATACTGGAGTCAATCCGCTCGTTTACGACAGTGTACCAAATTATATTCATGGAAACCTCAATGACGAGGTTGGATTGTGGTCTGGAACTTCTACGCAAGCGTCAGTTAAAACTTGGCCTGAGAACTTCAAGGACGTAACTGGTGGGTATATTGTTAGATGGCAACCAACTTTAAATGGTAGCTCTACAGGAGACGCTATTACCAAAAATCCAGACGCCAACCATTACCTATACAAAAAGACAACAAGAACTGTCACCGGATTTTATACTCCACCGGGATGGAAAATGAGAACCAATAAATTCGACCCTTGGTACGCTAGGAGAGTCTTTACTGGTGAAGTACAAAACATTTGGAATCAAGGTCTTTCTGGTGATCTATTTGGATATGATGGTAGCGACCCATTATTCTATGAGCGAGTAGGAGGCTTCAGTGGTTCAGGATTATTTCCTAATTCCATTGATGATCCGGTGGCAGTCTATGGAGGTAGCCATTCTCAGGATATGGTGGGAGATAGCTGGTTGTCCTTTACGTTTGACCGTCAGCCAAATTCAGATCCATACGGTGCCGACTATGGTTATGGAGTTGATGAGGTTAATGATATTTATTGGGACTTCTATCGCGCCCCTGAGAGAGACAAAGAGGTATTGCTTGTCGATTTGAAATCAACTGGCTTGGCGGTTTACTTTACTGCTTTGAATTACTTCCCTAACTCTGGAAGATTGGGGGTCACTGGGTTCTCTGATGCGTTCCAGTTCTTTAAAAGCGGTGTCAAGACTCAATTTGAAGAGGGTAACCTGTTTGACATCAATAACCAGACCTTTTCTTATACTGGCATGATGCACACTGGCTCAACGTTCAGAAAGCCGTTCGGACCTGAGTGGTCAGGGACAGTGAGTGGAGGAAATACAGTTTATCCTACCGTTGGTTATTGGAATACTTGGCACACTGGTCACGAAAACTTCTGGAGAAGACAAAGTCGCGTTGACATCACGATTAAAAACGTCACATGGACTGGTCACGGTATTGCTCCATTTGACGTGGACTATAATGTTCAACCTACTGGCTCTTGTCGAGTCACTGGATTTTTGAAATATGAAAACTTGGCAGAGCAACCAATCTATTCAGAAGGTCTTGTATTGAGAGATTCTACTCAGAATGATATCGTTAAAGACTATGGAGCTTATCCTGTTGCAATTTCAAATACCATGAAAGAACACGGCGCGACAATCTCCACTCAGCCTAACGAAGTTGTAGAAACCGCCCCTTCTAGGCAGGTTCAATTGGGCGAGTCTGGCGCAAGGTTAATTTCTGACACGTCTGAATTCAACAAAATAAATACTCAGGAGAAGAATTATAATAAATATAAAATCCCTGCAACGAGTGACTATACTTACTTGAATGTTGGTACCATGCCTTCTTATGAAGGATCGCCTCTTGCTGACCACCAGTTGTTTGATGACCTGACGCTTCTTTACAGCGCACAGCAAGGACAGATCATTGAAGACGACAGGAAGAATCCTACTGTCATAAAAGAATACACCGTCGAAGATCAAAAACAATACTACGACGGCGTTGTAACTGACGCTACAAAAGACGATAGGTTCGTCACCAACTTAAGGCCCATTGACTTATATGAACAGCCAACAGCAGACTACTTTGTTCCAGCAGGACTAACATTTAATGAGATTCAACAGGGTTGGTACTAAATTGATTTCAAACTTTTAAGATCAGATAGCTTAGTGTAAATCTTCACGCTCTGGATAGCAACGATGTTAGCGAAAACCGCGCCATCACCTGTAGGCTGACCCTTAATTAAAACAATATCGTCCTGTTTAGGCACGGCATCCATTCCAGACTTGGCTCTATCGAATACCATAACCTTCACTTCGTCAGATTCGTCTTTGAGATCAATTCTAACATAGTTGTTACCCTTTCTAGACTTGCCATTCTTAGGTTTGGCAGAAACCATTCCTGCAAAAATTACCTCTCTCTCCTTGGAGCCGGTAACTTCCTTAATGGATCTGATTCCTTTGACTCTTTCCTTGTAAACATTGCTCAATGAGCCAGAACAGCTGTATCCAAGAAGCTTAGTTTCGTACCACCAATTAGCCAAAGCTTCGTTTTTCTTGTTAAGCTTGTAGATATTGGTGATCTTCTCGGACTTCTTCTTGATTGTGTCGATGCGAGAATCTCGGATAATCCTTTTACCTTTTTCATTGACTTTGGTTTTCAACTCCTTGAGGATCGGTACGATTTCGTAATCATACTTTTCGGCCATTTCGTGAATGACCTTCTTCTCACGCGGAGTCATAATGTTCCAAAGCTGGGCTTCGTAAACCGTGTAGCTACGAGAGTTTCTGTAACCCTCAAAGCATCCAGCCTGAATCAAAGCAGCAAGAACACCAATATTGATACCCGCGCTCTCGGCGGCTTCAAATACCTCGAACTTATTGTCGTATTCAGAACGAAACTGCTCAAGCTTTTCCCAAGACTTCTCAGAAATACCCTTAATAGAAGTAAGACCGTAACGGATGTTATCGCCATCGATAGAGAAGTCCATCTTAGATTTCAAAAGGTGAGGCTGCAACAACTTGATGTTGAAATCAGGCATCTCTTTTTGAATCTTGTAGATTTCTTCCATTGGATCTGGTTCAAACTTGGTCATCTTAAGCAGAGACAAGAAAAACTGCTTAGGATATTTAAACTTCAGATAGACAGTGATAGCTGCAAGAGCAGCATAGCACAGAGAGTGAGACTTGTTGAACGAATACTTCGCAGAAGCCTCTGCAATATCCCACACAACGTCAGCGATAGCAGGATCAAGTTTCCTATCAGCGATCTTATCCTTGATCTTTTTCTCCCATTTCGCCATTTCCTCGATCTTCTTTTTACCGACACAACGACGAACCTGCTCAGCGTCTTCAAGAGTAAGTCCAATCTTGTGAACCATCCTCATAAGCTGCTCTTGATACAAGCAGACTCCACCCGTTGGTTTCAAAATGTCATCAAAGAAGGGATGAATAGCTTCATACGTTCCATGATTGGTGTATGCAGCGTACTTGTCAATGAATGCAAGCGCACCGGGACGCGCCAAGGCAAGCACCGCACTCATTTCTTCAAGGTTCTTTGGTTTAACTTTCTTAGCAAATTGGTATGCAAGGTCAGCTTCAATTTGGAACAGTCCATGAGGGTTTTTCAAGTCCTGCATGTTCCTGTAAATCTCTGGATCATTCAAATCGATGTCCATAACGTTAATGCCAACAGCCTTACACACATCATCAACGACAGACACGCCCCTTAATCCAAGCAAGTCAAGCTTAACATTGGAAAGAGCAACATAGCCCATATCATACGAAGCAACAATAGCTTTGTCAGAAGACAATTCTGTAGGACACGCTTCTTCAAGAGGGTCGTAAGAAATCAATTGACCAGCAGGATGAACACCCTTATTCTTGTTAAGGTTCCTAAGCTTAAGGGCGACCTCATAAATATGACGGTGGTTTTCGCACCAATCTTGGAAGTCTTCCTCGTTATCGTAGGCTCTTTGTATAGAATAAACCTGTCCAGCGTCCTTCGGAATCATGTTTGAAACTTGGTTCACGTCAGACTCGCTCATTTCCCCAATGATTTTCCCGCATTCTTTTATCAAGAGCTTACTGGACAGGGTATTAAAAGTAAGAATTTTAGAGGTCTTGCCCTTGTATTTATTCTCAAGGTAATGGATGACCTCTGGACGCCTGTAATAGCAGATGTCCATGTCAACATCGCACATCAAGTTTCCATCAAGATAGGTAACGCCGTCAACAACAGTGGACTTCGCACGAACCTTTGAAACGAAACGCTCGAAATAAAGACCATACTGAATAGGGTCGATCTTTGTGACGCCGATCAAATAAAGAATCAATGAGCCAGCCGCAGATCCACGACCCAAGCCCGTTGGAATATCTTTAGCCTCTGAATAATTAATAACATCCCAAACCATCAAAAAATAATCAACGAAGCCAAGTTCCTTGATAACCTCAAGTTCTTCCTTGGCGCGATCAATGTATTCTTTTTTGTTCTTCTTTTTGTTGATTCCCATCTTGTCGTAGCCGTTCAAAGCCAACGCTCTCAAGAAATCGTAGTTAGAACAATCTGGTGCGACATTCTCATTGTTCTTCATGGCAGGAGTAATCTCCATCTCAGGGAGACGCACACCATGAATAGGGATATCTAATTTTTCAAAGTTATCTAAAAAGTTCATATCTCAATCTCAAATTTCATCTTGTTCCACACTTCTACGTTCTTCTCAATGTCGTAGACCGCGTCGTGGAGCCTGTGTTCTTCAAAAGGAATCTCATATTCTTTTAAACAAGTAATTAATGATGTCCTCATGCCCCTCATTGGGGTATTCGTAAGCTTGTATTGAAAAGAAAGAAGATTGTCTTTCTTGCCATCATACTTGTAATCACCCTTGATAGCGGTGGCAATGGCCTTTGTATCCAAAATCTTCGGCATTAAAAATTTCCAGTCCTTCCCCGCGTATCGATAATGATCGCGAATCAGATAAATATCAAAGCCCAAAATATTGTGGCCTACTACATAGTCTGCCCATTCGAACATCTCATGTATCTTTTCAAGAGCCTCGTATGGATCAATGCCTTCCTTCTTAATTCTTTCTGGATTGTAGTGATTGATACGCGCAGCCTCGGGCGAACACTGTACATGCTTGCGGAACGGCCACTTGATCAGAATCTCGCTGGATTCAACGATCTTGTCACCTTCCGCTTTAACCAATCCATACTGCCAAGGTTCATTGTTTTCGCGAGACAGAAACAGATTGAATGTTTCAACGTCCACGAAACAATATTTTGCCTTCTTGTTAAATCTAAGTAAATGTCCGTCCATATTATACCTCTTCCCAAGTTTGGCGCATTATTTTAGTTTCTTTTTTGAGAGACTTTTTAAATTCTTCTGCGTCACTTTCTGCTTCCCCTTTTTTATTATATAATATGCCCTCGTATGGCCCAGACCATGTACGGTTATGATTGCGGTAAAATATACCGTAACAATTTGACTTAATTTTCATTTTGCTTCCTCCATGCTTCAAAGCTAAATTCGTTACTGCAAAAATGATCCAAATTTGGGCGGCTTAGAATTGATCTATTGTGGATGCAGCGGAATGTCGCATACGGAATCAAATCTTTTCGGTCTTTGTAATAAATACTTTTGACATCGATGATCTCATGGTGACCATAAGCATCTACCCAACTCACAACAATGTCCCTTAACAAATCATCAAATGGCAAATCATTATCTTCGATTGCAAACCTCACGTTCTCAGGCTTAAACGTATAAAGCCAATCGGGGTTACATTGATTCATCTTGAAATTGTTATTATAAAGAAATGAGTCGTAAAATGGAACCACGCACATGATATTGTCAGAACAAAGCCGTTCCAATTTCTTCTTGTCGGTTCGAGGGGTATAATAGAATCCGTCTCTTGCTGCATCAGACCAAATCTTAACTAGATCTTTGTAGCCTTCTGCATTCTTAGCGATAAGGATAATCTTACTTTCCTTTTTCTTGGACTCGTCCTCCTTAACGGAGGCGTCATCCAAAACAGTCAACCTAATACCAAAGATCATTTGCAAATCATTATCTTCCGCATTGATCTTTCCCTGAAGAAAACCAGAGATATTGTCATCAATCAGAAAGAACTTGTCCATTCCATTCTCCTTGCAAATCTCAATAATGGAATCAGGATGAATTTTATTTTCGTCCTTATCTTCCTCGCCCTTCTTAGCCTCATGGGGCTTTTCGAGCGTCAAGATAGACTTGCCAAGAGAATAATGACTCTTGAAAAATGGTAAAACTTTAAAGTCCATGCTCTAAATATATGATACTTTTAGAAAGAAGTCAAGTCTCTTTTTGGATACCAACGTGGGCAACCGCCGTAATGACGCTTTTCAATTTTCCAACCGCGCTTACCCTTTTTTAATTCTTTTAAAATAGCTGGCTCCTTGTTTCCTGTTACAGTCTCGTCAGCGAAGGCGGTCTTTATCATCTTACCTTTGTTATCAACGAGAGCGTAGTAATCATAAGGGAATCTGTAGGAGCAATGCCATTTAGGGGTGCCATCCTTTTTTAATTCTCCCGGCTTGTTGCAGAAGCCACAAAGAAGTTGACCATTGAATCCGCCGCCCTTCTGAGGCTTGTCTGCTGCAAAATTATTAATTGCATCATTGTAACTGAAATTGTCAATCTTGTCCTGACATAGCTCAAGATAATGTTCAAAACCGTCTAAGGTCTTCTGATCAAACTGAATGGTTTGCTCGGGGTTCTTTTTGTAACGAAGGAAAACAAACGTCACAATAGGAACATAATCAGGATGAACCTTCTTGGCAGCTAGAGAGTACAACATAGCCTGTACGTTTGAGGCGTAGTCTTCTCCAGAGAATTTGGCTTTGCTGCTTTTGTAATCGTAGATATGGACGATTTTATTCTCTTCGTCTGTGGCCCATTTATCAATGAAACCCATTGCGTTGTAAGAAGGTTCATCATTACGGATATTGAATTCGTATTCAGGATCGAACAATTTCTTGCCCTCAGCAAAGAAGTCATTCTTCAATCCAGTCAAGATCATGTCGTTGACCGTATCGTATTCCTCTTGGGAATAAATATTATATTTACGCAAAAACGCCTTAACAATACGATCAATCGCTGGGCAACCAGTGATATGGTCCGCAGTAATAATCATAGTGTACTGTCTCGCGTGTTTCTTATGGAGCAGCCACTCGAACACGGCATGGCAGATCGTACCCTTTAACGCCCCAGAGTTGGTGGTGTCAGGTAATTTTAAATGGTAATTGCACCAGTATAGCCAAGAGCAATTCTCAAGAGTTTTTATTCTTGAGGCTGATAATTTTTTAGTTTTTCGTGCCATGATGTTATTTGTTGATCTGTCATATCACCGAAGTCGTTTGCTTCCTCGGGTAAATGAATTCTTACTTTGTCAGGATCAAAGAAATCGTGTAGAGTTCCCTTGATTCTACGAGCCGCCTTGTTGCCAGCGTCTCCATTTTTTACTTTGTCGTTGTTTGTTGCAATTATAATTTCCGTTGGATCAATCTTAATCAGCGTTGATAACACCTTTGGACTAGGATAGACGCCAAAAATGACTAAAGTATTCTTGATACCGTTATCCCACAGGCGTAACATGTCACCAATACTTTCAACTAGGATGACCTTTTTCTCGTCGTGAAGAATCTCTTTGTTGAAATGATTGTATGGATAACAGAAAGTTTTCTTTGGTCCTAGAATTTTCCATTTAACTCTCTTGTTGCTGTTTAGAATGTCGCGGCCATCAAAACCAATAACGTTATCTCTGTCTCCAAAAATAGGAAACACATAACGATAATACATCCTGCCATCTCTTGCTATTCCTCCTTCGAACGTTGAAATTGTAGAGTGGTTCACGCCACGGTTTGTCCAGTATGTATGATCTTTTTCTAGCTTGGCGAGCCACTCTTTTGGAAAATGTTTTACTCCGAGTTCCTCTTCGTGGGCTTCTTTAGGAATGTCTCCACTGAAGTTCTTGTTTTTTAAAATACTGTCAACTTCGCCATAGGACTTACCCGTGGTAATACGTACCAATTCCTTTAGCTCGCCACCACGAGCCTCTTTGAAATCATACCACAGTCCTGTGTTCTTATCTACAAAGAGAACAGGAGAGTCTGACTGTCTGTACAAAGGGATGCAGCGATAGCTCTTCCCGCACAGAGAGGGAGTATATCCAATACTCTCTAGAATTTCTTTAATGTCACTCATTAAAAATCTAATGGTTCTTCGTTCTTGTCGTCTCCTGCTTCTAGAATCTCGTCGCCTAGTTCTTGATCTTTCACGATGTCATCTAGAGTTCCAGCCTCTTTAACTTTGAAGTTCTTTACATCAAAATTAATATAATTTGGTTGAAATTCTTCGGAGCCATCTTTCATTTTCCTTTGAACGAAATCATTGTGACCTGATGCGTCTTTACCTTGATAGCGTCCTTTTAAACGGACCATTTTATGAGTGCCGAATTTGTCTTCGCCGTCGTTGGATCTGTCTTCTAAAATCTCGTCTCTTGTTTTCTGTCTGAAAATAGCGAGAAAAGTACAAAACCACATGAGACGGTCAGACTGTGAAATAACAGAAGAATCATCGGTAACTCTTGCTGAATCGCGTCCAAAATTCTCGCCGCTTCTGTTAATCTGAATTGCTGTGAAGATTGGGCAGTCGATTTCTTCTGAAATTCTCTTGAGCTTATCGGTCTTTTCGCCAATAGCCTGATACTCTGCCCAGTTATTGGAAAGCTTTTCTCCCGTAAGCTTCAAATAGTCATAGCAGATCAAACACTTGTTGCCCCTGCCTACAACCTGCCAATACCAACGACGAATGATAGATGCTACTTCATCAACGGTTTTGTTTCCTACATGCTCATGGTAAATAGGAAGTTTATTCATATTAGAAAGAGCTTCCTTTACTTTGTTTTTCATACTGGCATTCTTATTCCAGTTACCAGTCTCAAGATACCAAAGAGGAACGCCCGTGACAGCAGCCGCAGTCCTGAATTTAATTTCCTCAGTTGACATCTCAGTATCAAGGAACAAAACAGGAACATTGTTGAGTTCAGATACGCCATATCCCATTTGGTTTAGGAATGTAGTTTTACCTTGGCCGGGACGAGAAGCGATTGCGTAAATGTTTCCGCCTCGCAATTCGCCATACAGACGATTGAAATGCTCGAATGGAGTCTTTAGTCCTACAGCTTCCTGTGGATCGTTAGCCCTTTCTCTGATGGCATCAGCCAAGCCTTCCAATAAATTGGTTGGCCCATCTTCAATACAGAAATTGTTGATTGTTCCGCTGTAAATTCCATCAATGTCACCAATGATTTTGTCAATTGGCTCTTCCTTGTGCTGCTCCAAATATTTATTCACATCTGAAGCTGCCCCCTTGATGTCACGAAGGACGCGAAGCTTGACGATGACCTTGGCCGTGTCAACCACGCCCCTTTCGCTCATCTTTTTGAAAGAAATGGAGTCAATATACTCCCCAATATCCATCTCGCCTTTGAATTTAATACCTAAACTCTCGACTCGATGAATTAAAATTGGAATATTCAGATCTCTTTTCTCTTCAAGGATCTGCTTGATTGAAGAATAGATTACAGAATGCTCTGAACTTTTAAAATCGCTTTCTGTAAGGAAACCATCGACTTGGGCAATAGAGTTCGGGTTATTTATTAATCCCCCAAGCAAATGTCTTTCCAAATCTACAGAATAAAGGTTACTCATATTGATCATCTTAACTGTCTTTTACGACAAAGTCAAGAATAATCTTCCTCATCATCATCTGGAAACTCTTCTGGTTCAATCTCTTGCGGTTGTCCCATCATTGCATTTAGCTGGGACTCATGTACTACTTCAAGCCATCTTTCGAGGAACTTTTCCATAGCCATGATGTGTGTCACTGAGTCCATTTGAAGCTGAACTTGAGGGTTTCCCTCTTCGTCAAACACCAAAACCAAGTAGCCTCCAGTAGAGAATTCATTAATTTGGTGAAGTATATGTTTCGGTACAATAAAATCCTCCATGTATATAATTACACTTCTTTACAGGAAAACACCAAACTTTTCTTCAAACCATTCTTTTGTTAGATTATTTACCTCGTCGTATTCTATTTCTATAAATTTAAATTCGTTTAATTCGGCCCATTTTCTTTTGGCCGTATCCCTTCTGATAGAGTAAAGGAAATTTTCTCTATTTTTATTGTGAAAAAAGGAATTGTAAGAGGAATGTTGCTGGCCGTTTACTTCAATAGCGATTTTGTATGTCGCATTAAAAATATCAACCTTCATTCTTGAACCGAAGACAGGAAATTCTTCATACACCACATGGTTTGCCCAGTATGGATAAAGAAATTCTTTGACCTTGCGCTGTAATTTTGACTTTGATTCAGCCTCCCAATCAATGAGATAGCGCGTAACGTCTTTCGACATCAGTCTCCCGTTAAGGTTGTACAATCGCACTTACAAATCCTTTCTTAGATCCTCTTTAAATTTGTTGTAAAGGTAATTGCAAAGTTCCTCATTAGTTGTAATGAGTTCCTCTACTTTAGCAAGCCCCTGCATTTGTTCTTCGGGAATTTCGATCTTGCTTTCTTTGGCTACCTCAATCAAACTTTCATCAAAACGATACCATGCACCCTTCTTAATAAGCAATCCGAAAGACAGCATAATATCAATCAATTCTTTCTCAATCCAAATCGACTTGCCTCCTACGCGCCCATACTTGATTGGGTAGGTAAGGATCATTTGAGACTTTTCATTGGCGCATTTTTCAACTTTGATTTTGCAGTTGTGACCAATGATTCTGTTCTTGTCTGTAGCCTGTCCGTTCTTTCCTTCCATGAAATATTCGGACTGTTCACCGTAAGTAGTTCCACGATACAAGAACTCAAGAATCAAATCGGCTTGGTGAAGTGCCGCGTTTCCGCCGCTGAATTTTTCTGGACGTGCTGCTGAATATTGAGAAGCAGGGATGTCAACCCTCTTTTGGCTCATCAAAATAATCATGTGTCCAAACTTACTTGTTGGCAATGCCATGTGCTTGAAGAAGTGGGAAAGAAGAGTCGCGCCACCAGCAACAGTATGAGACTCACCAAATTTCTTTTCGAAGTCACTCTTTTTCATCAGAGTGTCAATGGAATCCACAATGAAGACGTATTGTTTCTTGGTAGGGTTGGTATGAATCATCTCGGAAATCATTTCCAAGACAGATTCAAACTTGTTGGATTCATGGACGTAACACGTCCCATCAACCCAAGCATCTCCCTCTTTGGTTGGATCACCATGAACGAATTTCACACCAGACCTACGGATCATTTCATCCGAAAGTCGTCCCTCTGCTTTAATGTAAACAGCACGACGATTCTTTTCTTGAAGGAAGTTTCTTGTTACCTCCAAGGCTTCCGATGTCTTGCCTCCCTCTTTGAGTCCGCAGAAGCGATGGATGCCGGGACCAATGCCACCGAGTTCAATGTCTAACTTTAAACTTCCAAATGAAGTTTTGTAATTGACGGATTCTGCAAAATTATAATGATCCTTTGGGTTGTTTTTAAGGAACGCATTTAACTGCGTTGAAGGATCAAGGTTATTTTCTTTTTCGGTGTCTTTCTTTTTAGCTGCCATGTTATCTTAAAAAATCAATGATGCTTTGAGGTTTTTTATTCACCTCATACTGTTCTGGTTCTTCGTCCAGTATCACATCTTTGACTGCTTTATCTTTTAAGATATTCGCCATTTCTTTGTTTGTCTTGATTCTTTTCCGTTCAGATTCCAAGTACTTTTTTCCATTGTAGGTGTTGAACCAGTACAAGGAATTTAATTTGAACTTAGGGGCTTTAATATCGTTCTTCCAAAAATCAGCACCGTCTTCTTTGATTAATTTCGACAATAAAAAGCCTTGACGAGATTTTTCGCTTTTATTTAAAAATTCGAAATTCTCTTTTAAAAACTTTTTTAGGATTATATCGGTGATTTTTTCTTTTTCGGGCATGTGTTCACACGCCTCGTCCATCCAACCGTTTTTTTGAATTGATGCATAAGCTCCACCACAAGCTTTTTGGAGTTCTGTTTTTGAAGAATATTTTCTTGCCTCTTCAAGACAATTCTCTTTTACCTTCCAGTATCCTCTAGGTTTTCTTGCTACGTTGCTCATTGATGTCACATTCTACCATATCTTTGCACATTTTGTCAAGAGAAATCTCTGGTTGCCACCCCAATTCCTCTCGAATGAGCGAAGAATCGCCCTGTAGAACATCAACTTCGGCGGGCCTGTAGTATTTTTTATTGATTTTTACTAAAACCGCACCTCTTACGTACTCATCGTGATTGGACTGTGAAACAATGTAAACTTCTTTTGTAGGGTCATTCTCGACTTTAAGCCATACGCCCTTAATCCCAGCATGTTTGAATGCCTTTTCGACAAAATCTCTAACAGAATATGCGTTGCCGCTGGCTAAAACATAGTCTTTGATCTCTCCAGTCTCTTTTAATCTAAACTCGTCTTGATTGAGCATCATCCATACTCCTTTGACGAAATCTCGGGAGTCAGACCAATCTCTTTTCGCATCGAGATTACCTAATTCAATGGGCGTGGGCATCTCTTGTTTGGATATTTGACTTGCAATTCTAGCTACTCCCTTGGTGATCTTCCTTGTGACAAATTCCTCTCCGCGCTTCGGCCCTTCGTGGTTGAACAGCAGTCCGTGAACAGCATACATGTCGTACGACTCACGATACACCTTGACAATGTGACGGGCGGCACACTTCGACGCCCCATAAGGAGAGCGGGGCTTCATTGGGTGTTTCAAATCTTGTGGACAATAGTCAACGTCACCAAATTCCTCAGAAGATCCAGCAGAATAGAAACGACAATTGGGTTGATGCTTGCGAATAGCCTCCAAACACCTCAACACACCCATAAAATTGACATCCATCACTTGCTCTGGCATGTCCCAACTGATACCGACAAAACTATTAGCAGCAAAGTTAATGAAGTAATCGGGTTGCTCTTTCTTTACTAAATTATTGATGGATACTGCGTCTGTCAGGTCCAAATAATCAAGTCTAAAACGAGGATGGTTACGAATATTTTCAATGTTTTTCAGATTAGGGTTCGCTGAACGACGCATTACACCAATGATCTCATGGTCGGTTGCATCAAGCAAATACTCTGCCATGTTCGCGCCGTCCTGTCCGAGAATTCCTGTTACGATTACTTTCATATTTTTTCTTTAATTGAACTTGAGGAATTAACCTTGGGCATATGGATACCGATCTGCATAATGTCAAGCTTTTGACATACTTTTGATTCTTTGGGGTTTGTTTCCCCCACTCTATCACCACTGTTCACAAACAAGAAATCAACGCTTCCATATTCTTTGGAATAAGATAGATCATTGACTATTTTTTTAATGGAATTTGCTACAGATGAATCCTTGTCTATAGAAACGATTGCATAGTCAACCTTTTTCAATGCGCTAATAATTCGAAGTCTAGTTTGTTCGTCATATAGAACCTTTGACCCCTTCATCTTTACTTGCTTGTCATTGTTTACGATTACCGCAACTGAATCAGCTAATTCGTGTGCCGCCTCAATGAAATCAAGATGACCCTCATGCAAAGGATTGAAATATCCTGATACTATTGCCACCTTTGGTATTTTATTTCCTAAACCCATTCTTGATGATTCTCGTATATGCTTGTTACTCCGTCGCTTTCAAATCTGAAAGGCAGAACTCTTTCTCCAAATTCATCAGAGATTTTGTCTCTTGAGTCTGGTCCAGCTAGAACCAATAAAAATCCACAACCCCCACCTCCAAGTAGCTTTAGCCCATCAGCCCCAAGTTCTAGTATTCTTTCGGACATTTGTTTGACTACGGGGGTGCTGATCAAATTCGAAATTTTCTGCTTCTCAAACCAACTCATCAATAATAAATTAGAAATACCATCTATATCCTCATTCAAAAAACATTCGTAAGCTTCATGTGCATACTCTAATATTTTAGTCTTGTCTTTGTTGACATGAGACTGGGCGATCTTTTCTGTATTGCGCTGTTCTCCTGTGTAAACGAGCATCATTCTACGCTCAAGCTCTTCCTTGAACTCGGGTGAAACAGGCAAGGGGCGTACTCGGTAGTTGCCATCCTTGTAGATTTGAATTGAGTTAAGTCCACCATACGCTGCCCAGATTTGATCTTGAATTCCGCCTGCTTCTTTGAGGATTTCGCGCTCTAGTTTAATGACTTGGTCAGCCACGTCCCTTTTCCCTACTGGATGATTCTTCAGAGTCATAATTGAATGAACGAATGCTGCTCCAAAAGATGATGATCCTCCTAAACCCGTACGAGATGGCACATCCGAAAAGACTTTAAGCTCGATTGGCTTTTTGTCGTACTCTGCATTTAGCATTAGTTTAAGACCTTCTCGGATCAAAGGATGTTTAACCTCATCCCAATCATTAATTTGCTCTTGTTTACTGTAAGATATAAGCGATCCTTCCGTCATGATGGGTGGTCTGTATCTGACAGCAGAAAAATAATACTTATCAATGGTTGTCCCAATACACAAGGAACCATGCTGCTCGTAGAACTCCTTGTAGTCAGTTGAGCCTCCAAATAAAGAGATTCTTAGTGGTGCCTTTGAAATAATCATTAGTAATTCTTACAAACATCCTCTACCAAATTGGAATGAAAATTCTCATAATGATAAAGCATTTCTTTGATACCGTACTCAAGGTTTGACGCGCAGTAATATCCCAAATTGGTTAGCTTATCGCTTGATACAATATAATCCCTCTTGTCTGGATCAGTTCTTCCTTTAACATCTATTACTCTTGCTCCTGTAAGTTCCCTAATTTTCAGGGCGAGGTCTTTCTTTGTGCAGTTGATGTCATCGTTTCCTAGGTTGTAAACGTTTCCGACCATCCTATCTCTGTTATCAATAGCGAATTCAAATGCCCTAACAATATCATTCACATGAATATAGTTGCGACGAAAATGACCATCAAAAATCTCCAATTCGTTATACTCGAAAGCAGTCTTGGTTAAATTGTTAACAAGGAGGTCTGTACGTGGCCTGTATGACCAACCAAAAACGGTAGCCAATCTGAAACAGATTGAACATTCATGGTTTTCAAGCAAATAATCCTCTGCCTTCTGCTTAGTCGTCCCATAAAGTGAGAGTGGATTAGATGGAGTTTCTTCTGTGCAGATTTCACTGCCAGTTGAACCATAACCTGAATTGGTATTCGGGTAAACAACCAACTGATCTCCCCTTAATCTGGCAACGAGGTCTTCAATCCACTGATAATTGATGGCAGTTGACTGCTCTGGAAGACGTTCACATAATGGCGCACCTACCATTGCAGCCAATGGAATAATCACATCAGCGTTAATGACCTCTCGTATAAGATTGTTGCTCCAATCCGTTACATCCTCATTATAAAACTTGATTTGTCCATACGAATTATGAAATACAGGAGCAACTAATGGCCCTTGATCGTAAAACAAATTGTCAAATACCACAACATCATTAAACACACTCAAACGAGCGGCTAACTTTGAACCGATATAACCGGCTCCACCTGTGATTAAAATTCTACTCATAGTACTTTAAATGGGGTAACAAATTTAACTCCTCTTACTCTTAAATCATCACACTTCTCGTGAATCTCCTTTGCAAAATTCCAACTCAATAACAAAACAAAGCTATTGTCCTCAATAAATAAATGATTTTCTTCTACGATTGGGATGTGTGTTACTGGCGTGTAATGTCCAAACTTCATTTCGTTTACTTCGAATGCATATTTGATGAGCTTATTGTCCAATCCGCAATACGTAAGAAGGGTGTTGCCCTTTGCTGGCGCACCAAAGGCATAAATTTCATGACCCAATTTCTTCTGGTCTTCTAGAAAGCTTTTAAGTGCCACCGCGCTTTTTCTAACCTTCTCTCCAAATTCGGTAATGGTTTCCTTGTTTACAAGTCTCTTATCTTCTTCCAATAAACGGGTATGACGACCAGAAATATCCATCCTTGTGGGTGATTTAACGTTATCTCCCTTGCAGAATTTAGCAACCACAGTTCCTCCATGAATTTCACAGTGATATGCATCAAACAGATTCAAATCGTATGGTTTCAAAAGATTGACCAAGGACTGAAGCGAGTAATAACACAGGTGTTCATGGTAAATACCATCAAACGATGTTAACTTAAGCATGTCTCCCAAATACATGAACTGGCAGACAAATACACCGTCGTCTTTAAGAGCCTTCTTGATACCTCTGATGACACTATGTAGCTCTTCCAGATGAAAGAATACCCCTGCGGCGTTAATCAACTTGACTTTGCCCTCAAGCCCCTCTTCGTCAATTAATTCTTCATTAAAGAACTTGTTAATCGTCTTGATTCCAGCTTCTTTACTTAACTCTGCCTGCTTGGTTCCTGACTCTACATTTAACAGATTTACTCTACCAGCCGCACTATAGGATTTGAGTTGGGTTCCATCGTTACCACCAATATCCAAAATAATATCGTCAGTAGGATGAAGTTTTAATAGTGAAATATTGTCAGCGGCAACCTGATCGAAATGTTTTCTCAACGACTTGGTCGTGCCACTGACATAGGAATGGTTGACGAACATAGTTTCCTTGGGAACGGTGTAATCCAACTGGCAAAGTTCGCAGTCCTGACACTGAACCATGCGAAGGGGATATGTCTTTTCTTTGCCTAGCTGCTCTTTCGTGAGAAAATCGTTGCACCAAGCATGTTCGCCTAAATCAACAACTAAATCTAAATTCGTAGAACTACAAGATCTACATTTTGTTTCCGTACTTTTGTTTGACATAATAATCTACTGTTTTTTTAATGCCTTGATCTAAGTCTGTCTGATTAAACGGACCAGTCAAGGGGCTGGGACGAAGCTCTTTGGACTTTTGTCCTTCGTAAGCCTCGACATCGTATCTTAAAAAATGAGTTGGGTATGACAAGCATTCGCATACACGTTCAACATAATCTCGAATAGTCCTCTCCTTACCCGTGGCGATATTTACTCTCTCGTTTTCAAGATGAAGGTTGTTTAAAATTCCATTAACCGCGTCATCAATATAAATAAGTTCTCTTTTTTGATAACCGCTTCCCCACAAAACCGCAGTCTTACCTTCATACTTTGCCGCTGCAATTTTAGCTATCACTTCAAAAATAAAATGCTTGTCTGTAATCTCAAAATCGGGGCCATATAACGTGTTAGGAATGAAATAAATATACTTCATGTTATCCTGTTGCGCGAACGCCTCTAATCCCGTAAGCAACATACGCTTAGTCATTGCGTAGATATACAGACGTTCATTTGGATCGCCCTTCAAAATGTTTGCCTCCGTCTTATCCTGTTCATCATCAGGGTAGGCACAACTGGTCCCCATCGTAATCATTTTGGCTTGAGGTTGATACCTGCGCCAGAAATGCATAATATTAGTATTGATGAGTTGGTTATTCTCCCACTGGTCAGCTTGATGATTAAGACAATAATCGCCAGCTTTAGTGTCTACAGCTAGATGAAAAATGTAATCTAACTCGTGGTCGATACCCTCGTTATCAATGGGGCGTAAGAGATTTCTTTCTGAACTGTTGGAAAAATAAAGCTTAACATTAGGGTATCTCCTCTCGATGCCCTTAACCAAATGTCTACCTAAAAACCCGCTATGTCCTGTTACTAATACGCTTTTCATTATGGAATCTCATTAGGATCGTATCCTAGTAGTTTAAAATCTTCAATGAACACGGTCCTTACTATATCTTGACTCTCTTCGTCATAATAAGATTCATTTTTTTCTCGATTAGACTTGTGTATTTTTCTAAACTCTGGCATCGCATTAGGTAAATCGATTCTAATTCTTTTTAATTCTTTCCAGTCCTCATCAAATGACTCTAATTTTCCAATGAAATTCATCGAATCAAGATTGTCTTGTAGATTTTTCATATAATCAACCTGAGTCTTCCAATCATGCAGGTATTGCGAGTCTTGTTTCCATTCTCTACAAAACTCTTGGAAATTTCCCTTGAATCCATGAGCCTGCTTTCGACTCTCCAAATTTTTATGGTACGAAAAAAGAGACAACATTCTTGCGTATGGGTTCCTTACAAAAGTAAAAGTGAAAATATCCTTTTCATCGCTCCATTTTAAATAATCAATCATCCTATAGTGACCATGCTTATACAGCCAATGGTCTGGATCGCTCTGAGGGATACCATGAGCATCCACTTGATTTAACATATTAAATATACATCCTGTCCCACATCTAGGGATGGCGATGAATTGAACATTTAACTTTGAAAAAATCATTTAGATGTGCCCTCTCCGTTAGCCTCAATATGCCTTAATGTGCTTTCACATGAATATTTACTGGCGTATTTAGACGCATTAGTAATAATGTGTTGGTAGTTTTCCCAGTTATTTAAAATTTCCTCAATCTTATCTTGAAGATTATCATTGGAATCGAAATAAATAAAATGCTCGTCTGGTCTGAACCATTTTTCTACCACATTCCAAGGATCACGCTCTACCAGATTCAGCGTCCCACACATTGCAGCCTCCATGAAGCGAGATTTGAACTGCGGAACGAGGTTATCTGTTTCGGCATGGCTGAATGCTTGGTTTTTTGTCCAATTTGGTTGGCGCTTGATGTTCGATAAGTCAGAACCTCCTCTCACAGAGAAATTATTATAGCATACAGAAATCTTAGCCTTGGCTATCAAGTCTAATTTATCCTCCCAATCGAGATCGATATTAGTGGCGTATTTACCCAAGCAATTCTTTGTTGAGTCGTTGATGCTGCGCGTCATACTCATGTATCGATAATCAAAATTCTTTAAAATGTCAAGCATCTCAACATATTTAGCTCCATGAATGCCTCCATGATAACACACGTCGTATTCTTTATTTAGCTTGCGTTTGTATCGGTAGTCAACAGGGTAACAAACCGCTCGGTACTTCGGGCGTCCTCCTTTTACTTCATTCAACCAGTCCACGCTGTACGGACAAATCGTATAAACCTCATCGAACTTGTTATCCAGATTAATGTCCTGTGGAGAACAGAACTCGGTAGGCATGGTTACATTAAAATAAATCTTCCTCTCCAAGTCCTTGATGTCATTAAACAAATTGTCATTAAACAAATTGTCGTAACCATACAACATGGCTGCGTCACATGCAGGCTCCTCACGTTCCATGTTAAAATAATACGTGTTGGTGCCGGGTATCTCTTGAGACAAATTTTTTCTAACGAGCATCGTAAAGCTTTCTTATTTTCTCTAATTCTTTTGGATATGCCTTCGTCCATTGACCTCTTTCTATTGCTGATGCTATGTGAGGAAAGACATTACAATCAAAATGAACCATTCCCCTCTTTGGTTCATCGTTGTAATAGCATACACCCTTGATATTCATCTTTCTGCAAACACCTTGAGCAAGAACCTCCAAGTGTCCTCCTGTATCTCCCTTGGCTCCAATCTCAGAGGGTGGACAGTTCTCATGTATCTTTAAGAAGTCAGCAGTCTTCCAAAAGGAAAGTGTTTGGGAGAAATTATTCCTACATGATTTATCAATAAGGAACAAATTATGCTTTACCTCGTAGTAATCTTCAATGTCGGTATGACAGAACTTCACAAAAGAATAACCCTCGTTGAGGACATCCATTAACTTGCTTGCTTTATCTAAATCAGCATCATCATAGAACAAATAATCCTCATTTGCATATAAGATTACATCCTCTTTAACCTGCTTAAGACATCCTACCATTTGATCCCTGTAATTGTCTTCGGGTGCGTACTGAATAACCGTCGCATACTCCGGTATATCAATAAGCTTGTCACAAAAGACATATACGCGGTTGAAATAATCAGCCCCTACATACGTTTCTAGGCAGAAGAAAAATAACTTCAGACACTCTTCGTTGGAGCTATGTGTGTTGACTACTAATGCTGGTTTCATGAGTTAAAAGCCTCGAACATTTCTTTCATATCTTTCAATTTATCGTTACTCCCAATAGCATGGTAAACTACTGGGTCATGGTCCCTATGACCAAACGACATAGGTAAATGCGCTGATCTGTATTTGTATTTCTTTTCCAAGCCATGTGTTCTTTCGTTCCATTCCATTTGAGGGAACGCTTCTGACCGCTTATCTTGCTCAATTTCCGCGACATTTTCACAATATTCTTTCCACACTTGATATGTAACCTCGGAACACTTAACTCCTATGATTCCCATGTTGAATCTATGAAGCATTTTTTCGTTGAAATCGTATTGGAATAAGAAATCAATGTCGCCGCTGAGCAATTCGTTGATTGTTCTAGCGAATTCGTTCCCTTTGTTTTGGTTAAACAGGCAGTCAACGTCCATGAAGGCGATGTTTTCTCCTATGTGTTTCTTAATTATGTCGATCTTACTTACATGACTCTGCAAACATAACTTCTTGTGGCCCTTGCCTTTTAAATTCCCGAATTCACAGTCTTCATATTCCTCGTCATGCACAATTTCAAGAAGCTCGATCTCTGGAGTCTGTCGAGCGGTTTGCCTTAACAGGTCCATCATCTTCAATGCTTCTTCATTTGTATCGTGGAATATGTAAACCTTCATGTTACTTGTTTGAATTAAAAATAGCGTGGTCTTTTAACCACCTGTCTCCTAAAAATGCATCCCTTCCGTGCAAATTGGTATGGTCATTAAAAATAATACAGTCGCCGCTCTTCCATTTTTTGGAGTAATCATACATGTTACCCGCAACAATTGTCTGCTCTAAAAAGAAATAAAAATCCTCTCTAACCTCACACACTTCTCTTGAATTGTGCCAGTTTTTAATCTGAAAATAATTCCAGTTGATATTGATGCCGTCAAAGAGTGGCTTGGTATGAATCTTGTCTCCATCAACACCAGTATATTCCCAAACGATGTCAGTTTTAATCCTTTCAAGCAATTCAGGCTCGTATTCTTCCATGATTTTAACAAGAGTCTTAACTGTTAAAAGATGGGTTTGCCCGCCAAACTTAGAGGGCTTCAAACAATAAAGCATTAACCAGTCAGCGGATGTTTCTGCGTCATAATAAGCGTAGTCGCTGTGCAGCGGTTGTCTTTTGTGGGAACAAAAATAGTGTAGCTTATTTGGATCGGGCCGAATATCTCTGGACTTGGAGAATTTGGTTGTGGTGTCATTAGCGGCGTGACATGTCTTGATGCCGCCGAGATGTTCGGCAAGGTTCTCGTATGTGGTTACGTAATCTGTTTCGGGAACATTGCAAATATGATACGCGTCATAATCTCCACCCCAGACCTCGTCTAATCTGGCTTGAAGACCCAAATTTCCTTCTGACATATCAATGTTACAAATATTAATCATTGGTAATTATCCTTATGTATTCTTCCATGTTGTTCATTTTGGATAACATTTCTTGTTCTGTAGAGTATTGTAAAATCATGGTTCCAAGGGTATGATTTGATCCATCAAACCTTTTAACCACGTCTCCCGGCTTCACAAAAATATTAGACTCTACTATATTAGTTTTTATTTCATCACTTATCCAAATAGATTTAACAATTCCATCATTTATTGCGTGAACCATGTAGGAACTATAGTATCCTTCTGGCTCTACTTGCTCTAAATTGCCGCAATCTAAACCTAATGCCGAATCAACCGTATATGCTATCAAATCCACGCCGGTAGCATATTTAATCGTATCAGGGATCAAGCATCCTCCGTTCCTTGGACCCAATTCCAAGAAAGAAAAATCCCCGTCTCTATTAAAATGGAAATCAAAATTCAGCGCACCACGTTCCATGCCCAAAATATCCAGTAGCCGCTGGGTTTCTCTGTGAGCTTGATTGGTTGTATAATGACTCATAATAGAGGGGAAGCTCTCGCCAATAGGCACTCTTGGATTGCATAGTTTATCGAAATGCTCGTTGGCCCAGCATCTAAACGCCAATTTGCCATCTACAACGAAGCCGTCTCCTGCTACTTGATAACCATCCCTAAAAAAATACTCTTCTACGACGACCTTTTTCTCTCTCGAAAACCCAAGAGCATATCTAAACGCCTCCTCGATTTGATCTTCGCAATCAACCTTGGATACCCCTTTGCTTCCAGAAGAATCCACTGGCTTAACAATGATTGGATATTTTAATTGCCCCGCCCACTCCTTGGCTTCTTCTATCTCGTAGAAACTATTAGACTTAGGAACCAAAAAATTATTCTTACCAAGGAAATCTCGAAACTTGTCCTTTCGACACAGGATTTCAACTGATTCATAAGGATTAGATGGCAAGCCAAGTTTGTTCCCTACGTAAGCCTGTGTAGGCGCGGCAGGATCAGAAGCGTAAGCTACTACTCCATCCACCTGAAGACTTTCGGCTAACTTTAAAACAGCTTCTTTGTCTGTTGTGCTGACATGATAAAATTCTTTCGCTGAAGATCGACAGTAATTGTCTTCAATGTAATCACAAAGGATCGTATGATGCCCTTGCTCATTGGCATACTTAATCGGCGGCAACTGGAACATCGAGCCGCCCAAAAATAATATCTTCTTCTGTTTCATTATTGTTTGTAAACATCGAACTTGGATAAATCTGGATACTTTTGTTCGACATCTTCATTTGATTTAGGGTTCCCGTCAATGTCATAGAACTGAGTGATAAGAAGCAAGCCTCTTGCTGCTATCTCTGGCATCATGTAGAAATTCCAACCAATCATGTCCAAATCATCTTCCAAATAAGAGCATTCCCTACGTCCTGAATACCTTGCTCGCTTGAACCACTCATAGGCTTCTTTATTGTCAGTTAGGATCGCGCCGCCCTTTGACAGTTTGAAGGTCTTGTTCGGACCAGTGAACGAAATGCACATGTGAGAGCCGGGAACATACATATCATTGGTAAACCTCAATGCGCTATCCCAAATATTCGTAGGCTCTAACCGATACGCACCCTTGAAAGTTTCTCCTTCTACTTCTCTGAATTTTACCTTCGCTCCTGCGTTAATGATTGAGCATGGAACAGAAGGGAATGTTCTGTTTGGGATGGTAATTTCTTTTCCTTCTGCCTTCTCATATTTCAGAGCTAAAAATAAAGCGTTAGACGCGTTATCTACGGTTACGACGTATGGTGCGCCAGTGTATTTTGTGAGTTCTTGCTCAAACTCTGCGGTTACTTTATATACTCCTGTTGTTTTCATGCTACTCTACAGTCTGGATGGTTCTTGAAAAATTCAAACTCAGAAATATCTCTGTAATCTGGGAATTCGATTTGATCTGGTGCATCTTTAGGATATACTCCAAGCAACATCATGCCACGCGCTGCCCATTCTGCTGTGATGTAAGAATTATATCCCATTTCATCTAAAGTATCTACTGAATAAGGAGTCTTCTCGTCGCGACCTGACCATCTAAGCTTCTTGAGTTCTTTGTAAGCATCTTCGCTATCAGTCAGAATCATACCTCCTTTACCAACCTTCAATGGCTTCTTGATTCCAAACGATAAGCACATCAAATGATTGGGAATGTACATGTCTCTAGTCAGCCTTTTGGCGGCGTCAATGATAGGAAACGGAGCAAGTGTATATATGCCCTTCCATTTGTAATCCTCTAGAACCACCTTGCCTCCAGCCTGAAGAATCGACTGAGCGACAGATACATAAGTTCTTTTGGGGATATGGACATCTTTGCCTTTGACGTTGCAATAGTCGCAACAAATTTTAATTGCATTCGTGCAGTTGTCAACTGACACAGCGTACTTTGCTCCTGTGTATTCCGCCATGTTCTCTTCGAACATTTCTACTACTCTTTGTGGATTATTCATTTGTTAATTGCTGGGCGCATAACAATTCTATCTCCGAATTGGACTCGTACCCAACCTGCATGTTCGAAAGCTGTTATACTTGCTATGTTATCTTTTTTAATTACTGCTTCGACATAATGTTGTCGCCCCGACTGTAGAAGCTCGTCAGTGTATTTTCTTATAAGTTTCGAACCTAAACCTCTACCCCTTCTCTTTTTACATACTCCCACTCGAATATCATCATTTACTACTCCAATGAATCCAACGTCTTCTCCTTCTTCTACTCCGATGTAATAATCGCGACCATGCATCGCCATAAATTTTTCATGTTCGTCAATACTGACATCCTCGCTTACAAAAAATCCTTCCTTTCCCGCGTTCCTGACCTTGCGGATAAATTCCCAGTCCAAATATGTAGCCCGTCTTAATTCCATTGATCTACTTCATTGATTACTACTCCATGATGCCAATACATTTTTAAATAATGACGGTAATAACATCCCTTTAATTTAAAATGGTATCCTAATGACGACCCAACATCAACGTATTGGTTTTGAGGGTAATCCTTGTATAGTTCATGAATTGCATAATTGCTAAGGGTTGAGGCTGCAAATAGGAAGGTATGATCCTTGATGTTATTTTCCTCAATCCAATGTTTCATCTCCTCAATCTTATGATAATCGTTAATCATACAGTTTGGACCGCAGGTAAAACTCTTCTCGACCTTAAAAGGGAGATCGCTAAGGTCAGCATTTTCGTTCGCCAAAAGAACAGTCTTCCTTTTAGCAAACAAAGGAATAATCTCCTCAACAAACCGCCCATAATTAGCATTAATCATGACATTGGAGAAAGACAAATGTTCGTCGTCGCCCTCGCCATACAGTTCTGTGCAGAATTTCCAAGAGACGTTACCATAAGGTGCATTGGAGGGTGGGATACCCTTGAAATAATTGGGTTGACGATGTTTAAATGCCTCCACTAACTTCTTCTGAAAAAAGACATCTCGGTCGGGGCGGAAATCTTTTTGTTCTTCTGGCAAATAAGAGCCATTGTGTTTTACGTCATCTCCATGTAGATCACCCTGAATAAAATGATCCTCTGCCAACACAACCACATTGTTCTGAAGCATTGTTACCTCGCCATCAGAGAAACGAGCAAAAGCAAATGGCTCGCCCGACTCGATTAGAGCTTTGATCTTATTGAATTCCCCTGTAAATGTTTTCATTTGTAATTTTGCTTTGCCCATTCGAGCATTCTCTTAATGGACTCATCTAAATCAATGGTTGTTTGGTAGTTAAGTTCCTCTCTGATCTTGTCAACTGACGGACAACGACGTTGAGGCTCGTTCTCATAAACCAATGGTGTCTTTACTACCTTGACCAACTCTTCCTTGCCTGCGATCTTTGCTACCTTGTTAGCCAAATCAATGACAGAGATTTCATTCTCAGGATTACCAACATGATATAGAATATCTTTACCTTTTGTTAGTACTTTGATACAGCCAGCCAAGAAATCCCCATACCAACAGAACGCTCTTGTCTGTGAGCCGGGAGCATAAACCGTAATCTCCTCATCCTTCAATACCCTTGAGATGAAATTAGGCATAACCCTCTTATCGTCCTGTCTAAAATAACCAACCACATTGAACGGTCGAACTACTTTACAATCAAGATTAAACTGATCTCTAAACACAAAAGAGATTGTCTCGATATACATCTTGGTTACGTCATAACATGAACGCTTATCCAAAGTCAACACGTTTGGAGTGTAATCTTCTGGTGTTGGAATGAACTCTCCGTGTGGTGTTCCAAGAACTTCTGACGATGAGAAGTTTAGGATACGAGCGTTGTGATGAAGCGCGACTTCAAGTAGGTTCTTGGTTCCAATAGTGGAGACATCCATAGTCTCAAGCGGGAACCTCTCATAATAATACGGGCTTGCACAGCCGCTACAATTAATAATGAAGTCGATCTTCTTGTTGTGAAATTTAAGACCAAGGGGAGCGATGAGGTCGTGATCCATGTTGACTAGGTATGGATCTTCAGGCTGCTTGGTCTTTTCTCTACCCAAGAAATTGTCTAGTGATATTATGTTGCACGGGAATTTGAGTTTGTGTTTGTTGAGGTACAAGAAATACTTAACAAACAATGAACCCAAGAACCCCGCTCCACCCGAAATAAGGATGGTTTTGCCGTCAAAATCGTATGTCTCTTCTTCTGTGAGCGCATGGATCTCCCTAAAATCTCGTTCTAAATGTTTAGCCATCTATCGTTCTCCAATGTCCATTTAATTGTTTTCTCCAATGACTCATTGATTGCCATTGGGTGCGACCATCCCAGTCCTTTCATCTTATGACCGTCCATAGCATACCTTAGATCATGGCCGGGACGACTGCTATGAAAATCAACCATCTCATACTTTAATTCTTTGCCTAAAATGCCAGCAATGGTCTGTGCTAACTCAAGGTTGTCGAATTCCCTTTCTCCTACGATATGAAACTTACCAAGGGAAGCGTCGTAATTGTCAAGAGTTTCTGTTGTATTATAAATGATATAAAGTAAAGCGTCAGCTACGTTTCTTGCATGAATATAAAATCTGCTACCAGCCTTTGTTCGGTCAGCATTGCTATGAATGGTTACTGATTCTCCAGCTAAGACCTTTCTAATAATCATAGGAACGAATTTCTCTGGATGTTGCCTCTCGCCAACTACATTCATTGTATTTGTGACAATAATGGGCAAACCATAGGTGTTGCTGTATGCTTGACAAATAGATTCTCCTGCCGCCTTCGAAGCAGAGTAAGGGTTACCACAATTAAATCGTGCGCCCTCAACATAGTTGGTTCCCTCTGGCGCTGAACCATATACCTCGTCAGTTGAAAAATAAACAAACTTCTTGAGGTTCTTTAAATTCTTTGCATACTCAAGCAAATAAAGGATTGAATTTACATTGTTCTGAACGAATGGGACTGGGTTTGAAATTGAATTGTCCACATGGGAATCAGCGGCAAGGTGAAAAATGTATTCGATTTCACCAAGTTCATGAACCAATCCCTCTGGGAACGGCATACACAAGTCGGTCGTAAAAGTCTTTACCCTCTTGTCGTCGAACGCTTTGATGTCTCTGATCCTGTCGTGACCAGAGCTTGCATAACTCAACTTGTCGATGCAATAGATCTCCCAGTCCGTGTTCTTCAAAAAATGTTCGAGGACATGATGCCCAACAAACCCATTAGCTCCTGTTAGAATTACCTTTTTCATTGATGTATTTTTTGAAATCGTTTTCTGTGTCATACCACCAAGAACTAGCCTTTGCTAAATCTCTCTCAGTGTCCAAAATAAGTTTGTCCCACTTCGGCCCTTCTGGATCTGTTACGACCATGTCCTGTGGGTGGGTAGATAAAGACCGTAACTTGTCGCCGTCTTTAATGAGTTCGCGCCACTGTGCTACGCGTTCTTCAAGGGTACCCTCTGGGGCTTGACCTTTACAAAAAATACCAGACAGGCCAACATGCATTGACCTTGCTTGATCTGGTTTGAGAACAAAAAGCTTTTCATTCTCCATAATACGCTCGATTGCGCCGTCATGATGAGTGTGTTCCCTTGTGTTCATTCGAGAGTCTGGGAAATTGGCCGCGTAATATCCAAGTGGGTTATTGTACAGGGCGTCTCTTGTTAAATGGGGGAAAAGAGCGTTATTAATCATCTCTCCAGAAATAACAGACAGTGACGTACATTGATAATCGCCAATCAAGACTTCAGGATCTCCATCCATTTCTGTTTCTGGGCGCCTCTTATGTGCTGCACCCATGATACGAGGATATTTTTTGAGATAGTTGTCATAAATATACTTGTTGAATCTCAATTGATCCTTAGTCGGCAAAATATCTTCTTCTCCAATAATTACAAAATCACAAGTTCTAGGCTTGTAGTTTTGACCCAAATAAGAAGAGAGGATGTTATGGAAGCCAGTCAGAGGGCAGCGGTGCTTTTCTTTAACAATCTGAACTATCTCAACCCTGTCTCGGTACATTTGGATAACATCGTCTTGTTCAGGACTGTACCCTTCCTCGGTATGAATTTCAATTATGTAATCTCCAATCGTGGGATCGGAGCATAGCTGCTCTAAATATAAATAAAGCAGGTCTGGCTTATTATAAGCACATATCGCTATAACGTTTTTTGAACTCATTAAAAATTGCCTTTGCCGAATTGCCATCTCCAAACGGACATGGTTCCTTTATAACATAATTGTTATTAAACTCAATAAAGAGACGATCTAAATCGGCGGGTGATTCACAAAGTTTAAAGAACGAGTTCAGTCCTTCTGCTCTTTCTGTGGTTTTTCTGCATACAATAGCCTTCTTTTTAAGAAAACTGGATTCTTCTTGAATTCCTCCGCTATCAGTAATTACGAATCTGCAATCTTTCAAAAACTCAATCAGACTCTCATGACTCATTGGCTCCACAACGTTCACGTTTGGGACGAGATTTTTTATACTCTTGTCAATGGATGGGTGTAATGGCAAAACGAATTCAACATCTGGATTTTTTATGGCTAATTTATTAAATTCTTGAAACCAAAAATTAAAATATTCCCTGTTTTCTCTTCGGTGCATTGTTACGAGGACTTTGTCTCCATAACTAGCCTCAACACCTTTTAAATTATCTAATACTGTATTACCAACGACAGCGATGTCTCCAGAAATGTGTTCCATATCTAGATTTCCAGCCGCATCATCTGTTGGACATAAATGTAAATCAGTAATTCTGCTCACCATTTGGCGATACCCTTCTTCTGGAAATGGATTTTTTAAATCACAAGTTCTTAGTCCAGCTTCCAAATGAATAACCTTTTTACCCATGTTGAAAGCCGAGATGGCTGTAGCGGCTACGGTAGCCGTATCACCTTGAACTAAAACATGAGTATAATTTTCCAGTATTGCCGTCGATCTTGTTAGAATGTATGCATAAATAGAATTTAGTCTATTATTATTTATTGTTGACCCACTATCTATGCGGAGGATGTGATCGGGTGAATTTTTAAAATCAAAAGAGCCTTTAACGTTGTTACCTACAAACCACTTGTCGTGTTGTCCGATGAATACTGTTCCAAAGTTAACCTTCCCTTTGAAATATTCGATCAAAGGCTTAACCTTGATGTATTCAGGTCTTGTCCCATAGCAAATTAGCAATTTCATTTTTTCTTCTTTCCATGATATTCGCAATTATCATATTCATTCTTAATACTCATTAACAATACAAAAGCGTATCCTGATCCAATAACAAAAGAAGCCAATGATAGTAACCAGTATTCCATTAGTCGGGCTTGATGATTTCATCGACCACGCCAAGTTCCAAAGCTTCCTTGGCATTCATGAACCAGTCGATCTTTTTGTCTTTGATTTCTTTGAGTTTTACCTTGGTAATCTTAGTCTTCTTAAGGGTCATGTCCTCGATTCTCTTTTGGAGTCGGCGCGTTTCCTTTAAATCAATCTCCATGTCTTCGATCTTACCCCAGAATCCAGTGGATACTTGGTGATAAAGAGGTGTCGCCTCACTGAAACAAAATCTCTTATGCCCATGAATCAAAATCATAAACCCACAAGACATCGCTGCGCCTGTGGCGATTGTATGGATAGGTGTCTTAGAATTCTCCATGTGACCAAGCAAAGAAAAGCATTGGTAAACCGTTCCTCCATAACTATCAATGTAAAGATTGATTGGTTGTGGCTCGTAGGTAATTCCGTGAACCTCTGCAAGTTGCTTGTTTAACTCGTCGGACTTGTTGATGTTATCAATCTTTTCCGCTACCTCCTTCATAGTCTTCTGTTCTACTTGACCAGAGAAGAAAATGTTCCTGTCTGCAATTTCTAATGTTACTGTCATATTGTTTTACGATAAATTATACTGAAACCAAAACTCAAAATCACCTTCAATCATGCTGGTACATCCTTCCATGCTTTGATCAACTCAGGCTTTGCTCCTAAATGAAATCCCGGTGCTATTCTATTGTGGTCTGCCTGTTTAGCTTTCTCTTCGTCTGATACAAAATCTGGATGGCGAGCGATCTTTTGGAAACACATTCCCTTTTTATGATAATGCTTGAGGTTCGCGCCGAAGTGGCTTCCATGATAGTTACAGGAAATAGCTACATCATCAATGCCATACTGCATCGCCTCGTTTGGTTGGCTACCCCACAGAGATAGGTCGTCTCTAGGATGGGGAGGCACGTATGTATTCAGCCCCAACTTCTGAGCAGAGTATGATAGATGAACGTCTTCGCCAGACAATTCATGTTGAGGAACAGGTGCCTCGCTCCAGAACTTACCAAGGACTTCTCTATCAAAGAACCAGCTATGACCTACGATGTCAACCTCTTGAGCGTGTTCGTTTGGTTCTGCCCAGCCATACCTCTTGTAATTTCTGTAATCTAAATCGTGAAATACAACACCGATAGTACCGTAAACCCCTCTTTGTCTACTATGGTTTACCAAACAGTTTTCTAGCCAATTCTCACCGGGAATTGTATCGTCGTCAAATAAACAAATGTAATCACCAGTAGAATTCAAGGCGTATGCAAACCTAGACCAGACACCCCAATTAAAATTAGATACTGCTGATGCGTGGTTGTGAAGAACGGGTTGAATAGGCTGGAAGTCCTCAAGGTTACCTTTGTTCTGCCAAATAAGTATCTCATGGGGCGCGACGGACTGAGCCTCCAACGCCGCGATCTGCTGATTCAATGTATCAGGACGCTTATAGCAATTTAAAATAACAGATACTTTACCCTTCATGTAACAAGTCTTCTATAATCTCAACAATTTCGTCTCTCTTATTCCAAATCTCTTTGATTAACTCTCTACCGCTTTTCGGATAGTAATCTTCGAAATAAGCCCCAGTGTATTCGTTTGTAATGACCGCTAGGTTCATCATCTTTGCTTCCAGCGTCACCCTTGATAAGGTTTCAGGAATCAAAGGAAAAAACAGGTACAGTGAGTAATTACTTAGACTGTCCAAGAAAGAATAATATTCTTGCTTTGGGATTAAATCGTATGTAATTTGATTCCTCTTACAAAAATCGATTGCTCCTTGCTTGTTTTTAATCCAGAAACCCTCATCGAGAATAGCGGCCTTCCCATTCTTTGGTTTCTCGGATAGACTCTCGATGTATTCTAAGTCAGCGGACCTCCATAGATTACCGCCGAAGGATTCAATGTGACGTAGGTTGAGGTTCTTGACAAAAATATCTCTTTGTAACCTACTCTGGGTTAAGATTTTACGAGCGTACTTGTAGAAACTTTTATGGACGATCTTATCTGTCGGGACAATGCAATTGTCATACTCTGAGGGATTGCGCGTCTTCAGGAATTTATAATCATGCTCAATGATAATGTATTTTTTATCCATTAAAAAGTCCTTGGCTTCATCAGAAATAAAATAGAAGTTCGAAACAATGAATGAATCTATGTTAGTATAACTTGAGAGACTTTTATTGAAGTTCTCAGTCTTAACGTAGTCAACCTCAATGTTTCGCTCCTCTAACAGACCTTTTAAAATAATATCATTAGACTCCGCGCCACCGGGAATTTCATCATACAGGAAGTCTGAGATTAAAGCTACTTTCATCTATTGGGCAAGGAAACTGTGATGATTTCCTCATTGCCACCTGTCTTATAGGTGTAGGTCATCTGGGTGATCGGCATTTTAGCCCTCTTGAATTCATCCATCTTCTTGTAGAAAAAATCGATTGACCAATTCGTTGGGAAGTCAAAAGTATATTTGATGTTGCCGTCAGCTTCTACGCTTTGAATTCTTTCGATTTTGAGTCCATCGTCTGCCTTGGCTATCGCTTCGTTTAGCTTCAGGTATTCTTGGTTGCCTTGTACAGCGGTGATATGTTCTGGCGCAGCATACCTGAGATTGTAAAGACGCACAATACTGTCCTTGCCCCTGTCCAATCCATGAAAGAAGACATTGTTTACGTCGTAGGTTTCTCCAGTTTCAGCAACGAAATAACCATAAAAGGTTCTAATCTCGTCGCCTTTCTTGATGTTCTTGTCTGCAATGAAACGAAAAAGTTGGTCGTCAATATGCCAGCTTGCATTGTTGTTTGTATTGGACGTGTTGTAAATTGGTCCGTTACCCAAAGGAAGAACAGTAAACACAATCCTCTCTCCTAATAGATCGGGGGCCGGTGGACTCCATTTAAAGTAATACTTTTCTGGCACTTTGAATTTGAGGTTGTGTCTCAGGTTAACCAAATATTCAGCCTTGTCATGAAGAAGCTTTTCGCTTTTTAGGAAAGTCATCAACTTCTCGCCATACTTAGTGTACTCGGGGAACAATACAAATGGAACCTCTTCCAAAACTTCGCCCTGACTGATGTCATCCATAGCGAATACACCATACCCCTCGATAGGTGATTGTCTAACTTCTAGTCTTCCGCAGTTGTGTAATACTTGTTTCATATTTATGTAGTGATGTGGGTGATTGAATTTGCGTCGCCATTTTTAAGCGGGTGGTCTTTTTTGGTTTTCTTTTCGTATTTTTTAATTGAATCTTCTTTGATATAGTCTTTTCCGTCTTTTTGGGTTCTTTTCTCGCTCATCTCTTGGCTGATATCCCACATATCCCCAACGGTCATATTTCTATTTGTTTTCTTCATGAAAGCGTCTTTACTATATGGGTCGTTATCCATTACGTCAATGGACGCATTGGGGATTGTAAAAATTCTCTTCCATTCAATTCCGTTTTCGGAATAAATATGGTCTTCGTTCATTTTTTGAACGACTTCTTTGATCTCTCCGGTTTTTGGGTTTTCAAATAGGTAAATCGGCATGGTCCTTGTATTCCTTGATTAAATCTTTGATTTCTTCTTTTGTTAGCTCTTCAAACTCTAAAATATCAAACCTATCCTCTTCTTCGCTTCCAACCATGATAAAAACAGGGAAGTCTCTATTGGATTCTTCCATCAGTTTATGCATACATTTTTTAATTTCTTTACAATAAGGCTCCCCTCCAGACCTTTTTGTTGAAAGGATGACGATGGAATTTTTTTTTATTTTATGTGTATTGATTTTCATGCATACAACGAAAAAATGCTTTCGGTCTCCGCTTTATCCTTTCCGAAAACGAACTGGTTTGTTCCCTCTTCGTCGTTCGCCCTGAAAAAGCTCTGTTCAAAGCCTTTCTCTTTCATTGCTTCGATTGTACTTTTGATGTCCTCTGGACCTTCAACGTAGGCTTCGCCGCATACGAATTCAAAATCCTTGATCTTGTTGCTTCCCTTCAAGAGTTCCAAGTCATAATTTCTAGTATGAAGTTTGAGGAAGTTAGGTTGCTCAGGTAACTGTCCGACCATTGTATCGAATGGGACAAATAATCCTTGGTCGAAGTCGCCCTTTGGATTGAATTTGATTTCATTGAAATCGTAGAACTTGTTGTTCATGTCAGGGTGTGCCAATTTCTGTACGCAGTAATCATACCACATACCTGCATTGAAAGGCACTACGATGTCTCTAAATAATGACACGTTCTTAAGAAGCATTTCATAGTTTGGCTTATATGGTTCGAAAGCGTAAACTCGTTTGGCTCCCTTCATTGCGCAGTTGAGAGAGAAATACCCACAATGCGCTCCGACATCAAGCACCACGCAGTTCTCAGGCAGGATTTGAATGCGATAATGATTCGTATAAAAAATCTTATCCAAGATCATCTGGTCGTTAGAGAACGAACGGATTGTAAGTTCGGGTGTCATTATTGAAATCGTGAGCTAGGTGTTGGATACTTCTTCAAATTAGATACACGCACAACTAAGATGCTGCTAGGAGGATAAAACTCCATAACGTTATTATTACTGAATGTGTGGCGGTAACCTTTGTCAGCAATGGCGGCGGCGTGTTCCCTCGCCTGCTCAGCGTTGTCCGCTTTATATCTGAATGTCTTACCGTTGATTAAATGAACTGATACTATTGGTTTCATACTGCTTTCAAAACTGCTTCCACCATCTTCTCTGAACTGAAGTCCTCTTGGAGCTTCAATCCTTCTGTGTTTTCTCTTGACTTTTCAACTCGGGCGACCGCTTCCTCACAAGCAGCAATAAATTCTTCTTCGCTGAAATCAAAAATCTGTCCTTGATTCCAAGGTCCACCCTTATGGAAAAAGAATCCGTCTGCTGCATCAATCTTACCCTTCGGCTCGACAAGTACGGAGTTCTTTTCGTTTGCCCATTCCTTGTAACCATGAGGGTTCATAATGACGGCGTGTTTACCCAATGCCACAGACTGAAACTCTGGAAGACCCCAACCTTCGCCTCCGCTCATGCCGATGATAATATCACCTGAGTTCAAATAATCATTGTAGAGTTTGTTCTGAACCATGTGACCGTAGAACTGGACGTTGAAAATCCTTTGTCCACCAGTTAAATGTTGAATGATCTTTTGATATTCTTGTTCGGCGTTAGGGAAGTGAGGGTTATAAATACAAGGTTGTAAGAAATATTTAGGATTGTTACCGAATCTCTTGATCCACGCTCGAATCAATCTCTCATGGTGCTTTCTCTTCTCGAACTTACCCGCAATATTAAATGTCACGCGCCCATCTTGGATCTTCTTCCCCTCGATCTTTTTGAAATTGTATTTGTCGAATGCCAATGGAATGTAGTCGGACTTGATTCCATACTGTTCAAATACAGACTGAGTATATTTTGAAGAGAACGCAACCCTATTATTTTTAGCAATATTAATTTCCGCTGGGGTTGGCGCGTCCAGTTCATAGAAGGTGAGAAGCAAAGGGTCATTAGAAATAGACTCCATTGATCCATTCAAATGCCATAGCTTGAAGCTCGGCATCGACCTCTTATGCTTGTCTAGTCCATTGTTCAACAAGTCATTGACAGTCTTTTGAAATTCGGGGTTTTCCTCTTGTGCGCTGAAATCGGGCTGACCAATCAAGAACATCTTGTCAAGGTTGGCAATATCTTTATACTTGTCGTAGTTATCCAAGTAAGTTCTAAGCAACAAGATGCTTGTCTGTCCAAATGAAACGCTGTTTAATGGTAGATGCGCCGTAAATTCTTTACTCATAAATTGTCTTTGTCTTTGATTTTGTCACGCAGAATATTCAATACTCTGTTATGTAATGAGATTGCAGTTTGGATTGAAATATTCATTTTTTCTGAGATAGTTCTCCAAGTTAACTTCTTGTCTTGGAAATATCTTAGCTCAATGATCCTCTTCAGCCTCTCGTCAGAGATGCCTTCGTAACAGAAGCGAAGTTCGTCATACTGGTACGGGTCTTCATCCGTATCGTACGATGATTTCTGAGAATCTTCGATGAAGTCTTTGATCTCTTGGTTATCGAAGTTGACCAAAAGACGGCGGGAATTGATGGAGTTTAGACAAACATATCTAGCATGGTTGCCTATATGAGTGGAGAGCTTGGTCTTCCTGTCTGGATCGTAATTGCAGGCGCAGGACCAAAGGATGAAGTCTTTCTCCTTGTAGAGATCGTCAGGGTTTACACCCGAATTTTTTAAAGCTTGAGAGTATTTCTGGCAAATTTTATAAAATACATTCTCGTATCTACGACATAATTCTAAATAACTGTCGTTGCAACTCTCATTTTTAATCTTTAAAACTAAATCTTTGTCATTTACTTCTTTTATATTCATTGAGATAATCCACAAGAGAATCTATATGATCCTCTAATAGATGTAGACTGGTCCCAACGTCTCGCCATTCAATTTTATAATCGGCAAGTTCCTGAAGTTTAACATCATTTTCAGCCTCGTCTACGTTCGGAGCTTCGACGTAGCTCCTTCCGCAATCTATCCAACCCGTAGGTTCTTCCATTGGACCCGTGAATGTTTGAAATTGTTCGTATTTCTTGAGATGAACCAAGGTTCCTCCAAGAGATTTCAACCAAAACACTTCATCGCTGGGGTAATCTGGATTAGCATATCTAATGTCAGTAACAATAGCCCAACCTCCTGCCTCAACAATTTTTTGAATTTCAATTGTGGCTATATTTGTCCAGTGTGTTCCTTTAGATTCACGCCTACGGATTCCTCCCCACGCCACCATCAATGGACGAAGGAGTTCTTTTTCTTTTGAATCTTGAGTCCAGACATCCTTATCGAAATAATTTCTTAAGACAGGAGACATTTCAGTTTTCAAAGCGTCAGCCAAGGCAACTCGCTTGGAATTTTCATTCATTCTCTTCAATAATAATTGACAGAGAGTGTCCTTACCCGTCCTTGCGAAACCACTAATGCCGAGAACGCCGCCGCCTTGTACTTTTTTACTCATAAACTTTCATTTTAAATTCGAAATAAGCATGTAATTCTTCTGGAACGTGGTGTCTCCACTTGCCTACTTCTGGTGTGTTTGAAATGTGATGACCATTGATTGCAAAATTTGGGGCGGTTTGATCGAATGATGTATTCGCAGCATCCTCCTTCAATTTGCGCATGTCATACTTTTCTTGTACCAATGTAATGAAATTTTCGTCAATTGTCAAGTCTAAAAGCTTACCTAACTTGTTCAATACGAAACGGTAATCTCCTAAACCATCAGGATATATCTCATCATAATTAAATATTCCGCGATGCTCAGTCTCGCCCAAGGCATTGATACGCTTTACCATGTCAATCGAGCGTGTAACATGAGGATTATTAATCAAACTTGTGATTTTTTCTTTTGTGTCGTACTTTTTATTCATGTTGTCCTCAAGGATAGTATTCCCAATTGAGACAGCAAGATCCCTTGCATTACGTGTACAAAGAATCGTCTTGGCTCCATGAGAATCCCTTGCTCGAATGTGTTCTTCTGGCAAGTCATGATGTGACAGCACAGAATCATCAATCAATTCTGCGGCAAGCAATCTGAGGATTGACGTTCCAGTTCTGGGGGGTGCGTAAATTTGAAGATCAATAAAATTGTCCATAAAAATATGACAAAGAAAACCTTTGAAATATTCAATTAAGTACTTTTATGTTTTTTTATTTCGGAGGTATAATATTCATGCAGTTCTTCAGGAATGTATTTTTTCCATTTTCCTGTCTCTGGGTTCTCGGAAATATGCTTGCCGTGCAAAGGGAAGTCCGCGCAAACTTTTTCAAATGAATCTATTTTGTTTGTGGCCTCTTTTAGTTTATTTAAATTCAATTTCTTGTTAATGGAATCAAATACTTCTTTTCTACAATCCAAACCATAAAATTCATTCAATGTCTCAAATAAAAACTCATAATTGCCTAGTCCATCAGGAAATATCTCATCGTAATTTAAAAACAATCGAAATTTCGTACGAGGAATTGCGTGTACCATTCTCACCATATTAAATGCATTCGAAACAATCTCATTGTGTATGAGTTCATTGATTTCTTGTTCCGTTTTAAATTCACGCTTACCCTTCAGCTTCCCTCTCAGAATGCTGTGACCGATTGAAATTGCTAAATCCTCATAATTTCTCACCATATACACAGTCTGCAAAGATTGCTTGTCCCGTGCATCAATTTCATTTAAATCCAAATCATGATGCTTTTTCAATTCTACTCCCATCTCACCGCTCACCATCTGGACAATAGTAGAGCCACATCTAACAGGCGATCTCAAAATTACTTCTTTCTTCATAATTCTATTATACGTAAAATCCGCCAATTGCTGGGCCTGATCTTCGAACTTACCATTCAGGCTACACCTCTCCCAATGCACGTATAATAAAAAATACTATACGGCAAAGGGAGAGTTATACCAAACGAGTATAACCTGACTTTCGTCAATTGAATCTTTTTGGTATGCGTCCACAACTTACGCCTACCTCACCCTGTCTGTCGTGCAGGGACTTCAATTCTCTGTTCCGTTTTATCTGGAACCATCCACAGAATTACTTCTGTTTCAGCTTGTGGTCCGCGTTACAGTTAGCCCTCTACCACAAGATTTTTTATTTGTAAAGCGATATTCATATTCGAGTTGCCATCCTCGCGGGTCATGTTTCAGATCTCCGTCGCTTGTCTACGCCATACAAAAGTATGGAGGCATGATCTTTAAAATCTCACATTTTTCATATTTTGTCAAGAAAAAAAATGATTGACATTGTGCGAAAAATAGTCTAAAGTAAATAACACATTATGATTTGGATATTTTTTTTGATTTTATTCGTGTTGGCTCGATCATTTTTCGTTGAGTTGTTCTATAATAAAAGTAATAGGGAAAGCTTATGGAAGTATATGGATTAATTTTAATTGGCCTCGCGGTTTCGGTGGCATGTTTCATCTTGTATGATACTGATGCGCTGGAAGCGTATGCCAAAGTCCTGTTCAAATCCGACCACCCCATTAACAATCCAACTGGTCCCTCTACTAATATGACTCTGTTGGAGAGGCTCCAATTCAAATATCCTGATAGTTTTTGGGTTGATCTTGTGAATTGTTCAGTCTGTTTGACTGTTTGGTTGGTAGCAATCTTGAGCCTGATTGTAGGAATATTTAATCCTCTTATCTGGGCCGCTTCAATTTTTATTGCATGGTCGGGCTATTTTATTTTAAAAATTTTGCAGCATCATGGATCAAAGGATTAAAGATAGATTTAAACAACAGGAAGAAAGCTGGGACTTCACCACTTTTATAGACGGCAAGCTTCATAGTCACAATGAGGCAATGGAAAATTTAAAAAAGGAAATGGACGAACAAGACGCTAAAATAAAAGAGAAAGAGGAACAAGAGAAGCTCGAAAACTCACCCGTCGAACCAGAAGTCGTATCAGAAATTCTGTCAGAAGAATACGGGACAAATCAAGAGGCGACGGCAACGCGCCATGTATTTGGTGGCATGGAGGAATACAATTCTTGGTATCTTTCAAACCAAGATAGGTTTACTGAGGCCCAACAGAAGCCATCCGATTCTATAGTCAAGCTTCAAGAGTGGTCGTCCAAGGGCTGCGCATGTAATCGAGACAAGAGACGAGCATTTGCTAGAGTAGAGTGGAGACGCCTCATGTTAGAGAATTACGAAAAGACAGATTTGATCGAAGTCATTAGACAGATCACGGGCAAGGACGAAGTCGAGTTTAAATTAGGTGAAGATTCCTTCATCGTACACTCAAAATAATTCCTCCAGAAAAAAAACAACTTTAAACATCTTTTTACTTTCTTTCTGTAGAAAAATGTTGTAATATACTCTAACACAATCAATTTCAAAAGACAATGACTAAATTTACAAACGAATTTTCAGCAGAGGTATGGTCAGACACCTACAAACACCACAAAGACGAAACAGTAGATGACACATTTAGAAGAGTTGCAACTGCAATAGCTTCCGTCGAAAAAAACAAAGAGCTTCGCCAGAAATATCAAGCCGAGTTCGAGGATATGCTCTCAGATTTCAAGGCAACTTCTGGAGGAAGAATTACCGCTAACGCAGGAGCGGGTTGGGAGGGAACCACTCTTATGAACTGCTTCGTCGGGCCAAAGCCAAAATACGATCAGGATTCTCTTGAAGGCATTCTTGATGTTCTTCGTTCACAGGCTCAAACCCTCAAGTCCGAGGGTGGTTGGGGAATGAATTTTTCCTTCATTCGCCCACGTTCTTCATTCATTCATGGGATTGGCGTGGAAACTCCCGGCGCAGTCAAATTTATGGAGATTTTTGATAAATCTTCTGATGTAATTACCGCTGGTTCTGGCAAGAAAAAGAAAAAGAAAGAGGGTAAAACCAAAATAAGAAAGGGGGCAATGATGTCAGTCTTGGACTGCTGGCATCCCGACGTTGTTGAGTTTGTTACAGCAAAGCAACAAGAAGGCAGGCTTGAGAAGTTCAATATGTCTGTGAATTGCAGCACGGAATTCATGGAAAAGGTCAAGAAGGCTAAGAAAGGTCAGGCTCAGACTTGGGATTTGATTTTTCCAGATACGACACACGAAAAGTATTGTGAGGAATGGAATGGTGATATTCAAACATGGAAAGCTAAAGGTTATCCAGTTGTAGTTCATGATACTATTAATGTGTTAGATTTGTGGAACGCTATTATGGACTCCACTTACAATCGCAATGAGCCGGGGGTTCTATTTATGGACACCGCAAATAAGACTCATTGTTGGAACTATGGCGGTCCCGATTCTTTCATTGCAGCTACAAACCCTTGTGGAGAACAGTGTCTTCCTTTCGGTGCCGTTTGCAATTTAGCTTCTATCAATCTTACTCAGTTTATTGACATGGATTCTAGGGCGTTTAATTTAAAAGCAATTAAAAAGCAAGTCAAGAGGCTTGTCCGATTCTTGGATAACGTCAACGAATACACCAACGCTCCTTTGGCAGAATATGAAGCTTCTATTAAGGGAAGAAGGCGTATTGGTATCGGTGTAATGGGTTGGGGTTCTGCTCTTTATATGCTGAAGACTCGTTTTGCTTCTAACAAAGCCGAACAAATAAAAGACGAGTTGATGAAGGTCATTACTCATACTGCTGTTGAGGCGAGCATTGATTTGGCTATTGAGAAGGGAATGTTTGAGGGTTGTGATCCAGAACAACACGCGGCGGCGCCCTTCTGGCAGCAGATTGACCTTCCCCAGAGTCTCATAAATAAGATCAAGAAATACGGCATTCGTAACTCCGCGCTGTTCTCCATTCAACCAACGGGCAATTCCTCTGTGTTTGCGAATTTGGTTTCGGGTGGATTGGAACCTGTCTTCCTGCCAGAATACATTAGGACTTCCATTGTAAACGTGTGTCCTGATGACCTCTTACCTCACTGTCCCAAATATTGGGAGGGGGAAATGAAGGAAACGGACGTGTTCAAGTGGACAACTGAGGGTGACACCAAGATTCTCCGTGGAGAATTCGAAGGGATTGTTTACAAGATTGACGGAAACCGTGGTCTTACCAAAGAAACTCTGGTTGAAGATTATGGAGTGAGAGTCTTGAAGGAATTGGGAGAGTGGAAGGCAGACGCGAAATGGGCGGCTACCACGACGAACCTTTCTGTTCAGGAACACGTCAAGGATATGCAGGGCTTCGGTAAGTGGATTGACTCTTCGATGTCCAAGACTGTGAATCTCCCTCAAGATTATCCTTTTGACAGTTTCGAGGAATTGTATTTGGACGCTTATAATACTGGCTATCTCAAGGGTATCACTACTTATAGAGATGGAACCATGACCTCTGTACTTTCCGCCGCAAATAAAGAAGATAACAAGGAGGAAGAAAAGATCGTCAAGACTCTTGCTCCTAAGAGGCCAAAGGAAATGAAAGCCGAGCTTCATCATCTTACAGTTCAAAAAAGAAAGTATTATGTTGCAGTGGGACTATACGGTGGTGACCCATACGAAGTGTTCACTGGAAATAATTACGACGCAGAGGGTGAAGTGTATATTCCAAATAAGATATTCGAAGGAACCATCGTCAAGAAGAAGCGTGGTTCCTATGAGTTCTGTGTGGAGGAAGGTGAGTGTTTCAGCTTGACCAATGGACACGCTGATGATACGGCTGATGCTCTTACTCGTTCTATTTCTACTGGCTTGAGACATGGGGTTGATATTTCTATTCTAGTTCATCAACTTGAAAAGACCAGCGGCCCGCTTGTCAGTTTTTCCAAAGCTCTTGCGAGGACTCTCAAGAAATACATTCCAGATGGCACGGAGGTTCATGGTGCAAGCTGTGATTCTTGTGGTTCAAATAAGATTATTAGAGCCGAAGGCTGCACGAAATGTGCTGACTGTGGAATGAGTAAATGTGGATAGTGAATATAGATTTTTTTGTATTCGTCAATTAATTACCGTTTCTTTTGTCGCGGATTAAAAGACGTACTTGGTCGGTAGCGTCAGGCAAAAGCTCCAAATAGACCCCCGTTTCTTTTGTCGCGGGTAAACAGACGTACTTGGTCAGTAACGTCAGGCAGAAGTGAACAATAGACCCCCGTTTCTTGTGTCGCGGGTAAACAGACGTACTTGGTCAGTAGCGTCAGGCAGAAGTGGGCTAATAGACCCCCAGTTCTTCTTTTCTGGGTGAAAAAGAGTAGTCTGAATGAGCTACCTCTAAAGAGAAGAAAGCTATATCATTCAGTCCTTCGGGATTTTAAATTTATGAAAACAAAAATAAAACTAACGTCGGCAGTTAAAATTCATGTCCAGCCAACGGACGAATTTAACAAGTATCTATCAGACCTCATTGATTTTCAAAGAGAAGTTTCTCAGAAGATTCATTCCCTGATCCTTGAAAAGAGGATAACACAAATTGAATCCTTTGCCATTGTTTTTGATGGAAAGAGAGTGAAGGACGCCTCTGAATTAAGGTCTTTGGATTGGATGAAGGACATAATGAAGAAGTTCAATCTCACAGAAGATAATTCGAATAAAAGTGCGCTCCGTTCAATATACTGGGAGGTCTTTAGAAGGTATCGTTCTTTCCTCCAAAGGAATAAACAGTTGTCTTTGGAAAAAAGAATTCCCAAGCGTCCGATTGATATTCGAGACAAAGCAATTAATTTAAAAGAAGGATTAATTGAACTTCACGAAGATATGGATAAGGTTTCTTTCATTAGTTTGGAAAAGAAAGCCTCTAAAATAGAGGTAGAAATTGATCCAAATAAATCATATTTAAAAAGAGCAGGCTCTATTAATTTCAAAAAGGGAATCAAAAAAGCGGGCGGCATTATTAATATTCGTAAGAGCGAATTGGTTGTAATCGTTGAAAGGGAAGAGGAAGTAGAATCACCAGTTCAAATGTTGGGATTTGACATTAATAAAAGTGATAAAAACTTTTTGGTATTTTCTTCTCCAATCAATAGAAGCTGTTTCCATGCCAAGCCAGAACACATTTCCAAGATGGAACAGACTTTAAGGAAGATTAATAAAGAAATCAAATCAAATGAAATCAACAGCCGACAAAGATCAAAGCTACGATCAAAATGGAAAAAGCAACACAAGAAATTAAAAAGAGAATTAACAAATTTTCTTATTCCGTTACTGGATCAGATTGATTTTTCTAAAACTGGACTGGCGATTGATACTCCATCGACCGGACAAACAAATGGATCGTTTGGTCAAGACAAGATTAAAGAAATTTGTATTGATTATTGTAAGAAGAATGACATTTATTATTATTTGATTCCCACGCCCTACACTTCTCAAAGATGTTTTAAATGTGGAGAAATATCAAAAACAAATAGAAAGAAGAATAAATATTCTTGTTCATGTGGATACAAAAACCACGCCGATTTGAATGGAGCAAAGAACGTAAAAGTCTTTGGAGATTATCTGCTTAAAATAAATCATTCTTTAAGTGAATCTCTCAATAGAAATTACAAGAGGGAAACTACTGAAGTATTGAGAAATCAATTTGATTTCAAAAGAAATCCCATTTCCTCTGTCGTGGTGTTAAAAACTTAGTTGGTTACTATAGTTAAACAGGGGCTAAGAAAAAACCTCCGTTTCTTTTGTCGCGGGTAAACAGACGTAGCTGGTCACTAACGTCAGGCAGAAGTTATCTATAGACCTCCGTTTCTTTTGTTGCGGACGAAAAAAGTAATTTGATAGAGTTAGCTTTAAACAAAAGTGATTTATATCTATCCTTAATAATCCTCTAAACAAAAATTAGGGGATTTTTTTTTGTTAAATTTAGTGTAATATTTAATATGAACGGGGTTGTTTTTCTTTTCATTGGTCTTGTCGTTCTCATTTTTGGTTCGGCCATTGGTTCAATTCTTTACTATCTAGTGGATTGGGAAGAAATAAAAAAGAATAAAAAACGCAAATAACGTCTCTCCCGCATTAATTCCAAAAAAAGTAGTTGACAATTGCTGAAAAGGATGGTACACTGATGCCATCATGGCAATTACGAACAAAAAACTAGATTTCTGGGTTGAAAATAATTTCAACGTACTAATGACAGGTAAGCACGGTGTCGGTAAAACGGCACGAGTTCTTCAAGCCTTCGAAAGAGCGGGTATGAAGAAGGACGAGGATTACCTTTACTTCTCAGCATCTACTCTTGATCCTTGGGTTGACTTCATTGGAGTTCCGAAGGAGAAAGTCGGTGAGGATGGCGAGCGTTATCTTGACTTGGTGCGTCCAAAGCACTTCGTTAACGGAAAGATCAAGGCAATTTTCCTTGATGAATACAATCGCTCTCACAAGAAAGTTAGGAACGCGGTCATGGAATTGATTCAGTTCAAGTCCATCAACGGTAAGAAGTTCCCTCATTTGGAGATCGTTTGGGCGGCTATCAACCCCGAGAACGAGGAAGACGACGACGAGAACCCAATGAATTACGACGTTGAGAACCTTGATCCAGCACAGAAAGACAGGTTCCATGTCTGCGTTGATATTCCTTACAAGCCTGACCGTAAATTCTTCGGAGACACTTATGGTCGACAGGGCGAGGACGCGGTTGACTGGTGGAACGACTTGAACAACAAGCAAAAGGATCTCATTTCGCCCCGTCGTCTTGAGTATCTTGTGAAGATGTTTATTGCTGGTGGTGATTTGCGCGACGTTTCTCCTGCGGGAGTTAATATCAGTAAGCTTGTCAGCGAGTTGTCTTCTGGTTCGTTCAAGAGGAATATGTTTGACACTTTCGCCAAGGCTGATCCAGCGGCGGCAGAAGCGTTCATCAAAGACCCTAACAACTTCGACAACACAATCGAAGAGATTTGCAAGAAGCGTGAATTGATGGATTATTACTTCCCTCACATTCCAGACGAGAGAATCGCGGAGCTTGTCACTAAGAGACAGGATGTAGTTGATTACTTGAAGGAAAAGATCAAGGAGAAGGAACGTCTGGATAGACAAAAGAAATCTTCCGGTGGTAGCACTACTGGAAACAGTGTGGACGAAGAAGTCCCATTCTAAAAATGGCTAACAAAGACACAAACACAAAGACTACAGCACCAGAGGTAACCCCAAAGGTGCTGGGGTCTTTCCGCAACTTCTCAAAGAGGGAGTTCCTCAAGCTCCATCGTGATATGGAACAGTATCATGGTGTGTTTGGGCAGCTTTGGACGTTGGGACGACCTGTATTTGACAATAGTATTCCAACTGCATGTGTCGGCTTCGACAAGCAGGGTGAGTGCATGTTGTTCAGGTTTAACCCTGACTTCTGGGATTCTTGTTCTGACGAGAAGAAGAAGTTCGTTGTTGCGCATGAGTGCTTACACGTAATTTACGCTCACGGCAAGAGGATGCGCCAATTAAACAAGCAGAAGGCTAACAAGGCCGCTGACGTTGTTATCAATCATGGTCTTGTCGATCAGTTTGGATTTGACAGGGATGTGGTTGATCCCGAGGTCGAGTATCCAGAGGAAGTCGTTCAGGCTCACTCTCAATTGAAGGGTAAAAAGTCCAGACAGTATTGCTGGGTGGAGACTGTTTACAAGAATCCTGCCAAAGTTCCTACGAACAAGTCAATGGAGTTTTATTACAAACTTCTTGAAGATGGAGAAGGCAAGGGCGGCGGTGGACAGGGTCAAGGAGGCGAAGGAGGCGAGAGTGATCCTAACGGTCAGCTTGTTGACGGTCACGATTACCTTGATGGATTTACTGAGGAAGACTTGAAGGACATCTCCGAAGCAATTCAGGAGACTCTTAGCGAGGAAGAACTGGAAAGTTTGAAGTCTCGTATGGAAGCTATGGAGAATGAGGGTGATGATCCAGAGGACAAGTCCCAAAATGGCAACATGGCGGGTTCTATTGCTGGCAATATGTTCAAGCAGTTGAACGTCAAGAAGGTCAAGAAGAAGAAGAAGTGGGAAACTGTCATCAAGCGTTGGTCCCTCAAATATATCAAGCCCGAGAGAAAGGACATCGAACAGTGGGCGGTTATGAACAGAAGGTTCTCGATGCTGCCAACCAATATGTTTCTTCCGACCGAGATGGAAGTTGACGATAATGTGACTGACGAGAAAAAGATCAAGGTCTGGTTCTTCCAAGACACATCTGGTTCTTGCTCTCATTTGGTTGACCGTTTCTTCAAGGCGGCTATGAGCTTGCCCGAGGACCGTTTCGACGTGAAGATGCACTGCTTCGACACGAAGGTTTACGAGACTAATCTGAAGTCTCAGAAGCTTTACGGTTTCGGTGGAACAACTTTCTCCTGCATTGAGCGTTACATTCAGAGCGTCAAGCACAAGGAAGGTGGCTATCCTGAAGCTGTATTCGTCATCACTGACGGCTATGGCGACCATGTTCAGCCCGAGAAGCCAGAGAAATGGTATTGGTTCATTGATGGTGACCCTTACTTGATCCCTGCAAAGAGTCACAAGTTTGAATTGAAGAACTTTGAATAAGAAAATAAAAAACTGCAAATGTTGCGACAGCAAAATGCTAAAAAGCTATTCAGTCTGTCCACGTTGCGGGTTCTGTGGTAAAGGTATGACCAATGCTCAGAAATTAAAAGCAATAAAAATTATTCAAGAAAGTTTGTTTGAACAGAAGTCGAGTGGTGACTTGTCATGATAATGGGGGGGATTGGAATAAACCCCAGTCCCCTCATTTTTCTCTTGACTTTTTAAGAAACTTGTATTAGTATAATATTAACCGCTACGGTTCAAGGTAAAGCAGCAACCAGTACAAAAAAACCTTTAAGCTGCCAGTTAGAGGTATGCGGTGACTCTAACATTTGTTCTTTTAAATTTTGGGGATGTAATGGTTTCGACTAAAGGGTTGAAACTGACATTGCGTGTCGAGGTTTCAGTTGGCCTCGTAAAAAAGCTGAAAAACAAAATAAACGGCGAATCTATTGATTCACTTCGTAACGACATCGTTGTTGCTGAAGATCGTGTTGTAGCGTAAATTACGCTGCCCGTCTTGCAGGTTACTCCTGCTATCTTGTAAGACGCTAACAGCAGGATAAGTCGATTACTGGCCCGTCCAATCGAATGAAAATTTAGGGATAGACCACCAAAGCGTTTGCTGGTTTTGCGAGAGAGTGGTCGAGATTAAGACTAGCTACACACGTAGTAATGTTAGCTGATATTTTTTAGGACGCGGGTTCGACTCCCGCCATCTCCACCAATTTATTATGAAAAATTTAAAAAAAGAAATGGAATCAGTTGCCGACAAGCTGGGGGTTAGCAAAGACGCTAAGTTTGTAGCTTTTGATCCGAAGAAGATGGTCGATGAGAACGGTAAGGTTACGGTGTTTGACGAGTTTGCCGGTGGAGGCGACGTGGTTTTGGTGGTTGATTAAAGCTAATTTTAGAACGGCATGAGGGCTAGAGGTAGCCTTAAAGGTGAGAGCTAGTAATTAAAATTATATAACAACATCCTCGGACGTAATATGGTATGTCCACCGTTCTTTTTTCTTAAAAGCACCAAGGATTTTTATATCTTTTGGGTTTTTTGTGTAATATAGGGTATGAGTTACCCTGTATATGATGACGGTAGAATTCCTCATGTCTCACAAAAAGGACTTGTTTATGTCCCTGAGTCGGGAGTTTATCGTCCAATTTTTGCTTCTGACTTGACTGGTTCATCGACGACAGCAATTACTGGAACTTTGACTACAAAATTGGTCGCGGCAAATGACCAAACCGCTAATCAAATAAACCCATTAGCAGTTAAATTAGGAGGTCCATCTAGTTCAGCCTTCGGAGAGGGCTTGGTCGTATCTCCAGACCCACAAATCGAAGCGTATTTGTCATCAGCCAAAGACTCAAGGGAATGGGAAATATTTTCTGGGCAAAACGATGGGTATGTTAATGCGGGGACGGGATTGGCCGAGCTTTCCATAGGAAACACATTGTTGGCTTATTCTACTCTTAGGACAAAAGATTTCTTGCCTTACGTTCCCGGTCAGGGAGCAGTTTATAGGTTCACGGCGGCATTTAATAGCGGGGTGGCTAATTCGTTGCAGTTGGTTGGTCCTTATCATGCGGAGGACGGCTTGGCTATTGGTTATAATGGAACAGGCTTTGGGGTCATGCATCGTTACGGTCGAAAGTTGGAGGTTCAAAAACTTTCTTTTTCTTCTCAGTCAACTGTAGCTGGAAATGTGACCATAACCTTAAATGGAACCCCAAACACAGTAAGATTAGATGCTCTTGGAAATATCTGGTCTGACGCCCGAAGCATATCGACTGGAGTTTATAGTGAAAATGGCCCATCAGGGCTAAGTTACGAGTGGCAAGCTTATCAAATTTCGGGGGATGCTTATTTCATGAGGACCACTCATGGTGCTTTAACCGGCTCTATGGCTTTTGACCCCGGCTCTACAAACGCATCTGCATCCTTTTCTCAGTTTCAGGCTGGAGCGGAAGGAACTCAAGATTGGTATTATCAGACTGGATTTAGTTATGATACATTAGATGGGACAGGGCCTTCAGCAATGACGATTGATCCGCAAAAAATTAATGTTTATGAGATTAAATATGGGTGGTTGGGCGTTTTACCAATTAAAATCTCAGTAGCCAACGAACAATGTCAAGAAATGATTCCTGTTCATGTGATTCCTTGGACAAATTTAAATACAATCCCCCATCTTCAAGACCCGAGGTTTCGAATTTCTTACGCTTTGGCTTCGGCGGGAAGTACCACGGCCATGTCTCTCAGGGGATCTTCTGTTTATGGTGCTATTGAAGGACAAACTTCATTAAAACACAAGCAATTTTCGGTCATTAATGAAGAAACAGCAGACACTACAGAAGACCCGATTCTTTGTATTATGTCGAGCAGAATAAATCTCTCTCAAACAAACATCAACAGAAGAAGAATCTTTGTAAAAGAGATTAATATTACTAACGAAAGTTCAAGCAAGGCGGCTTCGATTAAAGTTTATATCGGCTCTCGAAACAATTTAGTGGGTTCTAATTTTTATAATGATGGCAATCAAGATTCAATAGTCTTAATAGACAAGTCGGCAACAGCATTGGTTAATGATTCTCTTGAATTGATTGCTTCTAGGGGCGTTGCTCAGACTACAGCAGTAACGTTGAACATTGGGAAATTCCTTCTACCCAAAGATGTTTTGATTGTGACCACCCAGACCTCTTCATCTTCGGCCCCTATCATTGCCTCGGTGAATGGAAACGAGGACGTATAATTCAATCCAAAAAAAATCCGCGACGAAGATTTCTCTTGACTTTTTCCTAAAATACACGTACCATAATCACATGGACATTGAATTAGGCAATAGCATGATGGGATTCACTATTCGATTTGAGAATGGACAATGCCCCATGCCCGAGAATTTTAAGGATCATGGCGTCGATTGGGATAATTACATCTTTCATTGTATGGATGAGTATGAATTCCTCACGAACGACGGCCGCTGGACTGAGATTGCATTTGATGAATTTAATTTGATGAACAGGGAGATTCAGACTCTCAAGTTCATTCCTCAAGAAACAGAATTTACTTTATCAGCAGGATCAGTCAAAGAATTGTTTGAAGCTGACCAAGTAGAATTTAAAAGGCTTGAGGATTTTACTGGTGAATTGAATTTTGTAGCATTTATTCCTCAAGAGGATAAGAGTTATGACTTGACTGCGCAATTTAAAGCTGTAGTCATTTATGGAAAGCTGGACAAGGTGGAAATTGTTTCCTCCAAACGTATGGATAATGAAAACCGCAAGAAGCTTGTTGAAAGTGTCTCGGCGGAAATCAAATCAAAAGATAAGAGGTCTAGCGCGTGGTGGCAAGTGCCATACTCCATTTACTCTGGCCTTTTGAGGGGTCTTTGTGGTATTATCACCCTTGTATGGTGTATGCCAGCATATATTTTACAGTGGGTGATTAAAAAGATCACTCCAAAACTTTAATTTACGTTAGATTCTATCGCTGGGTTGAATTTTTATTCAATTTGTTGTATAATATTCATGGACAAGTTTGAATTTAAAGTCGATGGGCTGGACATTGACGTAGAAATTGATAAGAAAACTAAAGAGATTCTTGCGAAAGCTGCGCGTCAGACCGAAATGGAAGACGAGCTTAGAGAAGCAATCGCTAACCTTGCTTGGGATGGCTCACAAGAGGAACTCGACTGTAAAGTAGGAGAGTCAAATTATGACATCACAGATTATCTCAGAGGACATAAATCCCCAGCAGACCGAGTCGAAGACGGTTACAAAAAAGCAGTCGCCGCTCGAATCGCCAAATATGATTGGAAGAGGGCGCTTGCGAAGACATACAAGAGTGCGGTTAGCTAAGAAGAGTATTAGGCGTCCACTATCAATTTCTAAGATCGCAGTCGAAGAAACCATTGAAGTGAATGAAAATGGTTATCCTATTGACAATTTTTCTGGCGTAAATTCCTCCGCTGACAAGGCTAGAGTCCTTGCTTTGAAATACAAGCAGGCAATGGCGCCTAAAAAATCATAAAAATTCTTTAACATCTTCCCAAAATAACTTGACTTCCCATTAAAAATGTCCTATGATGGTAGCGTTATGGGAATGGAAAGTAAAATTGTAGTATTGGCATTGGACTCTGTCTATCGTGACATTGGTCGGAAGTCAGTTGGCGAGGCGATGGTAGCATTGTCATTCAAGGAGGGCGAGAAGCCCGTCTGGTTGGCATTGGACATTGGCTACGCTCTCAAGGAGGATGGAACTCCTGACACAAAGAATGTGGAGACATTCCGCCCAGTGAACCTTGATGAGTGGGTCAAGTTGCCCGTGCGTGATTACGACTTGACGATCAACTCAGGTAACGGGTCTATCAGGGTGCCGGGAGTAATTATCTCTCAGAATTTCGCAGACACGGTCTTTCGTGATGTGAAGTTCGGCAACCAGAACGTCTTGAGGCGTGACGGTTTCCGTTGTCAGTACAAAAACTGTCAGTTCTGCGGGAACAAGGTCTTGGAGGGCGACAAGCTTAACATTGACCACGTTATCCCTCGTTCAAGGGGTGGAGAGAATACATGGACTAACACTGTTGCTTCATGTATCGAAGTCAACTCCTTCAAGGACGACAGAACTCCAGAGGAAGCTGGACTTGAGTTGGTTCGCCAGCCGTTCAAGCCTTCTCCAGAGTTGATGACGGGCAAGGCCGCTGATATTATGGGTCACATTGACTGGGCGATGTTTCTTAAATGAAATATCCCCAGTCTTTTTTTCGTCTCAACTATATGGACACTAATACTGGACAAATGTTATATGACCTCATGGTACTTGAAAAGTCCTCCGAATGGCTGGATCAACAGGTAAATGCCGTCATAGATCAAATTAATACTGAAGAATTAAAAACTCCACAAGACGAGGATCGACTGGACGCTTTGCATACCCAATTGAAGATTTTGTATAAGCGATGTGAGATCGAAGCTAAGATTGGAGATCAACTGAATAAAAAATATGGCTACACAGACCTCGCCGCTCCAACAGGCAAAGCAATTGCTTAGTCAGTTAATTGACGAGCAAGAACGGATCGATGATATGAACGACGCGCTGGCTAAGGCTGCGTCCGAGTCTCTCGATCTAAACTATGACGATAATAGATTTGAGGGCGAGTCTTTCATGTTTCATTACCTTAAAAATCTACGAGAATTGCTTGAAAAAATTGAAGAATAATTGAATATGTTGACAGTATCTTTCGTCAATGAATTGCAGTTCGTAGCTAAACATTTTAATGTCCCTTTATCAGTTGATCTGAAGTTGGGGAAGGGAGAGCCGGTGCAATTGGTTCTGGTTAATGAAGTGTTGACCGTGGAATATTTAGGAGAACTGATTTGGAAAGAGAAAGTGGCTGGACCTGATTCTAACTTCGGAGTTGAGTCTTGTGAAGTTATATTTAAATTAATAACAATGACTGACGCAGGAGATACTTCTTGGAAAGATAAAATTCCTCACATTTTCGCTTGACAAATTCGTAAATAGTTGATATAGTTATAGTAATATGAAGAACAACGTATATTCAGTAATCGGGTTTCTTACAGAAATTGGCGAGCCTCAGTCGTTCGACAACTTTAATGTGAGAGAGTTTAAAGTTCGCACCAAGGAGGATTATCCTCAAGATTTGAAGTTCGACTTGTTTAATGACAAGATGAGCATTCTTGATGGCTTTTCCGATGGTCAAGAGGTTGAGGTTTATTTCTCTATCAAGGGTAGAGTTTACAAGGATCGCACCTACCATACCCTTCGTGCCTTCAGCGTGAAGAAGGCTAGTGGAAACAAGGCACCGTCCCGTGCAGTAGCCGCTAGGGAAGAAGTTGCAGCAATCCCTTCTGATGACACGGTCGCCGCAGGCAGCACCGAAGAACCAGTATTCTAAACTCCATTGAGTATGAAAGACCTGACCATTGCTACCGACAAAGAGTTGGTAGCTTTGGTTCAGGAGGGGGATCAACAGGCGTTTGGGGAATTATACTCACGGTATTTCGAGATCATTAGGAATACTTTAATTACTAAGACGAACGCCTCGTTACAGGATGCTGAAGATTTGACTCAGCTTGCTTTCATCAAGGCGATGAAAAATATATCCTCCTTCGAGAACCGAAGCACCTTCAAAACGTGGATGTATCGCATTGCGCATAACACTTTTCTTGACTCTATCAAGAGCAAAAAGAATAAAGCGATTAGTTTAGAGGAATTCAACAAGGATTCCTGTGGGAGAGATTACTTCATATCCGACGATAATGCTGACGTTGACGCACCTGATGTCCTTCTAGCACAGAAGGAAAACACTTCCCTCGAAATGGACAGACTGAATACGGTCAAGTCCAAGCTCTCCGAAAACCAACAAAAAATCTTTGATCTTGTCTTTGTGCAGGACAAGTCCTACAAGGAGACTGCTGAACATTTGGGGTGTCCGATTGGAACAGTAATGAGCAGAGTATTCTTCACAAGGGAGAAGCTCAAGAAAATGCTCAAGAAAGATTCACTTAAGAATTAGAATTCCGATTCAGTATTATCATGCAAAGAGCCTTGGTCGTTTGACTTTGGCTCTTTTTTCTTTTCTTCTTTCGGAGCGGTAAACGGGTTGACTTCTTTGGCCGCTCTATCTTTTTTCCATTCTCGATAGAATTTTCTTGCCTGCCACAACAAGTATAGTGTAGCAAGAGCGAGGAAGTTAAAAAGAGTAACCTTTGTCCAGAATTCTGAATTAATCTTAGCAATCTCACCATCAGCTTCACGTTTGAGTTGGGCATCGAGAGTCGCTTTAGCCTTCGGTTCCTTCTCTAAGCGTACTATATGTTTATTTGTGATGGGGCTGGCGAACGTAAGGTCTTCAGAAAAGATTTCGTCCTTTGGAATATCAACCTTGATGCCGGGGAGAGTATGTCTGAACTTGTCGTTCTTTTGGACTTTAGCGGGCTTGATGATAGCACCCTCGTCAACATACTTGATAGGACTGGTGCATCCCATAAAACACACCATGAGAATCAAGAAGAAGACAACCCCTTTTTTATTCATTTTTATTATCAAGTTTTAGCGGTTGCCTGACCAAAATAGAAACCCACCAAAGCAGTAAGGGTCATTCTGACTTCTTCAACCATTAGATAACCTTGAAGCTGGACGAACTGAGTTTTCTCGCCACCACCAAACAAACCAAACAACCATTCCTGCCTATCCTGAGTCACTTGAATAACAGTAGGGTTATTAGTCAAGGCGAGCATGAAAGGGATGTAAACTACAGCAAAAAGGATAGAAAACACTATAAAACGACGCACCCATTTACCTGCGTCGATAGACACGCGCTGTGCTGCTTTGTCGGCAGATTCGTCTGCCTTATCCACAGCTTTCATCATTCTTTCAAACTGTGCTTGACGTTCTTTGGCTCTCTCAGCGAGGAATTTAAATATGAATCCCACAATGCTACCCCCGGCCATCGTAATTAATTCCATTGGTATTGGCATTTTTTTATCCTTTCTAAAATAAATTACACTTTTTTCTCGTCAAAGGTCTTGACAAATCAAGAAAAGTATAACAAACTAGATAAGTTATGAAAAAGTATTCAGTAAGAGACATGAGTGGGAGATTTGTTTCTCCATACAAGTTCCGAAAAAAGAACGGACAATTTACAACTAAATATTGGGCGGTGAGATGCACCCAAACAGGTGAGTTTTCAACCGCAACAAAAAGCAGAAGGGTTTTCTCTTAAGAGGAAACGAAGTGTAATTATACTTGATGGAAGCCAACGTCCGTGGTCGTTCCACTAATATTAACTAGAGGGCAACCCATCGTTAAACAACGCAAATCAAGTTAATCCTCCCGAGGGCATAGCTCCGCATACTCCTATGATTGAAACTACAAAGGGAACACCATACGTTCAAGAATTCATTGATTATCAGGAAGCGTCTGCCAAGACAGCAATCTATCCCAAAGACAAGGCATTGGAATATGTCGCCTTGGGATTGGTTGGTGAGGCAGGCGAGATTGCAAACAAGGTAAAGAAAATCATACGCGACGATAACAACGTCCTTTCCGACGAGAAACGGGCCGAGCTATTGAAGGAGGCGGGTGATGTTCTTTGGTATCTTTCTCAGTTCGTTAGTGAACTAGATGGAGAGTTAGGCAAAATAGCTCAAGAAAACATAGACAAACTCTACTCACGCAAAGAACGCGGAGTATTAAAAGGATCAGGGGATAATAGATAATGGATAACTTAGCAGAGATTCTAAAGAGGAAACCGCTCAAGCACGTCAAGAAGGATTGGGGGCAAGAGATTTGGTTTGTCAATAATGAGAAGGAAAATTACTGTGGCAAACTCCTTGAGGTAAATCAGGGACAAGGCTTCAAAATGCACTTCCATAAGGAGAAGGTGGAAACTTTTATTATTTTTAAAGGGAAGCTTAAGATCACCCTTATTGATACGCGAGATCGTAGTCAGCACACTACCATACTTGAAGTGAATGATTGTTTAGATTTGAATCGTTTTATTCCTCACCAGATTGAGGCTCTTGAAACCACTCAGATCATTGAAGTCTCTACATTTCATAGAGACGAGGATTCTTATAGGATTTAGTCAACAAAGACTAGCTCTTTAATGTCTCCGATCTCTGGGTCGCTACCGATTACGACATACCAATCGTCACTTAAAGAATCCACAAGAGCAGGAACAATTTGAGCCGCTTCTTCTGGAGTGAGTCTTTCTCCCACCGAACCAACGTGAGGGTCAGGAATAACAGCGGCCCACAAGTCTTGCATTGGATGTTTTGCAATCTGAACCAACTTCTGAGTTTTAGTTGATGGGTTTGAAAACGGTCTGGAGTTAATGACATCCAGATAAGCCTTGTCGTTTGAGATAAGATATTTCATTATTATAGGATTCCGAAAGCGTCATTCATAAAAGTTTCAAATTCAGCCATATAGTCATGTGTATGATCTTCTCCAGTAAAACAGAACAATTCAGATATATCGTTAACGCCGGGATAGTTTGAACTATGCTGACCGATAACAACAGTGGTAGGGTCTTTTGAACCAGTTGAACCCGTGCTATTCGCTCCGTTTACACGTTGTAAGGATGTGCTATTCCCTGTTCCATACAATTTACATGCACCCATCACCTTCCAGTCGTCAAGCAGAGTCGCTTGAACAAAGTCGTGCGCTCCATTGTAATAATACTGTCTAATAATAGAACTGTTTCCCCTGAATTGCCAGTCGCATTGCCCAGCAGAAGACGTAACCACTCTTAACCAGTGATATACTGGAGTTGATCTACATTTTGTTACCATGTATCTCATACTATCGTTTGGAGCTTGCCATCCAGTAGCTGAAGATTCGAGTCTGTCGGCATTAAAAAAGATTGTTGGCTTACCGTTTGGCGTTGTTGCCTGTAATACTCCACTGGACACAATTAATGGCTGTAATGATGCGGTTGCGTTTGTTACGTCAGCTACACTACCTCTTGATGACTGATTGTACCAAGTGACAACGTAGCCATCTGTTCCCGCACAGAAAGAAAGAAGAGAGGCTTCATCTAGCCATCCATCAGCCCCAAATTCAATATCCTGTTCCGCGTCGTCAGAAGTTCTCCTTACTCGCAGACATGGGCCACTATAGGTTGATACGATTTTTCTTGTTGAATATGCCCAGTGGATATCACCATAAGTTGCGGAATCAAAGTCTAAATCTAAGGCAGGCAAAACAATTCCACCCGTTGATGATGAGGCTCTATCAACGAATTTCCCGCAATTCATCAGCATTCCAATATTAGCCATGACTTAAGGTAATTTAAATTATTTATAAAACAATGCATTTCATAGAGACGAAGATTCGTTTAGGATTTAAGCTTTAATCCATTCGGATTCGTCGGGCCAATCAACAGGCATTGAGTCCTGTAGTAGAGCTTGAAAATCAGTTAGTTCCTCAGCAGTTAAATATTTCGCTGTTTTAAGCAAAGAATTTGGCGGAATGATAGACATCCATTCGTTTTTACTTGGATGCTTGAAAACATCAAGAAGTTGAGTGGTGGTCACATTTCTTCCAATATACGGCCTTTTATTAACTGCATCCCACTTAGAAAAATCTGTAAAGACAAAGTATTTCATTAGACGTAAAGTGTATATTCTTCATTAATATCATTTGCGATACTGGTTGCAATAGCGTCAGAAATTTCTTCATTGAAACGAATAAATTCGCTAACTTTCCCTTCCATATATTTGGTTCCGCTGTTAAATTGCCCCATTAAAAGCA
>Ga0070749_10000016_pt1 | contig 75823 bp, 134 predicted proteins | sample VirMetDEL_Nov_18_FD_75180 | JGI IMG/M metagenome (GOLD analysis project Ga0070749, IMG submission 75180) | Aqueous microbial communities from the Delaware River and Bay under freshwater to marine salinity gradient to study organic matter... | ecosystem: Environmental > Aquatic > Marine >...
ATTAAAGAGTCAGCGAGTAGAACTGCCGAAGAAGCAGGTGATGGAACTACAACAGCAACCGTCCTCGCCCAGTATATTTATAATGAAGGCCTTAAATACAAAACTGCCGGGTTTGATGTTGCACTTCTAAAAGAAGGTATTGAATATGCACGCGATCAAGTTATTGATAATATCAGATCACAAGCATCTGAGGTAGGTTCACAAAAAGATCTTCTTAAAGTTGCAACAATATCAGCAAATGGTGAAGAAGAGATAGCAAAATTAATTGTTAATGCAATTGAAGCCGCAGGTCCAGACGGGCATGTTATTGTAGAAGAGGCAAAGGGATTTAGCAGTTCCCTCACAGTTGTCGAAGGCTTCCAAATGGAACGAGGCTTTTTGTCTCCTTATTTTGTAACAGATAAAAATAAAATGGTTACAGAATTTAAAAAACCATTGATACTAATGGCTGACAGAAGTTTTACATCTATTCGAGAATTAATGAAACCACTCGAAATAGCGTTGGAAATGGGAAGACCTATTGTGGTTATCGCCAATGAAATTGAAGGTGATGCAATGCAAGGTTTGGTTTTAAATAGAACAAAAGGGTCACTTCAAGTTGCTGCGATTAAGTCACCAGGTTTTGGTGGGACAAGACATGACATGTTATTAGATCTAGAGTCGATTATCGGCGGTAAAGTAATAGATAGTGGTTTTGACATGACATCTTTTGAAATGGAAATGTTTGGTACATGTAAAAAAATTGTTATCCAAAAGTCTAAAACACTTATCATTAATGATGATAAAAAAACAGACACTGCGCAAGACAGAATGAAAACAATTAAAGAACGATTAAATTATCCTGGGCTCACTAACGAAGAGAGGGCAGTTTTACGTTATCGACTACAACAACTTTCTGGAGGTATTGCGATTTTAAGAGTAGGTGCAGCAACTGAATCAGAACTTATTGAAAGATATGACAGAGTTGATGATGCTCTCCATGCAACGCGTGCTGCAATTGAAGAAGGCGTGCTGCCAGGCGGAGGGATTGCTTTGTACGCAGCTTCAGACAATATCAAGGATATTACAAAGGACATGTTAGAAGAGGATTTTAAGACAGGATATCAGCTCTTAAAGAATGCATGCGCGCAACCCTTTAGACAAATTTTAACGAATGCTGGGTTAAATCATACAAAAATAATGTCAAATATAAGATCAAAAAATGCAACAGGCTATGATGTAAGAAACAAAAGATTTGGAGATATGTTTGAATTAGGTGTGCTAGACCCTGCAAAAGTATCTCGTTGTGCGCTTGAAAATGCTGTGTCAGCTTCAACAATGTTGTTGCTTGCAGATTGCTCACTTATTGAAGTTAAAACAAATTTATCAGAATAGTTATACATCGTATTGTTAATGTAGGTAAATATGTCTGAATATAAACTTCAAAGAAAAATAGCTACTGCCATTGTCACACTCAAAATTGAAAATGAAACCCATGTTCCAGACTTAATGACAAGGATTCGAATATTACCAGGCGTGGCTGTAGTTGGTCAAAAAGATAAGGTTGCAAGATTTTCAGATGGTGATGGAAGACTTAAGTTAAGCATAAAGTTTTTACCACAATCTGAAGAGATATACTCGAGTCTTAAAGACATGTCCGGTCTAGTTAAAAAGTTACCTGGTGTAAAATCAATAGGTATTGAGAGTTTTAATAAGCGAACAATTACAATGCAAGGTAAAAAAATAATTTTTTAATGTAATTCTTGTTTTTTTTGGCTTATAATACTATTAAGCTTTCAAAGGAGGACATTATGAGCTTATATTATAGTAAAAGTGATGATTTATTCAATACTTTTTTTGGAGATTCTAAACTTAAGTTTGGCAATTATTCAAGTTCAAAATTTAACGTGTATACAAAAAAGAACTCGACCGGTATTTTTATTGAAGTGTTGCTTCCTGGTTTTTCGAAGTCTGATATTTCATTAAAAACAAATGGTGAGACATTTACAATTGAATGTAAAAACTCAACAGTATCTAATGATCGAGAATATACTACACAACAATTTAATTCTCTAGAGAGATTTAAAAGAACATGGAACGTTCCAAAAAATTTTGACGTTGAAAACATTACAGCGTCGTATGATTCAGGCATTTTGACATTGTTTTTGCCAGAGTTTAAAAGAACTAGTTCATCTCGAACTATTAAAATTGATTAAATTAATTAATTTTTAAGTATAATTGCGTGGTTTGTTAAAAAATGTAACGGCCGCGCAATTATTGTATAATAATTAAGTAACCTATTAATTCTTAAGGAGAAAATAACTTATGTCACAAAACTTAGAAAGCTATTTTAGTTCAATAAAAAACAATACACGGCTATTAACAAAAGAAGAAGAAATATCTTTGGCAAAAAGAATTGAAAAAGGAGATAAACGCGCAAGAGATATTATGATTGAATCAAACCTTAGACTAGCAATATCTATTGCAAAAAAATATGCAAAATACGGTGGTAGTTTAGAAGACTTAATTCAGGAAAGTAATATTGGTTTAATAACTGCAGTTGATAAATTCGATTGGCGAAAAGGTAATAAATTTTCTACTTATGCAACATGGTGGATTCGACAGGCAGTTACACGTAGCTTGACGTCTGAAAGCACACTTTTAAAAGTTCCTTCTCATACACTCGCAAATTCTAGAAAGATTTGGCAATTTAAACAAGATTACAGTGAAGAATTCGGTCGAGAACCTTCTATTGATGAAATCTGTACAGCCTTTGATCTTTCAGAAAAACATGTTAAAAATGCCATGGCTTCCTCTAAAGCAAAATTTACCTCTTCTTTAGATATGCAAATTGGTGATGAAGGAAACAGGACTTTAGCTGACATCATTCCAGATAACAATCAATCCATAGAAGAAATTATAGACAATAAAAAAATAAAAGAATGTATATTAAACGCCCTTAAATCTTTGACAAAAAGAGAAGAACTAGTCTTAAGGTTAAGATTTGGTCTTGATGACTTAACTGATGATGATGATAATATTTGCACAATTAACAACTAACTTATAATAACAAAAAAGGAGAAAACATGTCTATGCCTAAAGGATTTAAAAGCGAAACAGGATATGGTACATCAAAACAATTTGAAGGGAAAACCTATCATGAAATTGCCAAAATTATGAATGAAGCCGGTTTTAAAATGAATCACTCAACAGCAAGAAATCTATTTGTAAATGCTTTAATCAAGGTTGCTGATGAAATCACAACTCTTTACAATCAAGATCATAAAAAAGAAGATCTTAAAAAATTAGCAATCAATCCAGATTTTCAAGAGTCAGTAAGGGATTTTATGGATACTTAGTATTATGACCTTTAAAACAACATCCAACATTATCATTAATGATTTAAATTTTAGAACATCAGTTTTAGAATCACTAGATTGGGATGAGCTAGTATGCAATGATTTTTTTATATACTTAGAACAGAGTCTAGAAAACAACCTCTCAATTGAGGAATTGTTTTCAGACATTATAAGTCTTTATAATAAAAATCTGGCAATAATTATCAAGGATGTATTTGAAGAAGTATATTATAATTACTCAGAGGAGAAGTCTTGATAACACTAGAAAGTATACTAAAAAGAAATAAAAAAACTTTATTGTCGTTTATTCAAAAAAATAAATTAACGTCTTATGATGATTTAATACAATATTGTAAACGACGAAAATTTATTCCTTGCAAAGAGGAAGATTATAATAAAGTTTTAGATGGTAAAAATGAAAAACAAAGATCTGATTGGAATAAGAAGAGCACTGGCGGGGAAACTAGTAAAGCACAAAAAAAGCGAAAAGCTAGGAATAGTTCTAAAAGAAAACAAGATACACCCAAATTACCTGATAGTAATGTCTAATGGTAAAATTGAAGATTGGCATATTTTATCAATCGAACGAGATACTTATGCTATATAATATTTATAGGAGTTAATTATGTCTCAAAGTTGGCCCAAACCAGGCGTAGGTCATGTAGGTGAATATCAAGTATCAGGTCATGTCTTGCCAATAACAGGCTCGTCTGCTATTATTAATTTAAACTATTTAGCCAGTTCAATTACTGTTTCAGCAGTAGGCGGCACAGCTGAGATTACATTTTATGATAGCGGAAGCAATGCAGTCGGACACACTGTCCCTTCAGATGGAACTATACGATTTACTGGTAAATTCAAAAAGTTTAAAGTTGCATCTCCTGGAGACGCACTGGTTGAACTTACAAACATACCTGCTTCAAGCTATAATGCACCAATATTTACTGATCTGTTTACAGGGTAAAAATGCCCTATAAAGTCGGCGACTTAGTTACAGTCAGAGAAAGGGGAGCATTGTCGTCTGACAATGCTTTTTCTTTTGGTATTGTCATTAAAGTTGAAGATATTGCAAAAACAAAAATATTAGATGATATGTGGAATACTAAAATATTTGAAAGGAAAACTTTGTACAAAGTAATTACAAACGGTAAAATTAAAACATTAGATAACTACTTAATCAAAGGAAAAGCATGAATATTTTTATTCTAGATCATGATCCTGCTAAAGCAGCAGAGTACCACTGCAATAAACACGTTGTCAAAATGATATTAGAAGCAGGACAAATGTTGTGTGCAGCTCACTGGCTTCACCTACTTAAAAATTATTATGATGGTGATATAACAGATTTTAAGAGAGTGCGTGATATACAAACGTGGCTTTATAAAAATACACACCCTCTCGAGCAACCACCTTGGAAATTATCACATATGCGTCACCCGTGCACGATTTGGACAAATGAATCATATTCAAACTATATGTGGCACTGGCAATTAGGCGTATCACTTTGCAAAGAATATACAAAAAGATATAAAAAGGTTCATAAATCAGAAGTAGTATTAGACTGGCTAGGTAAAAATACACCTCGTCTAATGAAAGATAAAGGGCTCACACCTTTTGCAATTTGTATGAAAGAAGAATATAAAGTGGGAGTCGATCCTATACAAAGTTATCGTTCCTATTATATTAAAGATAAAGTTAGATTTGCTAAATGGGAGCCAAGATCAAATACTCCTGTCTGGTTTAAAACAGGAGTTCAAAATGAAAAAAACAAGCATTAGCCAAGAAGAGATTAATAGACTAGTAGAGATTAGAAGCTTTTTGATTAAAAATCACAGTCGTTACAGAGATTACAAAAGCAATAAAAATGCTATCATGAAAGAAACAGATCATATTTTAGTCGTTGAAAAAGCGATTAAAGATCTAGATCAATTTTTAAAAGAATACGTAGACTTTAAATAATATAGATGTTTTTATTATAGAAGCCTTGATAATTATTTTATCGAGGTTTTTTTGCGTTTTCTAAGAGATAAATTTAAATATATTGTTTATAGTTTTGTTTTGGGACTAAGCATCGGAATCTTTTTAAAAGGTGTTTATCAATACACTGCTAAACAACCATGCAGTTGGAAGTCTAAGCCAATCATTATTAATTGTATTGGCCCTGAACTTGAAGAAGAAACAATTCAAAGAGCAATTGAATTTTGGTCGTCTCATGGTGAACATGTTCTTTTTTATGAATATGACATGTCTAAATCAATATGCAATCAAACAACTAGACTAGATGGGTTTATTCTTCTTAAAAAAGATGATGGGTTTATAAAGGAAGATAATGTACTTGCGTCAACTAAAAGATACACAAGTTATATTACAACAATAGTTGCTAGTGAAATATACTTTAAAGAAGGTACTTATAATATTATTCTATTACTAGAGCATGAGTTTGGTCATGCTTTTGGCTATAATCATAAAAAAATACCCGGCAATATCATGCACCCTTATTATGACCTGATGGGTGAAAAATTTTAACCTATAAATAATATTGTACAGCTAATATAGACATTGCCAGAGCAACACTGAGTACGGTTTTAAGCGTAAACATTGTTTCGCCCATAAGATACCATGTAAGCATAGGAAAAACAAAATAAGATATTGCTGCTGCTAAAAATCTAACTGACCATAAGCTTTCCACGTTTTCATACGCAATTTTTGTACCGTACCAAAAAAATAAACCTGCAGGAGTACCAAAAAGAAGAGTTGCTAAAATTGCTTTATCTTTCCAAAATTCCCATACAAACTGTGCATTTCCAGCAAACCATCCAAATACATGTCCAAGTATAAAGAGAAATGCAGATATCATAATTGGATTAATCATAAGGATTGTATTTCACCACAGTTGTAAAATGTACTGTCTCAGTTCCTGCAAAGTCGCTTGCTAATTTAAGTCCCCATCCAATAACATCACCTTCAGAAAATGTTGCTCCTTCTCCCATAAAATCAAATGTATAAACCTGCCAGGCGACGTCTCCATTTAATGCAACCTCAGCTGTTGGTGTCGAGCTGTATGAATTAGTTGTTCCAGATCCTTTGTGAAAGGAGCATGTTAGATCTGTTGTAGAGAAGTCAGTATTTGCTTTAACTTGAACTTTAATAACCTCACCTGAAAATGGCATAATTTGAAAATTGACAGAAGAAGGTCCTACACGCTCAGTAAAAGAATCTTCTGAAGGAAAATAAATTCTATCATATCCTGTTGCTGGGTTTTGAAAAAGACCATGGTCGACAGAATATATTCCACCAAGAACAATATCACCATTTTGATCTGTTATTCCTGCTGAACCGGTTATTTGGGATATAGTTACAGACTCACCTTTTTTACTAATAACTTTTGTCATGTCGTTAGCAGTGTACCCTGCATCAACAGCGGTTTGTTCACTTGATACGCTGTTATTAATGGTCACGTTTGCTTTTTGCGATGCACTTCTTGGGACAACATCTATATCGACTGTGACATTTCCGTATATGGTCGAAAGCGTTTTAAAAGCGAATATAAAACCTGCTGTGGTTGTTTCTTTTGTCCATATTTGTGGCTCTATATACCTGTTGCCATTATATTCTTCATCATAGGAAGTTGACCAACTTAGATCTGGGAGTGGATCACCTGATCTTAAAGCAGCATTAAAGTTTACAATGTGTGTTTCTCCGGCATTTTGTGCAGTAATTCTTCCAATGACTTGATAGTTTTGACTATTTGCATCTGGTATAATAGTCAAAACTTTTTGATACTCGTTTGCTGAAAAATAAGATCCATTTGCATTACCTAAGTAATACTGGTTAAATTTCATTGTATTTGAATTAAAATATTCTACAGTGTTGTAAGTTGAAACCCCTTCAACTGAAATGTCTGTGCTGATATTTGCGCTCCCAGTTACAATCAAGCCATGTATATCATCACCTGCAGTTCCGTCTATAATGACGCCTTCATTAAATCGAGCTGTTGATGCTCCCATATTTTTTATTCTTGCCACATTATTCTCCTAATTGTTCTAGACTTTATTTATAATTATAAACTAGATAACCAAAGGATAAAAAACATGCGCGCTAAAAAAGGTGAATGGTTTTCTCTTAAATGGGAACCAAGAGACTATTACGAGAAAGAATCTTATAGACAACTCAAAAACTGTCCTAAGTTTGTTTGTGCCGAAAAAGATACAGAATCGATCACCCAAGAAATAGAAGAGTTATTCCCAAATTTACGAATTACATCAGCAAACCTAGCCGTTGTTTTTGTTAAAGAAAAATCAGGCCTAAAGGTGCCTACGCATTATATGCCTGGTGAGTTTATGCCAGGTGACAATCCAAAATACGATAATTGGTTGACAGACTACTATACAGTTGATAGTGATTTTACTAATCAACTAAAAAATAGAAATACTGTTCAGCAAAAAACAATTTACCTTGAGCACACTTCTAAGGTGATTAGACATGATATGCATAGCGGAATTAATACCTACATACCTCGTGGTCTTAAGGTGTTATTAGAAAAACTAGATGAAGATACAATTAAAAATCTTAAACTTAGAATTCCTTTAAAGCTTCTGGAAGAAGGTCTTAAGCATGCACAGCAAGTTTATAAAGGAGTTTATGCATTTACCAACCTAGTTAAAATAAAACCACAGGTCGAAAAAAATGTTTATAATTTAAAAGAAATTTTAGAAGAGTTTTTAGAAAAGTCTGCCTATAGGAAATATGTTAAAATTGAAGACTTGCCTGAAAAAGAAGTTAATCCCGCGTTGTTTTGTATTGCTATTGACAATTTTATTAAGAATGGCGTGACATATAACGAAAGCAAAGAAAAATCTGTTAGAGTCTATATGAAATACAAAAATGTTCTTTGTATTGAGGACAATGGAATAGGTATGACTCAATATGAATACGACCTGCAATCTTTACCCTATATGAAAACCGACATTGGAGACGAAGAAGCTTCTTTGGGAATGGGAATTAATATTGCAAATGCCATTATTGAGGAACATGGTTGGACTATACAGGTCAATAAACTAGAAAGAGGTACATCAATAGAGGTAGTTTTATGATAAAAAAGATATTTAAGTATATTAAGTGGTTTTTTGAACCATCACCGCATGATAGAAAATGTGCTGAAGCGTGTAAAAAAATTCAATCACTAAAAATAGAGTATGTAAAAAACCCAAGCGAGACATTAAAAAATGAAATTAAAAGACTTGAAAAGTTATGTGAAGAAAAATATACTGACGGATAGAGTTAGCGCTCAATCTAAAGTTTGTCTTTCTTTAGCAATAACAATAATGGGAATGTTTTTTTGTGTCCAAAGTCTTATTGTCTTTAAAGTTATTAAGTCATCATATTTGACTGCGCTATTTGGTTATGCATGCATTTTGCTGTTTACTCCGCCTTTTGCGATGTTTGTTAAAACATTTATAGATAGAGTAAACAGCAATGAAATAAAACTTCTTGAAGAAGTGATGGAAAAAAATACTTATTTGGAGCATGCTGCTAAAATTCTTAGACATGATATGCACAGCGGAATTAACACCTATATACCTCGAGGACTTAAGTCTTTAGAGCGAAGGTTAGATAAAAGCTTAATTAAAGAAAAAAAGCTAGAGTCACCTTTGAAACTCTTGCGAGAAGGCTTAGCCCATTCACAACAAGTATATAGAGGTGTTTATGAATTTACTAACCTTGTTAGAAAAGATGCGACACTTCAAATAATACCAGTTAACATAAAAGAGGCACTAGAGAGTTATCTAAAAAGAACATCATACAAAGATCAGGTCTTAATTGAAAGTTTGCCTGAAGTTTGCATTAATGAGTCTCTTTTTTGTACAGCTATTGATAATCTCATAAGAAACGGTCTTAAATATAACGACAGTGATACTAAATGGGTTAAAATAAAAATGTTAGATAAAGACACAATGGCCATCATTGACAATGGAAGAGGTATGTCTCAAAAAGATTTTGACAAATTAATGTTGCCTTATTCGAGAAAAAAGAATCAAAAAGAAGAAGGGACGGGATTAGGGCTTAATATTTGCGTAGCAATTTTAAACGAACATGGTTTTAGTATTTCTTGCGAAAAACTAGAGCAAGGAACAATGATAAGGATAAATTTCAATGATAAATTCTATACTTTTAGTGGATGACGAAAACTTATTTCATCTTGTCTTTGAGGACGCTTGTTCTCTTTTAGATATTACACTTAATCTCGAGTCGTTAACGTCAGCCGACGAAGCTGCTAAGCTTTTTGATCAGTGGCAAGGCAAACCTGATCTTAAACCTGATTGTGTATTTGTTGATCTTAATATAATTGGTTCATCATTTAACGGAATTGAACTAGTTCGTAAAATCAATTACGAATACGGCAATGGCGTGGTTGTTGGAATTATCTCATCGTCAGCAGACAAAGAAGAGATGGGGAAAGCAATACAGGCAGGTGCTCAATTTTGGATTGTTAAGTCTGATGATATTGAGCCACGTCTAGAAGAGTTTAAAAAAGATTACGATGGCTATGTCAACAGAACAAATTCATGGAAAGTATATAAATGAAAATTAAGCTTTGTCCAGAAGATAAGAAGCAGCTGTTAGACATTGCAGAAAGCCGCAGAGTGCATTTAGAGGGAAACATTGTTAAGTTAATTGACCCTGAAGACGACAATGATTTTAAAGTATATCTGCAAACATGTCAAGAAAAAGACACAGATAACAGAAAGAAAAGATTGGAAATAACGCGCCAAGTTCAAGATCAGAATAAAGAATTAGAAGAAAAGGCAAAAGAAAATGACACTTTAATGATTGATCTTAAAGAAGCACTTAAAGAAGCAGAAGGAGCAAAAGAAGCTGCTGTTAACGATCTAGACTTGATGCAGAAGAAGACTCAGTTTGAATTAATTGGTAATATAGTTAATGTGGCACTTTGGATAATTGTTGGAGTTGGTATCATGACAACTATTTTATATATGACTGCGCTATTTACAAAGGGATCTGGCGCTGATACAACACTTATTGGCAATACCTGGTCGAATTTGCTCGGTATACTACTAACAAACTCTTTTAGTATTATAGGCACCATTATGGGTGTCAAGTACGCTAGTGAAAATAGCAAGAAGGAAGAAAAGTGAAAATTACAAAAAGACAATTATCACTATTAATTGAACAGTATCTTTTAAATGAAGCTGTACATGACAAGGTTGCAGCACAATTACGTATCACAGATCCAGACAAGATAGAGCAGCTAAGAATTGCTTCTGAAATACCACACCGGCTTCAGAAACCTGAGCTTATATGGATAGGTAATTACTTTATATCCCCTGCAGGTATACAGTCAAAAGAGAAAATAGAGGATATTATTGCTTCAATAAAGTCTCTAAAGCAAAATAGAGCAGCGATTGAAAGAAAGGGCGGTTCTGCTAATCTAGAAGACTATTCAACTCCAAGAGAAATTGATGTTGCTGTTGCATCGGCACGAGGTTATGCACATGAAACTCAATTAAATGATCAAGCAAACATAGCATATGAAGATAACAACTGGATTCTTTGGGTGCCTCACACAAGAGAAGCTTCCTGCACCATCGGACGCGGAACTAATTGGTGCACATCAATCCCAGGAGCAGGTAATAATCTTTTTTATAATTATGTAATTGGAGAACGCGCAATACTTTTCTACCTGGTTAAGAAAAATCCGACAGAAGGTGACAGTCCAGAGACGACTCATTTTTCTTTAGGTACTGTCGGCGGGAAAATACCTTTTGCTAAAAAAGAAGGTGAAGGTGGAGGTAGTATCGTCGTCGACGGGGCCAATCATGGCTTAACTAGGCAAAGATTTGAGTCTTTGGTAGGCCAGGATTTAGCAGATCATTTAATAAGTTTGATAGAAAATTATGCTAATAAAGGTTATCAGCACCCAAGTTCATCAAAAATATTTGAGATGCTAAGAAATCCCGCGTTATATGTCGTTGAGATGCGAGGTAAATCTGTTGATGTAAAGTTTGACTTAACAGCAGTTTTATTAAATACTTATAAAAGAGCTTTATTTGATTCTGGAAGTGAACTAACAACAGAAGATCGTGAAGCAGTTATAAAAGTCTTTACTGACACGAATGATCCTTTTCATCAAGCTATAGTTAATTCAACAGAAATAAAACAAAAAGATATTGACGACTATAAAGATGCTATTGTACAAAAAAATGTCTTAGAGTCACAAAAATTTAGTAAAGTCATTTATGATGGTGATCAGATCTTAGATGATACTAGCGAAGTTAAAAATCGTACAGGTAATAATAGTGTCAATACAGAATTCTGCAAAAGATTAACAGAATTAAAAAGCCAATCACTATCCGCAATATTTAAAAAAGTAGAAGATTTATCAGACGAAACAGCCAATTTATGGGATCATACTGCTATGTCAGACCTAGGTGATGGATATGTCGGGTATGCCGGAGATCTTGAAATAACAGACGTTCTTAAATATGTGTTAGAGAATGAGACAGTGGAGATACAGAACTTAGACGATAGCGTTGCAGGTGCCCTTATTGAAATATTGTTAGCATACCATGCTGATTTATTGTTTCTTCGAGGATACGGATTGATTAAAGATCCGTACTATAATGAAGGAGGATGGCATACTAATGATCATGATGCAGATGTTCAGACAATTGAAGAATTTATGAATACTGATAGGGAAAAAATGATGTGGGTCGACAGCAGTCATTGGGGATATTATCCCGGGCAGTTTTTTACAGAAGGCGAAATTAGGAGTTATTTGAGTAATAATTATAGTCAGGATGTTATTGCATACCTCAACGCGAATGTTCTAGAATTTGCACCTGCGTAATAGGAAGATAAATGAGAATAACAAAAAGACAACTAAACTTACTAATCGAACAATACCTTTTAAACGAAGCAGTGCATGATAAAGTTGCTAACCAACTAGGTATAACAGATCCTGAAAGAATAGAGCAATTGAGAATTGCTTCTGAAAAACCACACAGTTTGCAAAAGCCTGAATTGTTATGGATAGGCAAGTATTTTACTACCTCTGAAGGTATGCAAACAAAAGAGCCGATAGAAGATATTGTGGGATCAATTAAGTCTCTAAAACAAAATAAGTCAGCTTTGATAAGGAGGGGAAGTGCCACTAATTTATCAGATTACGAATCACCAGGTCAGATTAATATTGCTGTTTCCTTATCCCGTGGATTTGTAGATATCAGTCAACTAAGTGAACAGGTCGACGTTCTATATGAAGATGAAGATTGGACACTTTATATGCCACACTCAAGGGAAGCTTCCTGCACTATTGGGAGAGGTACCTCATGGTGCACTGCAATACCGGGGCCTGGTAATAATCTTTTTTATAACTACGTAATCGGCGGACGAGCGATACTTTACTACTTAGTCAAGAAGAAAAAAGAAGAAAATGAAGGCCCAGCAACAACTCATTTTTCACTAGGTACAATAGGGGGAATAATTCCATTTCCGAAAGAAGGGGAAGGGAGCGGTCACATTGTTGTTGATGGTAGCAATATCGGTCTATCCAAGGCAAGATTCTTAAGTTCTGTAGGAGAGCAACTAGGCAATCAGCTGATATCAGTAATAGAGCAACATTCAAAGCAAAACAGGAACAATCATCCAGCAAAAAACAAAGTAATGGAGATGTTAAAAAATCCTGCTTTGTATGGGGTAGAAATAAGAGGCAAGTCTATAGATGCAAGATACGATTTTACTGGAATGTTAACTAGTACGTACAGAAACATGATGGAATCGAATAAAGTAACAAAAGAGGAAGATAATTTAATAGCTGATGTATTTACTAATCCGGATAATGATTTTCATAAATTAATTGCTGCTGCAACTGAAATCAAACAAAAAGATATCAATGCCTATGAAACAGCTGTAAAATCAAAAGATACAGCACAGATGCAAAAATACGGCAAAATATTTGCAGACGGTGCAACTATTAAAGAAGCTGAGTATGCAATTAGAAGCATAGCCGAAGACCCGTCTTTAGATGAATCAGGAACGAGTGGTTATAGATTCTGTAAGAATTTAGATAAATTATCCGGATCGATTCCTTACTATTATTATCAAATGGTTGAAAGAATGGCAAATGACACAGCAATTGCATGGCAGTCCAAGACACCTGATGAGGATTATGTAATAGAGACTGATTTAGAAGTTACGCCTAGTATCAGATATTATATTGAAGAGGATCCGTCTATTAATGGTATAGAAAGCATGTTAAATAAATATTTTGATGAATTTATAGAAATGCTAGGGGTTTATCACGCAAATATACTAATAGGCCAAGGATACTGTGTTGTTCATGATCCGGAAGAACATAATAATACAGGTCAGTTACATCACGAAAACGCTGGACTGCCGGTTGCATATATCGAAGACTTTATAGAAGCAACAAGTGATGATGATTATGCGTTGTGGTGGACCAATGATCAATACCCAGAATATCGATATGAACCCTTTACAAGTAGTGAAATACAAAACTATATGCGAGGTAACTTTTCTCTAGAGTTTGTTGATTGGTGCTCCATGCGTGGATTTACTTTTACATAGGGTAAATAGTCTGTTTTTAATGTAATATCAATTAAAACTATATATAATAAAACTATACGGGCCCGTAATGGCTTCGACGGAATAGAATCAAGGGGAGAATGCAAGCAGGGAAGATACGCCCTTAACAGTTCAAATTTTATAGTTGCAAATAATAACGCACACTTCGATTCAGTAGCAGTAGCTGCTTAATTGACGCCGGTATCTCTTCCGGTGCAAAACAAGAGGTTAGTCAGATGGGTGAGACGAAAAATTATAAGGGAGTCTAGCGGACTTTGCCGACACCTAAAATGGTTATCCACGTGGTATGTGGTGGAACTCAAGGTTACCTAGAGTTGGTGGAAAGAGGTGGCTATCCTTGTTATCAGGAGAAAAACGATAACTAAGCTTGTGAACGACTCAAACTAAGACTATTGCGGACGCGGGTTCGACTCCCGCCGGGTCCACCATTTTTTTGATTTTTCATCATGATCTGTATAATTATAGATAAAAATGAGGTCATAATGAAAATAACAAGAAGTCAATTAAGACGATTAATAGAAGGAATGATCGGATATCCGGACAAGCCTCCTGTAAATGCAAAAAAACACCTGTCGAGCGACCAGTTTGGCCCTAAGTTAGGCGGCATGCTAAGATCAGATGACCCTGCTTTTCGTAATCAAGGTATTAATTTAGGTGCAATCCTAGGTGATGACGTACTAGATGTTTTAGACAACATGCCAACATCTCAAATCGACTCTTTTATTGACAGTGGTGAAGGTTCCTTGGACAAAAAAGAAGCGCTATTTCAGTCAGTTTTAGAAAATGCAGAATCATTGTCACCATGGAGAGGCAAACAAGTCTCTTCATATTTAGTAATAGGATATGGAGATGAGTTTGACTTATTAATTGACGGTGATATTCTCACAGACATTTATGAAACTATAGCTGATGGTCGAGATGCTGAGGCTAAACAAATTGCATACGACTATTTAAATACAGAATTTTTAAATTCAAATCAAAAAATTGCAAATTGGTATAATAGTAATGTTGCCAGTGATCAAAATTTTCAAGGTTACTCTTCTTTTGCAGACTTTTACTTTAATCAAAAATTTGACGATATTCACATTTATGGAATATTACCATATGAATTTGATGTAGCTGGGTGGAATCGATATACTGCAGATAAAACTTTTAGAATTTATAAGAAAGGATTACCAAGTATTACTCGTTCAACCGGTCCTGAAACTCGTAGACAAGTATATATACTTGCTAAAGCATTTGGTTTCCCATCACAAGGATTTGGTAGCCACCCCGTTGATTTTTATTTTTATGATCAGGAAAAAGGCGAAATTGTGATTGGATGATATCATTGTTATTTATTATATTTTAATTTTTACTAAATTCTAAAGATAATTACTAATATCGTATTAAAAAATAAACAGTTTGTAGCGGGGTTAGATCATATATGAAACTTACAAAAAGAAAACTTAGAAAAATATTACTCAAGGAAATGGACCTCATGGGAATGGGAATTGACATGGGACAAGTAATGCAAGCTGTACAAGGATTACTTGCAGCTGGATTATCTTTGGGTGCTGTTATGGTAGCACTCTTATCAATGTTGGGACCGGTCATGTTTAATGGATTTATTGATGGTTATTACAGAGGCTTATTTTCAGAAAATGAATTTAAGCGATTTGTAGAATTGCAAAAAACTGATCCTGAAGCAGCAAAGAGATATGCCGATCGTATTATTACTACGAAAGGATATAGTGCACCATCTGAATCAGAATATGGTCAGCCTGTTCATCTAGCAACAGGTGAAGTCGATGCTAGACATGCACGTGACTATACTGCACAGCATGGTGATATCGATTTTGACCCATATGACGATGATCTAGATTATTAAATTTTAATTAATCAATTTACACAAGATAATTAAGGCATGAGGAAGGAGAGTTCTTTATGTCTTTTTTATTGTCTGAAGGTTTGAGTTATCACATTGATAAGTCTTTACCGATTAGAGAGAGTGTATATCGTCCGGGCTCTGAGATGTTTTTTCATTTTATCTCTGAAGCGAAAAGATGTTACCGCCAAGGACTGTTTGAGGTTGATGCATATGATCATGACCTGTTAATGTCAGACATAGGAGAATACGGTCTGTGGGAAGGTAATGTCGTCCCCTTAGATTATCCTATTCCTGCTGAGTTAGATACTCTAAATGAATCTGAGGAATTCGTGCCTAACTTAAATGATGCTGAATACAAAGGTAAAAAAGTAAAACTTAATAAGCCTCAGCGAGGTGGTTCAAAAAAGTTTTATGTCTATGTCAAGAATCCTAAGACAGGTAAGATTAAAAAAGTATCTTTTGGCGCAAAAGGCATGTCAGTCGGTCTCAAAGATCCCAAGCGTAGAAAATCATTTGCAGCTCGTCATAAGTGTAGTGAAAAGAAAGATAAGACTAAGGCAGGTTATTGGGCGTGTCGAATTGGTAGATACCCGCATCTTTTTGGCGGAAAAACAAAATATACATGGTGGTAAGATATGGCACTAAATCATCAAGTACTTCGTGGGTTAGGTTATGTTCCTTCATATCAAGCATCTGCTGTACCTTTTTTGACTAGCTCTTTAACAATCCCCGTATCAACATCTGAACCGATTGTGATTAATTTTAATACTGTCACAAGATTTATTACAGTTACGAATACAAACGCTATTGATGATCCAAATTATCCATTGCGTTTTGGATTTTCTAGAAATGGTATCAAAGGTGTAGAAAACAATAATTATATTGTTTTAAACAATGGCGACTCATTTGAAGGAGCGTTTAAAGTTACTAGTATTTTTTTATTAAGTGACTCTTCTGTTTATTCATCGTCGGGTTCTATAGTTGCAGGATTGACTGATATACAGTCTTCACATTTAAGCCACAATTGGTCAGGTTCAATAGGGGTGGGATAATATGGGATTTACTAACTTACATGGAAAACAAGGAAAATCAACAAATAATCCTACAATTGGTTTTGGTGGCGTAGAAGTAAGTCAGCTGGTGCCGGTTGCACAAGGAGACTTCATATACGGAATACAGACGCCTCAAACTTTTGTAACTGCATCTTTTGTAGGCTCTTCTGTTACAGCTGCAAATGGCATGGCAGTATTAAATTGTGGCACTGATGTATCCGGCTCTGCGGTATTAAATTTAAGAAGAGGTATCAAATATAGGCCCGGCCAGGGTTCAATTATGAGAGCTACAGCTCTTTTTGATACACCGGTAGAAGATAATCTGCAATTGATCGGTCTAGCAAACAACGAAACCGGTTACTCATTTGGTTATCAAGGAACAGACTTTGGGATACTCCACAGAGAAACAGGTCAGCTAGAAATAAGAAAGCTAACCATAACTGCCGGTGCAACAAATGGGGAGACAGTTACGGTTACTTTAGACGGTGACGCATTTACTTTTGATATTGATATTGAAGGGACTACTTCAACTACACAAACAGCTTATAAGTTGTCTTTGGAAGATTATACTCAGCTAGGAGAGACGGGATTTCTGGTTGATGTTGTGGGTGCTGATGTGTATTTTATTTCTGGTAGGTGTAATCCTGATTTGACTGGAACGTATTCTATTTCAGGAACCGGTACCATCGCCGGAACTTTTACACGTGTATTAGCAGGTGCTAATCATGAAGAAACGTTTATTCCGACTGGTTCTTTTAATATTGATAAACTAGACGGTACCGGTCCGTCAGGGATGATCATAAATCCTCAAAGAGGAAATGTATATGAAATTGACTTTCAGTATCTCGGTTTTGGCAACGCAAGATTCGCCGTTGAAGATCCCAATACAGGAAGATTTACTAATTGTCATATGATTAAAAACGCAAATAATCGTATAACTCCGGTCCTTAAAAATCCTAATGTTCAAATTAGATTAGAATCTTCAAATAGCGGAAACACTAGTGATGTGTCAGTCAAGTCTGCATCTATGTCAGGTTTTATTTCTGGAGAGATAATAAAATTAGATCCAAAATTTGCTCAAAGTTTTGCTTTTACGAATCTTAATAAATTAACCTATCACCCGCTAGCAATGATTAAAACAAATAGAATTCATAAAAATCAATCTTGTTTTGGAGAGTTTGATATATTAAGGTTGGCAGGTTCAAATGAAGTAAGTTCGAAAACTTTAATTATTGGATTCTTTTTGGGTGCAGAAATAACAGGAAATGTTAACTACCAATTTGTTAACGATGAAAATAGTATTGTTTCAATAGCAACTTTAGACCCAACAACAAACTCACCTCCGAATACAATTAGTAATTTAAGTGATATTGTTCCTTTCCATGAAATTGTTGTAGGTCCTTTGGCGGGTGTATCTGAAGATTTGGACAAACTTGAATTTATATTTCCTCCTGGTGTTCCGCTTTTAATTGCTGTTAAAGCTACAAATACTGGTGTTAATGGCTCAGTTTCTATTAACTGGTTTGAACAGCAATAAAGAAGTTATGATGATGCGTCGAAAAAGAAAAAAGAAAAAGTTATGGAGTAAACAGTCTCTTTACGAAAGAAAAGACGGAAGTAAAGTTCTCATGGACAGCACGTGGGAAGTTGCAATGGCTAAAAGGTTAGATCATCTTAAAATAGTGTGGGAAAGACGAGAAGATATGAAGCTACCCTATCTGTCAAAGACAGGACGAAAAAGAAACTATATTCCTGATTTTTACCTACCTGATCATGATATATATATTGAGGTGAAAGGTTACTGGACAGATGCTGCAAGGTATAAAATGAACGCTGTTCAAGATGCAAACCTAGTAAAAATTGTTATACTGGAATCATTAGAAGCAGTTAACAAATTTACAAGATGGAAGTTAAAATGAAAATAACAAGAAGACAATTAAGACGATTAATAAACGAAGTCCGAATAAAACCAAGCATTCCTAATATACCTAGTGATGATGCCTTAGGTAAGGTTGATGACTTGGCGCGACAGGAAGAATTTCAACCTAGCGCTGATTCTTTAGCAGGTGCTTTTGGATATCCTGAAGATCGTAGTTATTCGGCCGATTTAAAAGGTTACGATAATCTTGAAGCAGAGATGGGTCGATATAAAATTGAAAAATATCTACCCGGATTCCTTAATTTACCCGAGGATGTAATTGAAGTAGTAGCGGAATTTGTGTTCTTGTCTGAAGTTCCCGTATTACATATACAACTTGATGAAGACATGGTTGAGCATGAATTAGGTGAAGACACTTATCATAGAGGCACACACTTTCAAGAAGTGCAAAAGCCGGAAAATGCTGAAATAGTCGCGATGACTAATGATTTTCGCGAGAACCCTAAAGCTCATGATGTTAAGTTTTATTATATCTATGCAGCTCATGGCTCTTACAATGGATCAGATCCGTTTGCAAGAATAGACCCGCATGGAATGGGCGACGCTCAAACAGGTTTTCATGATGGTTTCAGAGAAGAATATCAAAAAGTTACTACAAACCGCGCGCATAGAATTTCAAGTTTAGCAGTAGAGGAATCGTTTATTGAAATGATGAGAGCCTTGAGGCCTGATCACGAAGAAGAAGTAATTAATTGAGGTGAACATGAAAATAACAAGAAGACAATTAAGAAGATTAATAAATGAAACAATGTTACAGCCAACTTTCTTTTTAAATATGAAAGCGCGCCAAGAGTTTCTACCTAAGATCGTAGCAGATCCGAATGTACACCCAAAGATTAAGGATCTGCTAAAGAGTGGAGAAGAATCACAGACCAATCAAGGTGTAGAACTTTTGAAGTCTTTGAATCCCGAGTACATAGAAGAATTAGAATCTTATGAGTCACACCAAGATTCAATAGAATACGATAGAGAATTTGAAGACCAACGAGACAATCTGTTTTTTACCCGCATAAAGAGTATCGTTGACAAATATAAGTATGACATGGGCATTCCACTTAAGTCGGATATTTTAACGGTTGAAAACATATCCAAAGATACAGCAGCAGGTAGTTATACTGATCGTTCCAGTGGGCGTCGTGCAAAAAGGTTTACGCACAAAAGACTTCACGGTGCAGCAATTTATGCTACTGACAAAGCGACGCTTGAGCGAATAGCGCGAGAGCTAGACTCAGAAAAAGACATGGGTGGAGAACAGGCATACCATGGTGTTGGCGGAGCAGGCCAACCTCTACTTCCTTACATAAACGATTATTATCTGACAGCACTTGATTCAAATCTTAAATATAAAAATGAAATGCACAAGAAGGGAAAGTATGAGTTAAAAGTTTTTCCAGCTACTCCTGATCAAAGAATATATAAGCAACCGACACATCGCAAACTAAATGTGAGTATGTATGAGACGAAAATAAAAAGAAGACAATTAAGAAAATTAATATCAGAGTTTTTACATGAGAACACAAACACACAAAGATATCAAAACACTCCGTTAAGATCAAGAACTGTAGATAGTTTAATTAAAGACATTGAAATCGCTAAAAAAGAGTTTGGTAAAGTTAAGAAGCAAGATGGAAAGCATAGTTTATTTGACCTGGCTATGACAATGTTAGTTACAAGTGACACTTCTTATAGTAAAGGCGGCGGTGAAGGAAAAATGATAATAAATTTTGGTACCAGCTCAAGTACTCCAAGAAAAGTAGTAGCTCAGTTAGTTAAATATCAAGATAAAAATGGAAAAGAGTTCGAATCAATTGGCGTAAGGGATTTTAAATCAAACAAAGACTATGAGTTAGTCGACTTAAATAAATCTGGCCCTTATATAGATATACTGTTTGGTATTGACGGTTTACAAACAGTTTTTAAAGATAAAGGTAGATATACTAAAGTTTATAATCATCTATACAAAGAGTTTGAAAGAAACAATATTGAACCAAAACAGTTTGAAACGCCTGGTGAAAAATTTAGAAGAGAAAAAGAAGCAAATTTTGTTAAAGACAAGGATTATTATCTAGGTAAAAATCCCCATAAAAGACCGTGGTATTTAAAAACAGGAATTCCGGATGGTGTGACAGACCTGTTTTGATCTGTAAATCAAATTAAAAAATAGAATACAAAGAGATAAAAATGAAAATAACAAGAAAACAATTAAAAAAATTAATATCAGAGGCATATCAGCCCCCTATGGGCAGATCAGTTAGCGGAATTGCAAAGATTGACATGCAACCAGGTAGAGGATATGTTATTGAAGATAAACATGGAAATATTACAGAAACTGATAATCCTGTTATGATCTTAAATGAGCTTATGAGTCAAGGACATGATAGAGTATACGATAAAATGACAGAAGAGGTTGAAGATATTGAGACATATATCGAACAACTTGAAATGTTTATGGGAGACTTTGTAGAATATAGAGATACGGATGTCGATCCTTTGCTTGCTCATGACCCGCTAGATATTATGTCAAGAGACTTTGACAAAGATTATGATGTTGACTTGGATGTTTTCGATGAAGAGAGTGAAGAAGAATCTAGTTTTGACGATGATTGGATATAAGAGATTAATGCAATGAAAATAACAAGACGACAATTAAAAAAAATATTAATGAGAGAGTTTAGAGACACAGGATCGTATCGTAACTTTGACTTTGGATCATCATCAGGCGGAGGACAAATACCTCCTACACAACCGCCTAACGGCGGCGGTGGCGGAGGTGATGACGGTGGAGGCTTCGGAGGTTTCAGCGGAAGAAATAACAATCCTTGTGGGTTTGGAAGCCCAAAAGGTGATTACTATTACGATTTAGTATTTAATACTTTTGGTTCGTGGATGTCATCTAATATGAAGACTAATCCAAATGATAATGAATACGATAACTACTTAAGTCATTTAAAGCGGATATATCCAGAATTCACAATGGATATGGTTTCTAATGAGTATAATGAATTTTTTGAATTAATCATGACAGCAATTGCTGAATATGCATGTGCAAATAATATTGAAGATGTTGAATCAATATACTTTAATCCTATCCCTGCAATATTAGATTTTTAACTTTAATTTGTAAATTTTATAAAATTATCTATAATAAACTATTGAAGGAGTTAATAAATGACCAGTGCGGCAGGGATAATAATTATTAGAAACGTTAATAATCACCCAGAATTCTTAGGATTAATAGCATTAAAAAAAGATAGAAAAAGAGTTGGTGGGACATATGATATTCCGAAAGGCCATGTTGAATCAGGAGAAGATCTTTTAGAAGCAGCTAAAAGAGAATGTTTTGAAGAGTGTGGTTTAAACCCAAAAATTATTAGTGAACCATATTCAAATGGAAAAATAACTGTGTGGCTAGGAATAGTTGATGAAGAAGATGAAGTTATAATAAAAACAAATCCTGGAACAGGATTGCTAGAACATGAAGGTTATGTGTGGTTAATACCAGAAGATATGAGACGTAACTGTTTAAGTTATTTACTAGATCATATCCGATGGGCTGAAAAAAGAGCATGGGAATATTTTAAATTATGAAAATTACTAGAAGGCAATTAAGAAAGATAATAAGCGAAAACTTTAAAGGAAGCAAATTTACTGATGAAATAGGTCGATATTTTAGTGTTGAAAAAGCTGTGTCATTCGCAGAAAAAAATAAAGATAAATATTTTATTCCTAATTTTCCAGTAGAGAATATTAAGCATGATTTAAAATACTGGCAAGGCGATGAAAAAAGAATGATGAATGCTGACACTAGTTTTCCTTTATTAGTAATTATAGAAAATGGATGTCTAAGCGTAGCAGATGGCTTAAACAGGCTTTATAAAGCAGTCAACGTGGAAGAAAAAGAAACCATAGATGTGTACATTGTACCTAAAGAAGAACTGTTGGAGTTTGAAATAGAATGAAGATCACAGGAAGCACACCGTTAATCGCAATTGACGATGATGGACGAATTTGGGCAAAGTTAGAAACTCATAACAGAACCGGTTCTGTTAAAGACAGAATGATAGAATATATTTGCGATCGTGCATTAGCAGAAGATAAAATTATTCCTGGAGAAACCAAACTGATTGAGGCTACTAGTGGTAATACCGGAATCGCATTAGCTTCTTATGCTGCTTCTATAAATTGTCAGTGTGAGATTATCATGCCTTGCAATATGTCTCAGAAACGAAAAGACATGATGAAGGCATACGGCGCAGAAATAATTGAAGTTGGACCTAATGAATTCCAAAAAGCAATAGAATTAAGAGATAATAGATTAAACGAGTTTAATTCTAGTTATTTTTCACCCTTACAATTTAGTAACCCATTAAATGTTGAGTGCCATTACACCACAACAGCACCAGAAATCCACAGTAATATAAAAGAAACACATTTAAATTGGCATACTTTTGTACATGGCGCAGGAACAGGTGGTACAATGATGGGAATAAAACAGTATATTGACAACAAAGGATTAAAAGTTAAATGTGTTTTAACACAACCTGTTGAAGATAATGCAACACACGGTATCCAGGGAATTAATGACGGAGCAGATTTTTTACTTGATAGAAATTTAATGGATGAAACTATTTCTATTAAAACAGAAGATGCTATTTTAAGAATGAAGAGATTTTGGAAAGAGAGCGGAATACTTATAGGTATTAGCAGCGGTGCAAATATTTTAGCTGCTGAAAAGTATGTTGAAAAATATGACCCGAAAGGTGTCGTAGTAACCATACTTTGTGACAGAGGAGAGCGATATTTATGAGTAGAGTAACAGTAATGATTGGCGCAATGAAGCCAATGACAGCAGGCCATTATCGTCTTATTACAGAGGCAGTTTCTGATTCACAATGCCCAGAAGGAGAAACGCCTGCCAATGAAACTTATGTTTTGGTTTCCATGCAAGATCGCATTAAAAAGAATGAATTCCCAGTTCGTGGAGAAACAGCACTATCAGCACTTAGAGACATCTATATGGATCCACAAGCAGCTCTTTTTCAATTTGGTGAAGACAAGTATGTTAAATTAGTTTTTTGCCACTCCCAAAAATTTGGAAAAGAAAATCCAGAAAGAGTGGCTGAAATGAGAGAAATTATTTCAGGTATTCGTGAATCATTAGGTTCTCGAGGTTTGACAAATGTATCTGTTGATGTTGAAGAAGTTAGAAGCGGACCTCCTGATGTACTTATGGGTTTAGCTGAGTCTAGACCGGAAGATCATTTTATTCTATATACAGGTGATGATGATCTTAAAAAATATCAGTATTTTAAAAAATACGCAACCAACGTTGACTTTGCTGGGTTTGAAAGATTCGAAGGCGGCATGTCAGGTACTGAAGTACGTTCACTTTTTCAAACAGATTCTGATACTGAAGGTTTTGACACAGATAGATTTGGATCTGCTTTCCCTCAAGGAGTTGACGTATCTAGAGTAAGACAAAGATATAGAACAGATGCAGGGTTAGACCCCCTCAAAGAAATTAAAAGAGCAGACAAAGGTACACCTGACTATTCTAGATATTTACAAGAAATGATCGATGAATTACAACACATTAAAGTCTCATATAATTCTAGAAAAAAAGAGGGAAAGCAATATAGAAAAGAAGCTTCACTAATCCAAAATACAATTTCAGAATTAAAGAGACAAAAAAGAAAAAACGATAGATTGAATGAAATTGAAAATGACAATACATTAAATGAAAACAAAGGTATTGACGATCGTCAAGTTTTAAAAGAATGGTTTAAAAGACTTTATAAAAACTCATACTAAGTTGTTATAATACTAAAAGACAAAGGAGGCTCTATGTCACTAGTTATTAATGATACAGCTTATTGGAAAGATGCTGACGGGAAAGAGCACGATGACCAATTCATTAAAAAAGAAATTAAAGACTATGTTGCAAGAGGTGGAAAGATATTTGTGGGTTCTGACAGTATGCTTTTTCCTAATAAGTGCAATTTTGCTGCAGTGATTGCATTTCACGATAGAGATTTAAACATTGCTAGGTATTATTTTAAAAAGATAAAAGCTCAGTCTAAAAAGTATAGAGAGCTTCAAAAAAAGATATTAGAAGAAGTTTCTCTAGCAATTCAAACTGCTCAGTTTGTTTTAGAAATATGCCCCGAAGCAGATATCGAATTACACATTGACATAGGCACAAAAAAGAAAAACGAGACTGCAAAGTTTTTTAAAATGATCAAAGGCTGGGTAACTGGAACTGGGTTTGATTTAAGGGTCAAACCAAACAGTTGGGCGTCTAGTTTAGCAGACGGTCACACAAAAGGAAAAAGATGACAATATCAATTAAAAAAAATAAAAATTATCAGAATTCATATGGAAAACTATTCAAGACGATGGGGATAACAGGGACTTTATTAGGTACACCCTTAGGAGACAATGATAAGACAAATCAACTATTCGAAGAGATCGTTAAAGAAACAATTCAGAGAATTATTTGTGATAAACTTTTGCTGATATCTCCAAGAGCTATTAAGAGATTAGACTATTTTCCTACATACTTTTTAGAAAATGGACAAAAGAAAATCAAGTCTATCAGAGTCAAAAAGAGAGTCTGGAAATCCTTTGTAGAAATATCTAGCGAAGACATTAAAAAATCAGGAATTAAAGGCGAAGAATTTATTAATTTTTTAAAAAACAAAAGATGTAGAAAAGTAAAAATAGATAACGATAAATTTGAAAATATCATTTAGTTATTGTATACTTTCTTTACCCAGGAGGATAAATGAAAGATTATGATATGTTTTTTCCCTACGTTAAACCTAGAAAAGAACAGCGAGATGCAATTGAGTTCGCAATCAAAGCAATTAAAGATAGTGACAAACGATTTGTGATTGTTGAAGCCGGTACAGGAGTAGGTAAGTCAGCTATTGGATTAACACTTTCTCGTTACCTAGCAAATAATATTCCTGATAGTGAAGGCTATGATCAAGGTGGTTATTTTTTAACAACACAAAAAATTCTGCAAAAACAATATGAGAAAGACTTTGGTGGAAGTAAAGGTGAGATGAAATCAATATACTCATCTTCAAACTACAAATGTAAGTTTTATCCTCAAAACGATTGTAGAACTACGCATGAAATGATGCGATCGCTAGATGCATCAAAAAATAAAGCGTTATTCAAGTGTTGTGGCGGTGGTTGCACCTATAAAATTGCAAAGAAAAACTTTCTCGAGTCAAAGGAATCAGTAACAAATTTTCCATATTTTTTGACAGAAGCAACTTTTAGTGGTGGAATTACTCCTAGAAAAGTTTTGGTTATCGATGAGGCTCATAATACAGAATCAGTCCTAAGTAGTTTTGTTGAAGTATCTGTAAGTCAATACTTTGCTGAAAGAGTTGTCAAGTGTAAATGGCCTGATAAAGTAACATCAGTAAACTTTGTTAAGTGGATAGAGAACGTATATCATCCTAAATTACAATCACAAATTATGTTCTTTGAGAAACAGATTGAAGATCTTGGGATTAAAGATAAAATTAAAGATATGGCAAATATTTCTAAAAAATATGATATGATGAAAAGTCATTCAGATAAGTTAGATAAGTTTTTAAAAGACTACGATAAAGATAACTGGGTTATGGAGAAACAAGAAACAGAAAAGCGAGGCTCTATAAAGGTTGTTTATAGAGCAATTGATATATCAAACTATGCTGAAGAGTACTTGTTTAGACTCGGGCAAAAAATTGTTTTGATGTCTGCTACGATTTTAAATGCCGATGCATTCGCAACTTCGCTAGGTATTCCAAAAGACCAGTATGAATCAATCAGCATTCCTTCACCTTTCCCAAAAGAAAACCGTCCTATTATTAATGCATCAGTAGGAAGCATGAGTGCAAAAGCTATTGAAGGTACGCTCCCTCAACTTAAAGAAGCAGTTAAAGCAATCATGGAAGAACACGGAAAAGAAAAAGGAATTATTCATTGTCACACTTATCGAATTGCAAATTATCTAAAAAAGAACATTAAAGGAAAGTTAGGAAAGAGAATTCTTATACACGATAGTAGTAACAGAGATAACATTCTTAAAAAACATATGACTTCAAAAGAGCCGACTGTATTGTTATCGCCGTCCATGACAGAGGGCGTAGATCTCAAGGGCGACTTAAGTCGTTTCCAGGTTATTTGCAAAGTTCCTTATCCTTGGTTAGGTGATCCAATTGTGAAAAAACGTATGCATAAGTTTCCTGATTGGTACCCGCTTAAGACTGCCATGACTATAGTCCAATCAGTAGGTAGAAGTATTAGAAACAGCGAAGACACAGCTGTGACTTATATACTTGATAGTGACTGGCAAAACTTCTATAACAAAAACAAAAGATTATTCTGCGAAGATTTTAAAAGATTGATTGTATAATTATATCTTATTAAGGAAGTTACAATGAAAATATCTAAACGCAGTTTAAGTATCTTAATAGAACAATTTCTCTTTGAAGACGAAGATAGATTTAACTTTGGAACAGGAAAAGAAGTACCTTCAGCGAAAGGAGCTATGGGTGCTTTATACTTCATGAAAAATCAGTTTCAAGACGGAACAAACTATCTCTTAATGGATAATGAAAGCCTTTATTCACTAGCAGGTGGAGTTAGTAACAAAGAAAATATAAATGAGATGAGTAGCTTTATGCACAATATGCTTTTCTTAATTTGTTTGAGTGTGATGTCACAAAACAAAATATCAAAACAAGATATTAGAAGAACAGTTGTTATTACTAGTCTGGAAAGATCAGCAGAAGCTCAATTACAAGCGATGAAAAATAAAGTTAAAATAGCCAAAGATAACGGTCAAGATCCAATTGAAACTGTTGGAAATTTATATTCTCCAGAAGGAGATACCAGCATGACTCAAGCAGGATTTGAAAATGCAAAAAAAATTATAAGTTTAATTGATCAGGGCGATGATGAGCAAGCGTTAAGTCTGCTTTCTCAAACACCTGTTTCTCCACATGCTTCAAACAATGCTTTCGATTTTAGAAGCGAAGGAGGTAGAGGGGAAAAAATTGTAAATGCTATTGAAAACTTAAAGAAAAACGGTGTTTTTAATCAAAACTTAAACTATAAAGTAGAAGATAAAGGAACAAGAAATCAGCATATACACGTTGCCGCAATTAGTGACCCGATCACAGAAAAAGGAAAAAATATTTTGGCAAAGCTTAGAGAAGCAAAAAATGAAGCTGCTGCTGAAAATGCATTTAAATACATGGAAAAAGTAGGCGCAATTTAAAATTATGTAACCCTTAAATATTTTTGTTATAATAAAAATATAGCAGGAGGCAATATGAAAAATAAGATTTTAACAGCAATAATTTTAATCCCAATACTTTTTTTAGGTTACACAGCTAATTTTTTGTATAAACTAGAAACAGGTAAGCTTCCTCCAGAAGTAGCTAGTGAGTATATCATCACAATACCTACTGACTGCACGAACAGCCAGTTCCAAAAAAATCTTTCTAAAAAGAAAGAAGAAAAATTAATGTAGGAAAATATGTCAAATAATATTCGCCCGGGTGATAAAGTATATATGACTCATCATATGAGTAACAAAGGAATTGTCACAGAAGTTTTTTACAGACCAATTAGTGCAAATATTGGTCCGGGTACGCTGTCAAAACAAATGTGGGTAAGATTTCAAAGTCAATTAACAGGTGAAATTGTAACAGCAAAAAGACAAGACGTCACAAAAGATATTACATAAATTTTGAAGATTACACTATGACGATATAATTAGTATTATTAGTTGAGTAGTGTATGAGTAAAAAGAAAAACAGCGCAATTAAAGATTTATATTTAGATCGTCCTACATCTCACGGTGGTTGGCCTAAAGGTCACGATGGATCTTATAGAGACAACAAAACACCCGTCAATAAACAGATCGCTGATTATCTTAAAGCGATGGGCCTTATTGATGACTCGAATGAAAGAGCAAGACTGTCTGAGACAAGATTAAGGCAAATGATACGCCAATCAATTAGGAGACTTTTAAAATGACTTCTAATATTAACGAGAGATTTGAGAGACTAAAAGAATTGCGTGAAACTCTTTGCAAAAAAAATGAAAAATGGAACGAAGTATTTGACTTGAGAGACTGGTTAATTAATAATCTTAGAGAAGTCATAGAGCAATCTAAATCTGATCTTGTTAAAAAAGAAGACATAATTAACAAGCTTGAAGATTTGATATGCGTTGTTGAACCCGAGGAATAAAAATGAAAAATACTATATACTACGATAGCTTAATTCCTATATATAGAAAACAAATCATGCTTGAACAAAGAGGCACTTCTTTAGTACAAGAAGGCGTTTTTATTGAGGCAGGAAAAGTATTTTTAGAAGATGCAATTAAAAATTTAATGGCATCTGGCGCTGTTGTTCTAACTGGAGGATTGCCTGCTGATACTGTTGTAGAAATAATGTATGCAATTGAAAGAACAAAATCGGCAATTGACATGTACAATGGTATTATTAATGCAAAAGACAATAGCAAAATTCATATGATAAACTTTATGAATGCAATGGATCACGCTATTCTAGAAAACAACATAAAAGAGTTGACAAGGATCGGTATTAATACAGCAATTAATTTAAGCAGAGAGTTAGACACGATTGCAGGGGAAGGCACCTCAGGTGATATCGCACATGATGTAAAAGTCATAATTGATGATTTAAGAAAAGATTTTTTAGAGTTTTTTAAAGTTAAATTAGCAGCTTTAGCAGACTGGGTTTCTGCATTTATTCCTGATGATGGCGGAAATATAAGTGCTTTTTTAAAGATAACGATGTTTTCAATTATCGAAGATGCATCTAAGTACCCATTACAAACTTTTATTGATTTGACTAAGCATCTACCGGGTGAAGGTTCAAAAATAATTTTTGATGAAGCTAAGCTTGAATCTTTTTTAATTAATCTTTGCAATCAAGTTGCTGACGGAATAGAAGACATGCGAGGTGGTAAGATCGATCAAGGAATTGATTATTTAAAAGATTATACTAAACAAGCATACGATTATATGCCTGATTGGGTTGCTGACACAAATAAAAAATACGGTTTAGCTTCGCAAAAGCTAGCTAATAGATTTGCAGGTGAAGATTCAAGCCTCGGAAAGGCTTCTAGGGCTTTCTTTGATCCGATATATAGAATAGACACCGCTGATGAACTTTTTGATAAAACAATTGATGAATTCCCAAACTATATTAGAAATGAATTAATTCCAAATATCGGAGATGCTGTTGATATATACGCTAAGTTTATGAAATATACTATTGCTTTTCTTGGTTTGCTTGAAGCAACAACGACAGGTACGCTAGAAAAAACTTTTAGATTAAACCAGGATTTATCTAACACTCCAAAACCATTAGCTTTAGACATGACTTATGATGATGCGCTAATGACTGAAATTAGAAAATCTTTAAGAGGACAATCAAGCCGCCGGAGGCTTAGATGACAAACGATAGTAACGGCTGGGGTGAATATTCCAAACTTGTTCTAAAAGAACTAGAGACACTAGCACAAGGTATCAAAGATCTCAATGAAAGCCTCAACGACATGAAAAAAGAAATGGCTGAGATTCGAGCAAAAGAAGACAAGATCTTGGAATTAAATCGCTGGAAAGAACGGATTGATGAGGTTGCCTCACCCACACAACTTAAAGAGCTAAAACAAGAAGTGGAAGACTTAAAGATGTTCCGCACCAAAGCTGTCACTGTTTTTGCTGTTATACAATTTTTGATGGCAGCAGTAGTATTCGCCCAGAGGGTTTTATAATGAGAAAAGTGAAAATAACAGAATCAAAAATAAGAAAGTTAATCAGTAACTTGCTAAATGAGTCTATTAGCGATGATGAGATTAATCAACGTATAATTGGTATTAAGGCACAGGGGTTAGCTAAAAACCCAGCTTTTGAAGCACTTCATAATTTAACAAAGGAACTGGTATCAGATCAACAGATGAAAAATTTGATTGATGCATCTGTCTCTGTTAAATCACATACTGGAGAAGTCCCAGTATGGAACAGTCATGGTTTTGATCATAGTGACTATTGGAAATTTGTTGTTAATGTTGACCCGGCAAACAGAAGCAGCTCGGGAGGTGGATTGGCTGGAAGCTATACATATCCTAAAATTACTGAAAATTTCCGCACAGACCAAAAGCCTTTAAATTATATCTTAGAAGATATGAGGAATAGTACTTTAACACCACCAACTAGCTATTCTGGCGCGTCTATAACAATAGCAGACCAGGATATACTAACTTTCTTAGAAGACACTTCATATGTAAAATCTGTTGCTGACGGACATGAAGCTTTTGCTGCACTATTATTTGCAAAATACCTAGACAAGAATTTCACCGTTACTCCTTCCACACAAAAAGGAATGGATTGTATTTCTGATGACGGAACCATTTCTATCGAAGTAAAAGGTTCTCAGAAGCCAGAACCTCAAACAAATTTCTCTGGTTCACTTCCCAAGTATTCAACTAATCATTTCTATTTATTCTTAGCTACAGACAGAAGTTATATAGTTAGATCTGACCTGTTAAGAAGATTTTATATGCTCTCTCAATTTAATGAAGAAGATCAAGAAGAGTCTTTTTATAGAAGATTAGTAGGAGATGGATCTTTGGCAGCCCCAGACTCATTTCCTAGACTAGGTACACTAAGAGACTTTATGATAACTGCTTCCCCAAGTGATGAAGCTTTTGACGCCATTAAAACACAAAGCTATAGCGAATTTAATGAGGCAATCAACGATCCGAACACACCGCAAGAAATTAAAGTGTTATATTATAAAATGTTGTCAGAAGTAGAAAGTCAAACTGAAACATTGGCAGCAACTTTAATCCAGTCATTGTTTGGGTTTGAGGGAACAGAAAGAATTAATCCTCCCGATCTTAGTTTTCTAGGATTGCAAGTCTATTTAAGACCAGTGTTGAAAGGCGTAAAAAGCCAGCAAGATCCTTCTATTCCTGCTTTGACAACGGGCCTAGGCGATGGTGAAGAAAGAAGTCAAGTCTATACGCAAGGAGGAACTCTTCACCCTAATTATGTGACTTATATAAGAAGTCAAGTCAATAGTTTAGTAGAGAGAATAAAAAGCAAGTACAACTATTCTAGTGTCAACAGAAGCTTTAAGATAAAAATACTTGCATACATTGTTACGTCAGTAAGAGAAAAAATTAATCAACTTGCCCAACAAGTTTATGCTGATATAATAGCAACATATGATAGTAACAATGTAACTGCAGATGTACTTAGGTCACTAAAAGATGAAGCCTTAGAGAAAAATAGCGAATATAAAGATTCTGTAGCTGCACACAAAGCTGATAAAGCCGCAAGAGAAGCAGCAATAAATGCATTGGCAGCCAGCCTATCCAATTGGTCAACAATGACTAAAGTAGCAAAAAATAAAGCAATCAAAGATGCAGATATTAAGAAAAGTTATCCTATTCGTAAAAAGAAAAAACGTCCAACTAGCGGATATCGTTTAATTTTAATGTTACGAGATGCCGAAAAGACAGGGACACCAATTTCAGGAACAGAATTTGGTGAAGCATTTGTAGAATCAATTACTGCTGAAATTGAACGACTCAAGGAAGAATTAACTGCTAGCATAGCTGAAGAAGCTAGTAATCTAGAGTCGACACCGATGTCGACTAGACTTTTTGAAGAAAAGGACACAAACTTATATCAATCCATACTTTCAGACCTGCAAGAAGCCTCTCGTCAGCAGCGCAGAAAACAACTCTCTAACTTAGACGAACAAAAACTGCGCGAACTCATAAGACAGACAATGCGAAAATAAAAATGTAATATGCATATCTTTTGTTTATAATATAAGAGTAAATATTAAACAAGGGACTAACACATGTATTTAACACGCGAAGACTGCCTAGAGATCATTTCTGGCATGCAAGATTTTGAATCACGACTTAAACAACTCTTTGGAGACTTTAATTACGACTTACACGAAAACTTAGGTAGGCGCAATATGCTACTCAGTGCTGTCCAAGAAAAAGAAACAGCACGAGTTCTACGGAAAAAGTTTAAATCAGTATTGGACGACGGTACCCCTGGTAAGCCCGACGTTGTTATCTATGACATTGACAAAGAACTCGAATGTAAATTAACATCGGGCAGCAGAAGTAATGGCACAGTATCATATTCGTTCCAGACAGACTACGCAACAATACAAAACAAAGAGAAGTTAGACTACATCTTTCTTGTTGCCAATGACGACTTTACAGAATTCTGCGCACTCTTCTTTGAAGGCTTGACGGCTGATGATTATTTTCCACCCGCTAGCGGAAGTCGTGGTAAATCCCGAATGAACAAACATAACGCCATGAAAAAAGTCAGACCACTTGTGGGGAATGTTGTTAATATCTCTGAAGAAAGAGTTGAGCAACTTTATGCAGCAATTGTAGGCAAACGCGCAGAAAAAGAGGCACGATTAAAGTCTCTACAAGAACGTTTAGAAAGTGCCTCTGATAACGCCGTCAAGTTTAAAGAAAAGACTGAACAAATCATTTTTAACGAAACAGAGCGATATGATAACGCAATTTCAAAGCTTTATGATAGCATTAGCTATTGGGCCAACAATCCAAAATACAGTCTAGAGTTTGAAAAAGTTGGTCAGGATAAAACAACCGAAGAGGCTGCATAGTGAAAACAATTGTGAGGTATGTACAATTCGGTAATCGGTCTTATAAGGTGACTGAGACGCACTGGAGAGGACCGGGAGGTTCAATCATGATTTCTAGAAAGTCAGAACCTCTCTATACAATAGAAGACATCAAGGTAAGCAATGAAATACGATCACACAGCAATAACAGTTCAAACCGAGTCACTACTGAAAAGTAATGTCAAGTGGTATTGTGATAAATACAAAGCCAAAGTCTTGCATCAAGATGATACCTGGGCATTACTTTCTGTGTGGGGAACCAAGATTGCTTTTGTTCTACCAGAACAACATCCGCCTCATATCGCATTTCGTCTAGATAGAACACAATGGGAAGAGTTTAAAGCAGAAGGAAAACAATTTAAAAAGCATAGAGACGGTAGTGAGTCATTTTACGAGAAAGATCTGTGCGGAAATTACATGGAGTTTATATTTTGGCCAAAAGAATAGAACAGATAAAAAGAGCTTGGAATAAATTCATGCTGCCTATAGATGTTGACAAAGAGAAAGATGATAAATCTTTGGCGGCATTTCTTAAAATAGTCGATGTCATGACAAATATTGGTTACGGAATATTTGCAATTGTAGCAACAATATCAATATACCTTTTTATAACTAAAGAGCTTTTATGATTAATTTATTTAAAAAAATTAAATCTCAAAGAAGAGAATATACAAAAGCTTTATTTATTATAATTGTACTTTATATTTATATATTATTAAATTTTAACAGGATGCATGTATATGAAAGTAAAAAATAAAAGACTTATTGAATTGTTTAAGATAATAAAAGAGATTAATAGTAGTGACAATATTATTAATGTTAGGGGAGGTCGAGGATATGGATTTGGACACCCGTATCCTGTCAAGAATGGCGCAAGGCCAGTACTAGGACCGGTTGACGGTGAGACAAAAGTGCAACAAGACAAGGAGCCGGTTAAAATAAGCAAGGCGTTTAAAAATAAAAAAAGGAAATAATATGTTTGACTGGTTAGAATTATACTGTCATAAAAAAGGCTATAATATTATAGATAATTGCATATACAAAAATGACACACAAATAGGCACAATACACTTTAAAGATAAATACATACAGGTCGGAAATAACCGATTCAAACCCGGAGACTTCGCTTTGCTATTAATGGAAGACTTCGACATATTAGGAGAAGAATAATGACAATTTACAGAACAGAATACGATACCCGACTTTTATATTCACAGTCATACATGGCTGATGAGAGCATGCATGTAACAACTGATATGCATGCTGTTATGTGGACATATCCAGGTGCCACTAGTCCAACAACAACGAGAGTACGCTTAACATTTATCTATAACAAAGAAGCAAAAGGTATTTCACCAGTTCAAGGTTTACTAGAACAGTGGAAGTCAGAGGGGTGGTCTGTGATGGATGAATACTGCGATGGTTATCTAGACTTTGAATCAGTAGACGACTTTCGTGCACACTTACTGGAAATGACTAGAAGTTTTCTCTTAGGAGTTCCATTTGGCGCAGAAGTAGAGGGGGATGTATCACCTGGTCCTAAAAAGCCTTCGCCGAACAAAGAAGTAAGAATTCCAAAAATGCCTGGATTTACATCAAGAATTGATAAAATTATTAAAAAGTCAGACGAAAAGCCATCAGCTGTGAAATCTCCTGACGAGGATGATATATATGCTAGTAGTGGTAAATCTGCTAAAGAGGATATCAAGCCTGTTGTTAAGAATGAAGATGTCAAAGATCCGAATGACGAAGATGACGACGATGATTGGATTTAATAGGGAGTAATAAAATGGGCGGAGCAGCTGGACATATGAGGCATCCGTATGACTTAGATAGAGTCAGTGACGGGCCAGGATTAATTCAAATATTTGAAGACTTAAAAAGTTATGCAATGACTTCAGCACAAGATATCAACGTTAAGATTGACGGTGTTAATGTTTCTTTTAAGTTGGTAGGTAATGAATTCGCAGTTGACAGAGGTTCAACAAAAGAAATCGATGTGAGTGGTGTTACTCTGGCTCGTCTTCCTGAAAGATTTGGCGAGGGACACGGAATGATACCTGCTATTACAAATCTTTTAACAATACTTAACGAGGCTTTACCTAGTATCCAGCAAGAAATAAACGCACTTGGCCTCTCGTCAAACCCACACTATTTTCTAAACACTGAATATGTATTAGGTACAACTAATGCAACTTCTTACAATAACAATTTTATTGCTATTCATGGTGTTAATGCTTTTTATGCAAAGTACAAAAATCCAACTAAAGCAATGCTAGCAAAAAATCCAGGAATGGAGCCAATTATGCTCAGACCTGGATTGCCTCCTGCAGGATCCAGCAAATCTACAGAAGTGCAATACAACCCTGCAGTAATGCAATCCCTCATCCAAAAACTGAAGCCTTATGCATCCCAACACGGGTTTGATGTATATGGACCGGTGCCGACAAAAATTAAGCAAGGTGTAAATATAAACTATTCTGTTGCGCTATCTACTCCTTTTGAAGTCAACATTACTGATGAGTATTCTGATATGTACGGTCAGTTCGAACATTTACAAGGGCAGCCGATTAGTAGTTGGTTATCTGAGATAGACGAAAAACCTGCAAGATATAATGCACCTACTTATGATCGATCTTATCGTACCACTGACGGCAAGCGTATTAACCCATATCATAAGAACACTTATCTAAGAATATTAGAGAAAGCTGAGCCTGTCGACTCATTTATTGTTGCTGATGAATCGGGTGATGATGTCCGACAAGTAATTAACGGGGCGGTAATGTTACATGCAACACGACTTTTAGGGAATGCTTTTCTGGCAGGTTTAACGTCTGATATTGGTGACATGGTAAGTGATGAAGCTAATCATGAGGGAGTCGTAATTAGAGATGATCAATTCTCTCCTTACCCGTTTAAGATAACAGGAGAGTTTATTGTAACAGGTATGTATGGTGTCATTGCACAGAAGATGCAACAAAATGAATCTATAATAAGAAAAATGGTGCGACAAAAAATTCGACGCACCTTGTTAGAATCAATAAGAAGATACTAATTAATCATTCGAGATGTTTCATAGCGACAGGCCACAAGTCAGTCGCTATTTTTTTGCACGCCTCAGCGACATCCCTGATCTCTTTTTGTGCGCCATCATGTGTTCTTAGCTTGATAAACTTAATCAAATTATTTAGATTTGTAGTACCATAATACTCAGTGTAGAGATTTTGAGGTAATACACCGCGGGCTTGTTCTCTGCAGACGCCTGCCTCAATAAGCCTATTAAAAAGATCCAAGCTTTTTACATGATGTCTTTGAATTTCTTGGCTAGCAGTTGTTTTATCAAAAGCCATCTCCGGATTAATTAATTGTTCTTCATTAGACGCTTGACGATTTGATTTATGTTGCGTTCTAAATTGCTGGGGCTCATAAAACTGTAGATTTAATTCTGTGTATCTTCGACTGATTTCGTTGTAAGACCATGTTCGATGACGATGGTGCTGAGAGCGAATGAAGAGAGGAACACAAAACCTAAAAGTAACAACATTATGCTCCAGCGTGCTCGTGTGCTGATGTTTGATAAGATATCTGATAAGCTTTTCGTCTCTTTCATCTATTTCCTCTTTTTGTTTTCCGAAACTAACACGGGCAGAATTGACAATTGTAAGGTCGTCACCCATGTGTTGAATATATTCAACACAACCAATGTTATCATCATATAGATTAATTTTCATATTTACTCCGATATTAAATTAAAGATAATTTTAACATGTTTAACTTTAATTTATAATTGTATTTTAAAGATTTAAAGGAGAAAAACATGTTAAGATATATCTTGATATTTTTAATAGGGTGCACAACAGACGTATCAATATCAAAAACCTACAAAAGTAGTGACGATACAAGCATCGCAAGAGATGACACTACTACATCAACAGAGACTGCTAATGATCCCAAGGATACTGGAGAAAGTACTTTAAGTCAAGATTTAAGTAATACTGTTGCCTATGTTGAAATGGGTCTTATGCAAGCATCCTGTCCTTATTGTATGGGTTTGCAGCAAGAGATTAATATAACAGCCAAGGCAAGGTTTCATCAGCCTACAACTGGTGAACATACTTCTTGGCTCCCGTCACAGAGCGGATGTCGAGACTATTACGCTTCATCTGTAACTAGTCCAAATATCAACGCTAATGGAATTGTAACATTAATCAATGATTTTGGTGATAGCGTTCAACTCCAACAATCAGCCGATCAAACCGGTGTAATATATGAAAGCAATTTCTTTCTTGAATCTAATTTTAGAAGAAACTCATATCATACACTTAAAGTTAATAATAAAACAGCACAGGATGTAATTCAGACACTTAGAGGTTTTGACTATGTTGAACCATATACAATGCTCTATGTTGATCCTAGCTATGCTTTCCAAGCACCCATCAATCGATACGGAAACAACTTATTTACTTGGGGTCCCAGTGGTGACAACAATAGTTTTTTTACAATTCACATTTCAGTCTACAGCTATGATGGAAGCCAGTATTATGGAACAGTTATTTGCAGATCAGAAGACGTGGGATCGATGTCAATCCCGGGATCTTATTTTCAACAATATCAGCAAGGAAGTCTAGTATCAATTCATCTTATGCGCCACAGAATATTTAAAAAAGAATATGAAGACTTTTACGGAACGATTGAAGGTTATAGTTGGTGGGAAGTTATTGGAACGGGTTATATTCAATAGGAATTTATATTTTCTTAAAGATATATAATTATACGACAGAGGCTCTATGAGAATATCTAGGAAAAATCTTAAAAATTTAATTGAAACATATCTTTACGAGCAGGAAGAAGACGCTGAAGAGTTGGAGGCTGATGCTGAAGTTGAAGAAGAACCGGAAGAGTCCGAAGACACTGAAGAAACTGATGCTGAAGAAACTGATGCTGAAGTTGAAGAAGAACCGGAAGAAGAATTCAAGCCTGTCAAAGGGATACAAATTGAAATTGATGGTAGAGTTCGAACTATAGATTTTATCTTAGATAAAGGGTCGAAAGAATTAAACTATAAAGTTGACGGTCAGACTGTACCGAACAAAGACATGTCTTCTTTTGTATCTTTAGCTGCTCTAGGATTAATGCAAACTAAAGATAAAAATAAACAAGACAATCTTTTAAAAATAATGAAGTTAAATAAAGAATTTAGTTCAGCATCTATTGAAAGAGCAAAGCAGATGATTAAACAAAAATTAGATACAGAAAGGCTAGGTTTTGGAATTAAAGATATTAAAAAAGCATTAGGCGACTAAGGATTAAAGTGTGCCTCCTATTAGAAAACTCACATTAAATGATTTGTTTAATTTAAAAAGAAGAGAGACTAAAAAAAAAGTTGAGGCAAATCCTGGCGATTTAATTAAAATTTACATAGACAATCAGGAAATAATAGTAATTGTTATTTCAATGGATGAAAATTCTTTAGAGGTCAATGATCCTAGCGGTAAAATAAAATGGATATCTAGATTTGTAAAGTATAAAAAAATTTAGTATTATATGTTCAACATTAAGAGGTTGAACAAAACATGACCAAATCAAAAGATAAAGAATTAAAAAAACTTGATGCTTATAAACCCGGTGATTTCTGCTATTATCTAGACAATTATAATAAAATATCTTTTGCTGAAATTAAACATGTCAGACAGACTGATTCAGGTGAATATTACTATGAAGTAATCGATCAAAAACAGTATAGATTTATAACTGTTGAACATCGATATTGTGCTGATGAAGAAAAATTACTTAAAAAGAAAAAGAGGTCAGATCTGCAAGGAGAGTATAATGGAAAATAATGACATAAATATAGGTAAAATAATAGGTGAATCGATAGTCGATGTCCTTCGTCACAAGGTTAAGCAAGAAAATATTGCTGATGTAGTAAAAGAAAAATTAGACGATGCAATCAAGCATCGTAGTGATATCATTAAAGAGACAACGGAAAAGTTTTCTGAAACGTTTAAAAAACTTGCTAAAGACGAAGAAATAAATCATCCTTCGCACTACGGTGGAGATACTACTTATGAAGTGATTAAAGTGCTTGAAGCATGGGAATTAGGTTTCCACCTAGGTAACGTTATAAAATATGTAGTCAGAGCAAACAAAAAAGATCCTAAAAAAGAATTACAAGATCTAAGAAAAGCGCAATGGTACTTAGAAAGATATATTGAAAGTAAAATTGTAAAGTAAAATGTAACACTTTATTATGGTGTATATAATAAAAAAGTCAATGGAGGAACAATGACAGACGAACTTAAAAAATTTATTGATAAATATAAGGCTATCGAAAACGAAATCAAGTCTTTACAAGAAGATAAAAAGATTCTGATTGAAGATCTTAAAGATAATCATGGTATTTCACCTAAGGTCATTCGAAAAGCGATACAAGTTGCAAAAATTCGAACAGGAATGGGCGATGAAATTGTTCAACTTGACAATATCGTAGAACAATTAGAAGGGAGCATTGTATGATTGAATCATCACGTGAGGTAACTGTGAAAGGTTACGCAAATAAAAAACACAAATTCTCTATTGAACGTACTAAAGTCGGCGGTCATGAGAGTGTTCATGTTAAAAAGAACGGAAATATTGTTGTGACATGCACACCAAAAGAATTTATCAAACTTAAAATATTATTTTGTGAGGACTAAAAATGTCAAAATGGAAAGAGATTAATCGATATAGAATAGGCAACACTGAAGGGAAAACAGAAGAAATCCTCCTAGAAAAAGATAGTGAAGGTAATTTTAGAGTAATCAACGATTATGGAAATAAATCTTTTGAATTTGAGAGAATGTCAGGACATGAATTTTTTAGAAAGGTTGATAGAGATATTTCCGAAGATTTAGAACGAGAATTTAACCATATTTGGAACACAGATGTTGAAGAACCAACTGTCTATGACGACAATAACAATAATTGCATAGGCGATATTCCAGGAGACGAGGATTAATTATGGGAAACTTTACAACAGCGAAGGCAGTTACTTTTTTAGATATTGAAACAACACATTTAGACCCTAAAAAGTCTACAGTCTTAGAAATATCATTTATTACTGATTGGGAAGATGGAAATACAGATACTTGGACAACAAAGATCAAACCCAAGCCTATTGAATTAGAGTTTGCTTCGAAGGAAGCACTCGAAATATGCGGATATACCGACGAGGAATGGGAAGATGCACCGTCATTTGAAGAAGTTGCTGATACAATTGCAAATAAACTAAGATTTGGCCCACTTGTCGCACACAATATTGATTTTGATATTAGTCACCTCACAGCTGTCTTTGAAAGATACGGTTACAAAAGGTGGACTCGAGAAGCTAAAGAAGGTGACAAAACTTATAGCTTTGGCTATCCTAAGATCGATACTTGTGCATTGTCATACCTATTCCTTCCGACAGATCGACAAAACTTAGACTCACTGAGAGAGCATTTTGATATATCAAAAGATGGAGCTCATACTGCAGCAAAAGATGTGGAAGACTGTCGAACAGTATTTTATAATATTATCTCTGAAACAACCAAATAGTCTAGGAGATTTCAATGTTAGTGACTGATAGAGTTTTAGACATGCTTGACGCAATATCAAGCGCAAAAGGCACGAATGCCAAAAAAGAATTACTTGAATTATATTTGGATCACTACCTTTTCCAAAGATTGATTAAATATACATTTGACCCATATCGATCTTTTCATGTGGTAAAAGTTCCAAAAGTAAAGAAAGAAAATAGAAAGCCGATCAATCCACAACTGGCCTGGGAAAACTTTTTAACAAATGCAGACGCTTGCTCTAGACGAGAAGTAACAGGAAACGCTGCAATTAACTTAATGCACCACACATTTATGCACAGTAGCGAGCAACAAGAAAAATGGATGCGAAAAATCTTGAAGAAAAATCTAGCTATCGGAGTTTCTACAAAGACAATCAACAAGGTTTTACCGGGACTTATCCCGACTTTTGATGTTGCACTTGCACAAAAGTTTGAATATAAACGAATGAGTCAATGGGTTTATGTCGAGCCGAAACTAGACGGCATTCGTTGTCTAGCAGTAGTAGATGGTGAAGATGTAAAGCTCTTCACACGAGCCGGTAAACTCATTACAAACTTTGACGACACTGTCGGAAAAGAACTGGCCCGATTACCTTCTGGCGCTTACGATGGTGAAATTATGAGCAATGATTTTACAGATCTGATGCGCCAGGTTTATCGAAAAGAAAACAAAGATGTAAGTGATGTATACTTTGCAATCTTTGATTATTTGACGCCAGAAGAGTGGCGAAAAAAAGGAACGACAAATTCGCTAAAAACTAGAAAAAATATTTTGAAGTCCTTTATAAACTCAGCCCATAAATCAGAAAACTTAAAATACTTAAAGCAAGTTAGGTATGTACTCTTTCCAGATCCCACAGAAGCTCAGCTTAAAAGTGAACATGACAGAAGGGTTGAACAGGGTTATGAAGGTATCATGATCAAAGATACTGATGCACAATATTGTTTTGGTAGAGACTGGTCAGTAATGAAATACAAAGCATTTTTTGATGCTGATGTTAAAGTTATTGGTTTGCAGGAAGGCACAGGAAAACACCAGGGAAAACTAGGCAGTTTCTTGGTAGATTATAAAGGTGTAGAAGTTAACGTAGGTTCTGGATTAAATGATGAACTGAGAGAACAAATCTGGAATGATCAAAACAATATTATTGGTAGAACAATAGAAGTGAGATACCAAGAAGAAACACCTGACGGTTCTTTGCGATTTCCAACATTTGTATGTTTTAGGAATGATAAATGACAATACAGGACGCAATTAAGCATGTAGAGAATAATAAGGCAGTCAATCGATTTACTTATATAATTCCTAGAAACAATCAAGATCCTTTTAGAAAAGACGAATTAATGACAATAGAGTCTATTAATGAAAATCAAATATCTATAAGAAGACATGCTGACTGGTACGTGTATTCAATCAAAGCTGATTTAATAAAACACTTTAAGCTAATATGAATAATCAAATTATCAAAGGGAACCTTGTCAAGATAATATCAAACATAACTCTTCGAGGAGAATTTGGGATTGTTGTTTCTGTCTCTGGTAGAAGGCAAGGATATGCACACAATACTAAATATATTAATCAGTATTGGGTTACTGGAAGTTTCGGTACACTTGTTCTATATTCTCCTGATATTGCAAAATTAAATTAAAACAACACAAAAGTGTAAAGCCACACATACTATGTTATACTATATTAAACCTAATACAAAGGAGAAGGTATGGATGAAAAAGCCAAAAAAGACTTCGTCAAATACACGACGGAAGGTTTCCCAATCAAACTCAACGACAATCAAGTTGATGAATTCTTAGGTCTTTACATAAACTACGTAAATCAATCAGATAATAACTTTTTTGCAGAAGCTATCCCAGGCGGAGCATTAATGCATGCAGGTATGAGAACTGAAGTATGTAAAATCATGTATGACTTTGTCAATAGCAAAATCATTGTCTTGACTAGTCTTGTTAATGAAGACCGGTTTGAAGAGGGAGAATTCTCTGAATTCGAGAATAAACAAATACTCGGTATGGCTTGTATGGGCCTCTTTACTTTTTGCAAGACATTTAAAGAAATGATCATGGAAAACGTTTTTAACAAACAAGACGCCTTGCCTACTGAAAAGATTATTTCAAATAATACTAAATATACACCCTGGTCTCTATGAGGATAACATGTCATTTTATAATGAAGTCATTATTGATAAAGACGATATCGTCTTTTGCAACACAAAAACAAAAGGAAAACATTTTATAGAGAAGGCTGAACCCGGATCTCATTATTTGGTAACGTCAGTTTATACAAATAATTTCGGTACAAAAAAATATTTTTTGGTCGACAGCGGGTCTAATGAAAGGTTCTCAACCGAATCATGTTTGCAAAAGGTGACGTCACTTTTAAAAGAAAAAATTGCTAAATCAGATATCGAGAAAAACTTAATTGCAAAGTTTAAGACAGCAAAAATAGGATGGCAAGACAAAACATATGTACCTGTTTTTGGTTCACATATTTATGACTATTCAGGTCACCCAGTTCTAACATCTAGAGATCACCAAGCTGTACTTATCCAAAAGATGGATGGGGAAAAAATCTGGGTAGGCAAATCAATGGTTCATTGCAACGACATTAAATTGCTGATGTCATCTTCTCTACCTCCCGATATTGAAAAGAAAGGTGATCGATCTGAGACAATTACATTTCGTGTACCTACTTGGTTTGCTGATAAAAAAGGATTTATTGGATTCGATGGATCAGAATAAATGGGAAGACTTAGTGATTAGGCTAGTTAATTCTCTAAGAAGAAGAGAAGATATTATAGAATTAATATGTAAAAACTATCCAAGTCATAGTAAGATTGAAATAATTAATAACGTCGATAAGGCAATTGAAAATTTGATTAACGAAGGTAAAATTCATATCAAATCTAACCTTCGTATTATTGACTTAACCAGATAGGAGATCTCATGAAAATTAATGTTAAAGTTAAGGATGTACCATTCGGAACTTCGATACAGGATGTAACTGTTCCTGATGTATTAAAGAAAAAAGTCCGAACCGGTCTAGACTATTTTGATTGTGTCTTAGGTGGTGAAGGCTTCACACCCTCAATGGTAACACTCTTTACCGGAACTCCCGGCGCTGGTAAAACAACAATGATGATGACACTTGCAAACGCAATCCAAGGTAATGGAGGTCAAGTAGTCTTTAATACAGCAGAAGAGTCACTGTATCAAATTAAAATGACAGCCGATCGTCTAAAACTTAGACATAAATTTCTTGTGGGCGGAGAAGATACAATAACTACTTTACTTGAAGGTTGTGACAAGATAAGAAGTCAAACACCTGAAAGACCGTTCTTTCTTATTGTCGATTCACTTCAGTGTATGAATGATGGTAAGTTTAAATCTGGAAGAATTACGTCAGCAACTTCAGAAAGATCCCTAGGCCTTCTTACAAATTATGCAAAAGAGCATGCATGCAATGTCATTGTTATTGGGCAAGTGACTAAAGACGGAAAAATGGCAGGTTCTAATAAACTCAAACACATGGTTGACAGTCACATCCATCTTTCAGTAGAAAGTAAGGATCCGGATTTAATGGGTTGCAGAGTTTTAGAAACACAAAAGAATCGTTTTGGTGGTTCAGGACATCTTATATTTCTAAAGCTTAGAAGAAGCGGGTTTACTGAAGTTGCTAGGTTGAGTGATTCTGGAGTATGAGATGCATGATCAAGAAGACTTCGATAATCTGCCTAAATGGGTGGTAACATTCGTTTTAATAGACGATAAAGAAACAAAGCTAACTGATGAAGTTTACGGAAGAAATCCATTCCAAGCTTACTATAATGCAATGATGTTGTTGCAAATTAAAACAAAAACTAAAAACTTTATTATAAAAAGTATCGATCCAAAAAGAGAGGAATAACATGGAAAAGAGAAAGAAGATTAATCAATGTACGTTAGAAGAATTAAATGAGAGATTGTCAAACTTATCAAAGCACGACAAGACTTTGAATTCACTTTATGCCGGCCACTTATTGGCAAGAATTAAATTCTTACAAAGCCAAGAAAAAAATAAATAAAAAGTGTAATTGCTAAAATATGTTGGTATAATATAAACATATAAATAAGATCTTTTAAATTGTTAGATTAATAAAAGCCTTGATGGTGAAATTGGTAGACACGCAAGACTTAAAATCTTGTTTCCGCTAGGAAGTACCGGTTCGATTCCGGTTCAAGGCATTATGCACCCGTAGCTCAGCTGGATAGAGCATCCGCCTTCTAAGCGGACGGTCACAGGTTCGAATCCTGTCGGGTGTACCACTTTGATATAACCGGGAATACGCTCCTCGTCCCCAGTTTTTATTTATGAGATGTTAGGACTATCTCGGTTATATCTTTTTTTAAAGAATGCAAGGGGGCTTCCTGAGGCGGGTCAGTCTTAAACGATGGTAATCCCAGGTGTACCGATAATCGCGAAGATATGTCGGAGATATCACGCCCTTGCTTCTATGATGCGGGATGGAGCAGTTGGTTAGCTTGTCGGGCTCATAACCCGAAGGTCGGGGGTTCGAATCCCTCTCCCGCACCCATTTTAAACAAACGAGTAACAAGAGAAAACAAATGAGAATTTTAATATTACTATCTTATATAGGCTGTACACAGCACGTTCATACAAAAGACATTAACAAAGTCAATGTGGGAATGTCATATGATACCACAACACGAATCTTAGGGGAGCCTAATAAAGTGGTAAATAATTCTATAAGGGTATATCAAGGTACAGAAACTGCATACAATCATGAAGTTTTATTGTACAGATCACACTCAAATGCATCTGAGTCTCTTAGAGATTGTTATCTGATATTTACAGATAAAGTTTTAAGAGAAGTGAATTGTTTTTAATGTTATTTGGGCACTTGGCGCAGCGGTTAGCGCAGGGAACTCATAATTCTTTGGTCGTAGGTTCAAATCCTACAGTGCCCACTTTACTATCAATGCTCTGGGTTAGGTTAAAACTGCCGGTCGGATTAGGGCATTGATATAAAACTCCTTGGTTAATCCGACCGGCACCCTTTTTAATTGGAGATAAAAATGACAGAACAAGAATACGAAAACGCAGTTAAAGACAAAAACGTCGTAGTACAATTTTCAGCAAATTGGTGCGGCCCATGCAAGACTGTAACACCAATTTTAGAAAATCTAACTAGTCAGCTAGATGTTGATTATCTTAAAATTGATATTGGTGAGTCGCCTGAGCTAGCGAGAAAGCTAGGGATACGAAGCATTCCGCATATCTTATATATTAAGGATGGCCTAGTTGAAGAAGAAGTGACAGGTGCCAGACCAAGCGATCACTTTTTAAAATTGTTAAAGGAGAGTTACGGATAATGATATCTATTTTATCAGTTATAACTTTTGTATTCGTATTCGTATGGGGATGGCTTAAGCTTTTCGGAGAATAAATGAACGACAAACCTTACACACACCTTCAAGTTTCTACTAACTCTTTTATTAGAACATTTGAGTCAGATGTTAATCCCGAAGATTTGGTCTGGCATCGTGATGAAAGAGAAAGACTAGTCTACGTTATCCACGTTGGTTCTGGTTGGTCTTTCCAGCGAGATAACCAGTTACCACAAAAAATGGTTTCAAATGAAACTGTAATAAGAATTAAAGCTGAGGAGTACCATCGTATCATTAAAGGTGAAGGTGTATGTGTGCTCTATATTGAGGAGAAATTTTAATGTCGACAATCAAAAATTATTTAACCACTGCATGGACTTGGGTATATGATAGAACTCCGCTCTGGATTATTCTCTTGTTTGGATATGCAACATTCATGGGTGTTCTAAATGAAAGCACACAAGCATCAAGAACTAATCAAGAAACAATCAACTGTAAAACAGCATGTACACCAAGCGCTTCAGAATATCTTTCTCAAAAAGAATTTGATAAATGCTGGTGTTACAAAGACAAAAACACACTCATTAGACTCCAAGATGTCACTCCAACAACGAATTAACTCAATGGCTGGTGGTTGTCATGTCGATATTAATAATCTAGAAGTGATAAGAATAATACCACGGCTAGATATATGCGTCATTAAAATACTCGATATGCCAGTTGCAATTTCACTTAATGAATATAAAAAGTTAACACAAAATGTAATTAAATAAATTACACTATATACTAATAATACACAACAATAATACAACACACAAAAAGGAGACAATATGTCAGCAAACTTAGCACTTATGTGCAAATCTCAAAACTATACAAAAAGTAATAACGGAGAATACCGAGTAGGAAACTGGGTTATTTCAGAGTCGAAGCGCAAAGAATTACTAGGTGCCAACGTTATTCTTACAACAACACAGCGATCACCTGCTTATTTAGGTGGTAAAATCGTAGGTTTCAATCCTACACAAAATGGAAAGAAATGTGAAGTAATCTTTAAAGAAGACAGCACACTTTCTGGAAATACAGACGCAGTAGGTCATCGAGGCTGGGGTACCGGTCGAAGTGTCTGCTATATTTAAAAAAGGAGAAGATATGAAATTAATGTTAATTCCATTCGCATTTCTTTTAGCTTGTTCGGGCAAAACGTCAGAATCAGTTAATACTCAGAATGCAAAAACAGAGACAACAGAAACAACAGAAACGAAATCAGATGAAAAATCAAGTGAGGCAACGTCTGATCAAAGTACTTCTGACAATACAGAAGAAAAAACACAAACGGTTGAAGAAACCAAGGAAGAGACTAATGACTAGTTTGCTTATGACATTATTTTTAGCTTGCGGCGATAAAGAAGAAGAACAGGATACAGCAGTTGAAGAGGTTGAAGATACTGAAACAACTGAAAATACTGAAGCAGAAGATACATCAGAGTCGTCTGACCCTGTAGAAGAAGAAGACACAGCAACAGAAACAGCTGAATAATATAAAAGCTGTTGATTAATTAACAATACAAAACTAGGAATATATTATGGCTGAAATTATCGACATACGTGAGGCAATTAAAGCAAGACAAAATGAAAGATTAGAGAAAGTTAAATCAGATCTAGATCATGAAATTGACTTATTGGATCTTTCAATTGACGAAATATTAACTAGTTTTGTATTTCCGTTTGTTTTACCTTCACTATATGAAAACAATTCTGAAAAAGATTTGGAGTTTGAAAATGATTATTGCGTATTTCTACTTAATCAAATATCAAACTCTTTTAAAGATAAAGATATTCAAAATGACATCAAAAATTTAATCAACAAAATCAATTTAAAAGGAATAGAAAAATGACACACGGTCTTAAAGATAGAGTTGTCCTTAAAGAACAGGACATTAAAAGAGCAGGGTTTAAAGTAAAAGGAACAATTGTTAAGCTTTATAAAGGAAAGAGAGGTTCTATTAAAACTTGCGGTGTTTTATGGGACAATGAATGGCCTGTTACAAACAGCAAGGTAAAGAATGATCGATATACATCGGGTAAGGTTTTTTATTATAAACCTGAAGACCTAGATATTGTTGACACTTGGAGTTTGGACTAATGTCAAATCGCTGGGACGATGATAAGATCATTGACATTACTCCTAGGGTAAATAAAAATGGCAATTCTTTGCATCAGGATGATATACCTATTGAGATAAATAGACGTATTTCTGAAAGAATTCAGAGAGAACATAGAGAAAAGACAAGAAAACTATATGTCGACTCTATGTTGACAATCTTATTCTCGCTCCAGCTTATAATAGTTTTGGTAATATTTTTATTTTTACTTTAATTATTAAGTTTTCGAATGATAATTATAATGAACAGCAAGGATGGTTGTAATTATGAGATTATCTCGAAAACAATTAAGAGAAGCTATTTCTCTTCAAATGAAAAATCATATTTTTGAGACATCAAAAGATCGGATTGATATTGACAAAGACACAAAAATAGATGACGCAGCGCCTGGCAGATCAATAAGCGATTTAGGTCTACCATCAATTGACATAGAAGATTCTGATGATAGAGATGAAATTGAAGGTATGATGTTTGATGATGAAGAAATGTCGCATACAGAGTCTGAAACAGATTGGAATCCTATGTCAAGCATTAAATTTCCAGTTCCGGGAGACAGACCTTCATTCCACGATCCTAGAGGTAGAACACCAGATCAAATTAGAGCGGATGTACACGGTATAGCTGATGAGTTAGAAAGCAGAATTCCTAAGAAGCCAGGCAAGTCTAAGAACCAAAAAGAAGGAGAGTTTATTGAAGAGCTGGAAAAGCTTTTAGGTAAGACAGGCCCACTCGGCCCTGACGACTTTCATACTGATCCTGAGTTTGGACCTTTAACACCTCCATTCGACACGGGTTTGCCTGATATACCAGCGCCATCAATGGAAGACACAGTTGAGTTAGATCCGGATCGATTTAGAAAAGGACTACCGAATGACAATGATCCTACCAAGCCTTTAGACGAGGCAATTCGCAGAGTTATCAGAAGAGAAATTCGCAAAAGACTTCAAAGAATGTAAAATCATTTCTGCTTCTGTATAATACAATATAACATTAAACATAGGCAGAAAAATGAAAGGTAAAATTGGTTCTCTGTGTGAGAGTACTCAATACATATCAGGCTGGCATTTGTCTGATAGTATCAAAGACCCGGGATGGCTCACAACACACATCGAGCCCAGAACACAATTTATAATTACAGATATCAAAGAGTGTAATGAAACAGGTATTATTGAAATTGTTTTATTTTTCAATAATTCTTTATTCACTGCGCAATTTAATAATCGAGATGATCAATATTTTCCATGGAGAGTGTTAAGTGAACAATAAATGGTATGTTTATATTGTCGAATGTGCTGACGGATCTTTTTATACCGGCATCACAATAGACTTAGATCGTCGTCTTAACGAACATAACTATTCGTTTAAACTAGGCGCTAAATATACACGTAGTCGAAGACCGGTAAGACTAGTCTATAAAGAAGAAAAACTTGATCGATCTGACGCGTCTAAAAGAGAAGCACAGATCAAACGCTATACGCGCAATAAAAAACTCGAATTAGTCAATTCACAGAAACAACAATAAAATGTAAACTCGAGCCTATCTTGTTATAATAATATAAACAAATAGCAGGTAAGAGAAATGGAATGTAAAGACAAATTAAAATTGTATTCTTTTAAAGAACTTGATCAGGTAATTCAAGACAATATAATATCTGAATATATAGAAAATTATTCTTATGGCTGGTGGCTCGAAGATGTAATTAACAAAATTGAAAACGAGTCGAAATGTTACAGGCTTAAAAATTTTGAGTTTTCATGTAGGGGATTTTTCGCAGACAAAAGTAATGTAAAATTTACCGGTGAGCTCAGTCTTCTTGATGGATTAGAAACAATTTATCACTTAAAAGATACAGAGTTTAACATGCACCAGGAATGCATTGATACACTCAAGTTATCTCAACAAAAGAAAATAGATATTAAGTTTTTGTTTAATGACAATGCTCCGTCATATGAATTTAATATAAATTCTAGACTAGAACCGGTTCAGTTTAATAAAATAAAATACTTGTTGACACATTCTACTTTTATGTTAGATATCTGGTACAACGCAATCATAGATAGATGGTACGAATATATTATTGATGCACAACCTGAAGATTTTGCATCTTTTCAAAATAAGACTGAGTTAATAAATGACTTAAATACATGTGGAAAAGTATTTGACATCAATGGGAAAAGACACAAATAAGAGAATACATACAAATGTTCAACGGAGAAAACATGGAAAAACACATTATCACAATCGAAATAACATCTAACATTGACCCAAGTACTTTGTTATCATTAGCAATTACATGTGCTGAACAATTAGCACAAGAAATAGAAGATCATGGTAATGATGTAACTTTTGATGACAATGACGTAGTAGTAGAATCAGACATTGTCGACGATTGACACTGGTTTGGTGTAGGTCTGGCATTCTGAGGAGTGAGCAGACTGAGGTTGGGCTACGGTATTTATTTATGTAACAACAGTAATTGCCTAGTATAATAGTACTATTAGGAGGCAATAATGACAAGCTTATTTCATAATAAAGATTTTTATTATAATGATCTAACAAAATCAATTACAGATTCGATATGGGATTTAATGGCCAAAGGTATTGATGAGTTTATGGAATACGAGCCATGGGAATATCCTATTTTGTTATCTGAAGACTATGACGAACGTTTAGTATGCTGGGAGTACAGGATAGCTCGTGCACCCGTGAATAAAGACTTTAATCGTGACTTCGACATCTGGGCCTCAGCAGGCTATAACGAATCAGGTGAACTAAGTATTGCAATAACTGTCATACTTCCAAAAGGAAAATGGATCAAGAAACACAATGTTAGCTATCCTGAATTGTTTGGTGTTATTGCTCATGAACTTCATCACTTATCACAGAATGCATCAGGCATTGATACCAGTGCAGAAGATATCGAATGCGAAAGACTACAATACTTTCTAAGTCAGTCAGAGATAGAAGCATTTCATATCGGCTTTCGGGCACAATGTGCCTTGTCAGGTGAAGATATGGAAGTGGCAATTAGAAATTATCTGCAATTGCATAAGTTATCTTGTGCTCAAATAGATGAGATATCTAGCGCGTGGATATCTCCATCGTTTACATTATCAGAAAGAAATATCATTTAGCACAAGACGTCTCGCGCCCTACGTCATCTCGCGCCCGGGAACTTTATTAACGGAGAAAAAATGGAAACAACAATAGCACATATCGTAATCGAGCGACTAAATCACAGTTTGAAAAAGAAAATCATATTCCCTGACAATATAAAGGGAGACTTAATGAAGGAACATGCATGGGCAATGTTTTCCCAAACCGGCCCAAAGTTAATCGTCAATCATAAAGAGCTTTTTGAAAACGTGTGCAAAGAAGTCGATCATGCAATTGCTGAAGGTGTCGTTGTTTGGGATGGTTCCGGAAAGATAACAATCTTGAACGGGAGTTTATAATGACAAATGTTCTACCAATAATCAAGTTCACCACAAAGGTGGCTCAAAAGAATGTGGCAGTAAATGTGTATCATATCTCTTATATTAGCGGTCCGCACAAATCCAGTAAATACCCGAATCATAAATCTTATTATGAACTAGTTATGTCTAATGGAAACTTATTCCGGATTGGCGAAGAAGATGCCGTTCGAATCGAAGCAGCTATTACAAAAGTGCAACAGCCCATATAGTATTGTATAATATAAAGGCGAGGAGGAAATGAAATATGAAAATAATAACGGCAAACAAAAATCATAAAATAGGAAGTATTATCCGATATGGAGGTCGTGTTTTTCAGATACTAACGATAAACAATCGGATTATGATTGCTCATTCGTATGATGAACATCATGGGATTGATGATACAATCTTTGTAACACAATCAACAGGAAAAGTCTTTGCAACCAAATCCGTAAGACGAAAAGTGTAACCGTACTTTACATACTGTATAATATAAAAGAACCAACTAACCAAGGAAATACAATGAAATACATTGAATATAAAACAGAAAGCTTAAAGCTCAATAATGAATCATCACCCGGTGGCCTTAATGTTGAATTGAGAGTTACTGATGAAGGTCAGGTCATTATTCAAATCGGTCATACGTGCACACTTAGACTTGATAACGATGATGCAGATCAATTAGCCATGGCAATCAAAACAGCCCAATCAATTGCTGAGCAATTGTCGAATGGTACGAACCCAAAAGAACTGATCAATACAAGTGTATCGATTCGATACAATTGCATCGATGGATCGATACAAACACTCAATAAAATGTAACCAGTACAACCATTATATATAATATAACCACAACAACAACCAATGGAGGATCTAATGGATCACTACAAATTCTTTCTTCAATCACTTAGTTGGGATGAATTCCAAACATATAAATCAAATGTAAATGAAGACAACCTTACACCTGAGCAACAACAAACTCTAAAAGAAGAGTCAGCACGTCGGTCAGAATCATTCAATAAATACATGTCATTCTAAGGAGATAACATATGAATCTTTATGTAATCAGGCAAAGCGTTAATAACGATTGGGACACTTATGATAGTGCAGTCGTTATTGCAAAATCAGAAGAAGAAGCAAGAACAGTTCATCCAGACGGTAATCGATGGATCGATGGCAAATGGGAAGGTTATTCCAGTGCTAGCACTTGGTGCAATCCGGAAGTTGTCGAAGTCGAGCTTATCGGGACGACAACTTCCGGTGCTAGCGGAACTGTAATAATATCATCATTCAATGCAGGATAGGAGGACAAATAATCATGAAACTCTCTAAAGAACTCCAACATTGGGTCGACATTGACGATGCTTGTGACATTGAGTCGATCAGGGGAAGATCGGTAATCGTATCATATCACGATACATCAAACCCAGAACTGGAACTGCCGTTTATAATCGATCGAATTAAATCCCTTTATGCTGCAGGTGGAGCTGTTGAGGCAATCCACATTATTCCTGAAACCGGTTTAAAACTTAATCGATCTAGTACAAACCATGACGACTGTCAAGGTATACCAGACGATAAGCTGGTCATAAAATGTAACACAACAAACAACACATTATAATATAACTACACAACAACCAAGAGGTAAAACATGTACAAACTAGAACAAATAATTGAAAACGCAGTTCAACAATATATTGAGGAAAGCGACGTCGTTGAAATCGGTGCAACCGGTCTAGAAGAACTCGGCCTTGACTTTCGATGTGGCCGCATTCTTATATCAGTCGATGAAGGCTTTGTTGCAGCCTGTAGTCCTAGATCGATTGAGTACTACGGTGGGTGGGAATATATCGACTCAGAATACAAGCTCGATGCTGGTGACTACCGTTTTTACGACAAAGAGGCCAGTCGAGTCGAGTCAGTCATTCAGTATTATCTCGAGCTCTTGGAAGAAGGGTATCAATACGAAGACGGAAAGGGCTTCGTTAACTCTGATGGACTAACTCCACGAGAAGTTTTAGCTGCCAAAAGTGCAACAGCTGAAGAAAAATAATATACTAAAACCACATAACAACCAATGGAGGTATTATGGGCGGCAAAGCTCTTAATGGAAAACAAATCACAAACGAAGAAGCACACCAACTTTTTGAACGACTAGTCTTAGATAACAACTTAGGATGCAAAGTTGAAAAGATCCTGCTTTGTGGATCAGCTCGTCGTGGAAAGGGCAAGTGCGGAGATCTAGACATTGTGTTTATCGATGGAGGCGAAGAAGAAAATCTCTTGAAGAAGTGGCTAGTCGACAACTATGGTGTCAAAAAGAACGGAAAGCCACAGACAACAATCCTATATGAAGGTGTCCAAGTAGAGTTCTATGAGGCAACACAGGAGTCATGGGGATCCAATGTTTTAATGTGGACAGGATCAGCATTCAATAATGTCCGCCTCAGAAGAAAGGCAAAGAAACGAGGCCTCAAGTTAAGTCAACATGGACTGTTCAATGAGCAAGGTGACAATGTGGCTGCTGGGATGACAGAGAATGACATCTATGAATACTTAGGCTATGAATATGTTGAACCACAAAAACGATAATAAATAAACTCCGTGGTTGGTAGTTGATCCCAGTATTCGATCGATGAGATTATCGGCTGGGATTGGTGTCATAGGTGGTACCTATGGCGGACAGGGTGGGTATATATCAATCACAAGCAATCAAAGGAAATAAAATGGAATTAATACACTCAATCATTGTATTGTCAATGTTTATGACAGCAGTTCTTGGCCCTATCTTTTTTGCGCTAAGAGACTTTAAAGAGGCAGACACGGAAACCAAGAAGACAAGAACACACTTCATGAAGGGATAAGTATGAAAACATCATTAACACAATTGCAAATAAGCTTGGATGGCATCAACTGGACTGTAGCTGGAGAAGCGAAGTCTAATGTAAGTCGAGAAATGCTCGAGCTTAAAAGGTTGGAATGGGATCTAAGGAACAAACATCGAAAGACACCGGGTTTTAAGTTGCAATATGCCGAAGTAAAACAAACAAAAATGTAACTCTATTGCACACCATGTATAATATAACCACAACCAATGGAGGCAAAATGGAAACACAACAAAAGACAAAGGTTTCAATCGCATTGATCTTGGACTTATTGGCGATCACATTAATAATACTTCGACTTACTGGAGTTATTCAGATTGATTGGGTTTGGGTTCTATCACCATGGTGGATACCTTTAACTTTGGCAGCAGGAATAACAGTAGCATCAATTGCAGACGAATGGATAAAATAATGAAACTGAAAATCAATTCAAAACATATTGAGTGGGTAGACCATGTATTCGCTTCTAGCTCAAGTCATAACATCTCAGCGTGTTATGCAGATGTAGGGAAAGCAAGGATCAAGAAGAAACTGATAGAGGCTGTCAGTGCAGGGGATCTACCGCGAGAAGTTGAAGTCACCGGTGAGGTAAATCTTTCTTTTAAGATTGCCAGCTATCAAAATGATGGCTTCTGGTTTCGATCAACTTCTACACACAAAGACAAGATCTGGAAACTTTGGATCGAAGCTGAAGAGGCAATATGCGGACCAAAGCCATCACTACCTGAAATCATAAAACAAAAACACAAAAAGGGAAAGAAATGAACTCAGAAATGATTCTCCTTGCAGGGAATGCCGTCCCTGTCTTGGCCGATTCAATCGCTAAACAATTAGGTCTTAGACTCTCTGAGGCAAATGTATCTCGTTTTTCTGACGGAGAGATATCTGTCGAAATCGATTCAAATGTGAGAGGAAGGGACGTCTTTATTGTTCAGTCAACATCTCAGCCAGCCAATGATCACTTGATGGAGTTGCTCATTATGGTCGATGCGTGTAAAAGAGCCAGCGCTGGTCGAATCACAGCTGTGATACCATATTATGGCTATTCCCGACAAGATCGCAAAGTCAGGTCTCGTGCTCCAATCACGGCAAAACTAATAGCAGATATGATAACTGTAGCCGGTGTATCTCGCGTTCTCACAATGGACTTGCACGCTGGGCAGATCCAGGGCTTTTTTAATATGCCTGTCGATAATCTGTTTGCTTCAGGCATCTTGTCTGAAAGAATGCAACAAATCTTAAACGCCGACTGTGTTGATAACACTGACTGTGTTGTCGTTTCTCCTGACGCAGGTGGTGCTGAGCGCGCGAGATACTTTGCAAAAAGGCTCGGAGCAGACATGGCAATCGTTGATAAACGAAGAAGTGAACCTAATCAATCAGAAGTCATGAACATTGTGGGTGATGTGAATGGAAAGACAGCAATTATTGTTGATGACTTGGCTGACACAGCGGGAACTCTCTGCAAGGCAGCTACAGCTCTCAAAGAACAGGGAGCAATAGAAGTTTATGCTTGTTGCACACATCCCGTTTTATCCGGTCCCGCATTCGAAAGAATAGCGCAGTCAGATATCAAAAAAATCTTAGTAACAGACACAATCGATCGATTAAAAAGTCAGAATAAATCAGATAAAATTGAAACAGTATCAACAGCTTCTTTATTCGCAGACGCGATTGAAGCCATTCACAAGAACTCGTCTATCTCTCGCTTATTCGGATGATAGACAAACAAAAGGGGAGACAATGAAAACAATCTTAACAGTAAAAGAAGCAGTATATGGATTCGAATCTTATTATGTTGTAAAATACACAGACGGTTCTTCGAAGATAATACATTATCTTACCAAAGAGCTTGAAAAACATCTCGAGGAGTAAATAAATGTTGTCAATAAAAACTTTAAAATATGTTAAGGAAATAATCAATCTTCACGACGACGTTGGAGTTTGGGCAATAACATCTAAAATGGTCTTTGACTATATTAAGAATAAAGATAAAAGTATAACAGAAGAAGAAGTAAAACAATGTTTTGATGTATTATCAAAAAATAATAAAATTGTGTTTGATGAGACTCGATCTTTTGTTCGACCTGTTAACTTAAAAGAATAAACTCCGTGGTTGGTGTTTAAGTCTGCACAGCAATGATAAGGCTGACTCTGAAACATGAGACATAAGAAGGGCAGACGGAGAGAGAGCTGGTTACTCTCGGGACAGGGTGGGTATATAACACCAACACACAAAAATGTAACAGTACAAAACCAATAATATAATATAACCATAACCAATCAAGGAGATAACTTATGAAAACACCATCAACAACCAAAACCCTAATCTTTGGGATTGCAATCGGTATCTACACTGACTGGGGATTATTGCTAACAGACCTTATCAAAGGTTTTACTTTTACAACTGACTTAGTTGCTGAACAGTTTAATCTAGACAAAGAAAAACAGACAGTTCCAGAATATAAAGAAGAAAGTACATCACAAAATGTAACAGTACAAAACCAATAGTATAATATAACCACAACCAATCAACCAAACATGGAGGCAATATGCCAAAACAAAACACACTCCCTAAATACTCAAATGATCCGAACTTTGTGGGATACCCATTCTTTTATGTTGTCGAAGACTATAAATGTGAATGTCATGAATGTGCTACTGAATCCCGCGATGAAGGTAAGACAGTGACACCACATGTCAACTATGATGACCCACAACTCTATTGTTTCACATGCTCAGAACAAATTGAAGCTTCAAATGGTGCTCATGAAACTGATGAAGATGAAGACGACGGGAATGATGATGACTTCGTTCTTGAAGGTCGACGACTTCTCCGCGACCGATGCTTTTACATCTAAAATGTAACACTGACACACATAGTGTATAATATAAAAGAACCAATCAACCAAGGAAATAATATGACAAAAAAACTTAAAACACCTGATGTATACTATCGAGTTCGATTAGCATGCCCAGGTCGAAACCTGGCAATAGAATATATCGATGGTACTGATGAAGCTGCCGGCAGGTATTATGAGACATGGCGACTTATCGACTTGGATACAGGTGAAGTATTCGCAAAGGATGTCGTTCCACACGAAGTATTGTCCGTTGCATCTGAAATGACTAGTCAAAGCTCATATGAGAATATCACAGGAGAGTTTGAATATATTCGCGAAGCCAGACAATACCGTTTATTCAAAGATCTACCTCTCAAAGAGCGAATGAAGTATATCCTGTCACATGCTCAAGACTTAGAGAAAGACTTCAACAATGACGGTATTGATGCTGATCCGATCGAAGTAGCAACACAAGAAATGAACGATATGTATAATGAAACCCCGTGCTTCTATCATGACTCTGAAAAGAATGAATGGGTCTTAGATACAGACATGTACTAGAGGTGATGAATGAATACAAAAAACTATACATTGCGATGGCTCTTTCATGGTAAAGAACCACAGTCCCATGAAATGGCGAATGCCACACTCCAGTCAGTACAAACTTATATCAACATCCTCAAAGGCTGGGGTTGCATGCACTTCAAGTTAGTTGATGACACCGGGCATGAATATGAGATCTCGAGAATGGGCACAATAAAGGCATTACAAAATGTGTAACACTGACACACATAGTGTATAATATAAAAGAACCAACCAAGGAGACACAATGCCAAACATTCAAGAAACACCTAGGACATTCAAGGATGTCAAAGTAGGCGAAAACTTTTTGATGAGTGACGGTAAGTATACAAAACAGAGCTCGAGAACAGCAACAAGCTGGCGATCGGGTGGAACGATATATATCACTTCAAGTCAAAAGATTCGACAAGTAAAACATTCATGGGGATGGGGAGTTTAATATGAAAATAACAGTAGACAAAACATACAAAGTTGGTGACACAGTACGGTATGAGACTTTCACTGGAGAATTGAGGACTGTCAAAGTTACTGAAAAGGATGATGAGATCAAGAACAGCCGAGCAGGTTTTAGTGGCACTGATGTGCACACCCTTCAATCGGTCTGGGGACTAAACGATCAAATACTCAGAGTATATTGTCAAGAACAAAAACGCTGGAAAATGTAACATTGTCACACACTGTGTATACTATATCCATAACCAACCAACCAAGGAAACACAATGAGATACTTCTCACTTGATTACCGTTCACCTCCATCTGGAATGGGTCAAATTATCGACAGTACACAATACAAGAGGGTCGGAGACAAATGGAACATGATCTTGGTAGACTATGGAGATAATCCGCATGAAGATCCAACCTATACTCAGACCAAGTACTTTCACTCTGAGCAAGCAGCACAAGAAGGGTGGCCAGGCCCAATCATACCAGAGATCATCCAGTATCTCCGTGATCAAGGGGTCACTCATGTACATGACGCGGAGCTCTCATATGACTTTTTTGCAACAGGTGAGTTCGGTTACTTCCCGATCGACCAATGGGCCGAGATCATGATGAACATGTTCAAATAAACAAGCAAAATCGCTTAATCACAGGAGTCTACATGTCAAATCTAGATAAACTTACTTACTTCTCAATCGATTATCGATCACCACCCAGCGGATTAGGTCAGATTGTTTTCCCGGGTGGGAGTGATAAACCTGCTGATCTCGTTCTTGTCACTTATAAAGGCAATGGTGATGTTGCAAATCCGTTTTACAAAGCCACCCAGCACTTTCCTGAAGATCTGTTCGAAGAGGGCGGCAGAGAGTGGCTAGCTGAAAAGCTTCTTGGCTATGGTGTCACTCATGTTTATGATCCAGAACTGGGAGACCAGTGGGGAATGTCTCAGCATCTTGGCGAGCATTACTATCCCATTGCGATCTGGTTTAACCGAACCTTTGGTGCATTATAAAATGTAACACCACAAAACCGGTAGTATAATATAACCATAACCCACGGAGGCACCATGAAAACTTACATATTCCCCACACTCAATACTCAGGCAATCACAAGAAATGTTAATGAGATCCTCTCTGATGCTGAGTCATCTGTTCGAACTCGAACTTTTGGCGACTTACTCGTGGCGGCACAGATTGCCAAGAAAGAAGCAGACAAGTGGTTGTCACCCGAGTCATTGATCGCTAATGAGGGACTTGCTTCTCACTTCATATCTAGAGATTGGGCAAATCTGCAACAGATCTCAGATGTTTTACACCACTTCTTGCTGACAGGTGAAGTTTCTATCAAGGCAATGGATCAAGAAGACATTGATAAAGAACTGAAACGCTTACACTAAAATGTAACACCACAAAACTAACAGTATAATATAAAAGAACCAACAACCACCGGAGGCAATATGCCAGAGCTTCACACAATCAAAACATTCACATTCTCAGAACTTCCAGAAGACATTCGACAAGAAGTCATTGAAGCCTACGAGGTGCCTGATAACTGGGACGAATGGGTTATCGATGCAATCAACGAAGAAGCTGCTGAGCTCGGTATCGAAAACTTCGACTTCCAATACTCAGGCTTTTGGTCTCAAGGCGACGGAGCTTCTTTCACCGGCACATTATCAACAGAACTCCTGACTTCGCTTTTGAAAGAGGAAGTCAATGAAGAACTCAGTTTCAATATAACTACATGCACGGCTCAAATCGACCGCAAGTCATACCCACATTATGTACATGAAAACATGGTCTATGCTAGTTTCGACAGTGGAGATGAGCCTGTCACAGACGAAGACCGTGATGCTATTCTCACAGCATTGGAAGCATGGAAGAATGCATTATGCTCCAAATGGTATCGGCAACTTCGAGAATCATATGACGCAGAATATGAAGAAGAGAGAATCGCTGAAGAGTTTGAAGGCACTCGTTTTCTGAGAAATGGTAAGGTATTCGACTTTAACTTTTAGTTAGACTCCGTGGTTGGAGTGGTGGCAGTATTCGCTCATTGATCAGCGGCTGCAACCACGGTGACACAGGTGGTAACTGTGGCAGGAAAGAGGTGGGTAACCAACCAAGGCTAACAAAAAATGTAACACCACACAACTGGTGGTATAATATAAAAGTAACCAACCAACAAGGAGTTCAACATGAAAGTTAAGTTTCATATCAGAGTTTACACAAACCCAGGTGGTCCCCGTGCGCATTGGAAAGATCAGGAGTTTGAAGATGTGGATCACATCGGAACAGTGGTCGGAAAACGAAGAGTTCGAGAAGACTATTGGACTCGGTTCGACTATGAAGTTGAGTATCAAACTGAGGACGGTAAAACTTTATACCGATGGGTACCCGACTACAATGTTGTAAAGATCGACGAAGCAAATGTGTAACCACACAAAACAGTTAGTATAATATAACCACAACCAACCAAACAGGAGTTCATATGAACATATACAGCAACATTCTCAACCGTTACTTCGATTACAAAGGCCAAGCTTGGCAAGTTATCGGACATTGTGAAGACAGATACGGGCAGACTTTTCGAAAGGTGATCAACATGAAAACAGCAGAGGAAATATACCTAGGCTACGAAGAGTTTTGGAAGGTGACACCCCGAGGCTACTCACACAACGGAAATGTAACAGCATAAAACCAATAGTATAATATAACCACAAAAACTAACCAAGGAAATAATATGATTATCACACTATTAGCACACCATATCGAATGGGACACCGACGGAAACAATGATGTTGCGCGATCACTGCCGTCTAAGGTAGCAGTTGAAGTCGACTTAGTCGAAGATTCCGAAGCAGGATCGATTAATGACCAGATCTGCAACCAGTTATCAGACTTAGTCGGCTTCTGTGTTTTGGACTACAAACTGGAAGGATACTCAGCTGAGGCTGATTATGCTCTTCAAATGACCGGCACAAAATCGGAAGCATAATAAAACCATAACCAATCAACCAATACAGGAGGCAATATGCCAAAATACCAAGGACACAAAAACTGGAACCACTGGAACATCGAACTCTGGATCAGCAATGAATATGATGTTTACAAACGAGTTCAATACCTTCTCGGCCGCAAACATATCTCAAAGAACGAGATCGCATCAGTCTTGTTAGGAGAGCTCCGCAATCGCTGGGGTGAGACAACACCAGACGGAGCACCTCTCACATACACAGGGATCCGAGCACACTTGACCGGTGTCGACCGCGACGACTACTAATACAAAAAGTGTAACACCACAAAACCAATAGTATAATATAAAAGAACCAACAACAACCAACACCCAAAAGGAGTCATTATGACTACAACAATCAGTATCAAAACAGGAAACTACGTGAAGTCTATTCAGTCAAGAGAGGCAGTCTATCGAATCAAAGCCGTAACAGCTGACACTGTCACCCTCAAGAGAGTTAACGGTCGCCTTAACGGTGAGTATGAAGTTCCTCGATCGACCTTCTCTAAATACTTCCACGCAGCAGCATAAGAGTTCACATGAGTCAGGAAAGAGCAATCATCATTGAGGTCGAGTCCCTCCTCCACGAGGGACAATCACCGGCTGTCATAAAGAGAGCAATAGAAAAGAAATACATCAAGAGCTTCTCCCAAAAAGACTGGGAGCGCATCATGATCCAGGCACAGCTAAGAAGAGCATTCACACGGCCAGTACCATAATGCAAAAGAACACCAAAGTGTAACAGAACAGAGCCAAGTATATAATATATCTACAACCAAAGGAGACCGCATGTTTATCAAACTCACAAAGGTAACACAAACAACAACAGGATACGGTGTGTCTCTCAAAGTAGACAGCATCCAAACAGATATCTGGATCAACACCTCCCATATCATTACAATGTATATATCAGGCCTGACATATGTCAACACCACTCATGAGACGATCAAAGTGTTAGAGACACCTGAGCAGATCATTGCTCTCATGAGCGCCGAGTAGGAGAGAGGTAACCATGACAGGAAGAGTCATCTACAGATTCGCAAGAGAGATCCTCCGAGAGCCACTCATCCTCGCTCGGGTATCACTGCGCCAGGAGTATCACTATACTCGACAACTTTTAAGGCAGCGACTGCGCCGCTGTGGCCGTATGGCCACAGTCAGGGAGGTGCTGAGTCGGCATGTGGAGAATGCAGAGACTCGGGACAAGGGCATATTCTTTTAACTCCTCTGTGCGGGGTGGGAAATGATAATCATTATCAATTGGGTTCGGACTAAGTGCGCGAGATGAAAGTGAGTTATTCGATCGACTTGACTTAAACATACGAACGACCGACAGCACTTTTATGAACTCTCCCCGGGGCGGGTTGCCGCAAATCCTCACAAAAATGTAACGGCTCTTCACACCCTGTATAATATAATCACAACCCATCCAACCAAGGACAACAACCATGAAACTTAACGTTAAAATCGAAGATATCGCTTTTGGTACTTCAATCCAAGATATCGCTGTACCGGCTCTCCTTCAAAAGCGCATTCCTAGTGGCCTCGGCTTCTTTGATTATGCACTCGGCGGGAAAGGCTTTACTCCCTCTCTCTGCGGTCTCTTTACTGGAACACCCGGAGCAGGCAAAACTACAATGATGCTCACTCTGGCTAATGCACTCCAAGGACATGGAGCTCAGGTGATCTTCAACACGGCAGAGGAATCGCTCTATCAGGTAAAGATGACAGCCAATCGACTTAAACTCCGTCATCCATTCTGTGTCGGCGGTGAGTCTAATGTTCCTAGCCTCCTCAAAGGCTGCGATACAGTGCGCGAGGCTCATCCCGATCGCCCCTTCTTCCTCATCGTCGACTCTCTGCAATGTATGGATGACGGGCACTTCAACAGCGGTCGTATCACCACAGCAACAGCAGAACGCAGTCTGGCCCAACTCACCTCATATGCCAAGGAAAACGGGTGCAATGTGCTGGTCATCGGGCAGGTAAACAAGGACGGCAAGATGTCGGGATCGAATAAGCTCAAGCACATGGTGGATATGCACATTCACCTCTCTGTGGAGGAAAAGGATGAGGACCTCCGCGGTTGTCGCATTCTCTCTACAGCCAAGAACCGTTTCGGAGGCTCAGGCCACTTGGTTTATCTCAAGCTCATGAAATCAGGGTTCACAGAAGTGGCTCGCTTAGGTGAGGGGAGTTAATCCCCGCCTTCGGGCTCTTTGTATCTCGCGCTACGCACGCGTATACGCGCGGGATCCTCTGGGCACAATGTATCTCGCGCTACGCGCGTACTGCGCGCGCGAGAGCTTTTATGTAACAGGACACACAGGGTGGTATAATATAAAGGTACCACAGGAGGACACATGGACAGAGGAATAACACTAACACATCTAATGATTCATTATACCGATGGCAGCAAAGGTTCACTAGACCTCACTCAGTCATCGCCATGGCGCCGCCAGAAGTTATTACGCGAATGGTCGGAGCAATCACACGTCGCATCAGCTTATCTATACAAAGGACACTAGGAGACACTATGACACAATTCAACAACACATATCAAAACGGTTTTAAACTTCTCTTCTTGGCCGTGTGGCCCGGTGAGGATCACTCCCCAGAGATCTGGACACGAGGTGACATTGCTGCCGACTTCGAAGACAGCCCTGAGGTTCTATCACTCATCGATCAGATGGAACTGGGTGACAGTATCCGGCATGAAGAGTCCAATCTGGTCTTGATCCGTATCCCCGACTACTTATCCCAGCAGAGCTTATTGGCTCAGTTCTAACCCTTCTCCCACCTCCGAGATAGGGAATAACAGTTATGACCAAAAGTGTAACCGTTATTCCCGTGGTGTATAATATAAAAGAACCACAGGAGGTAACATGGGAAATGAAAGGATAACCATTAAGATAACCGTTAAGGGAAGATGGTGTGATAATGATGAATATGACCAGTATGGGGAATTGATCCGTTGGCCTAATCCAGATCCGTTAGTAGTCTGGAACAGTGGGTGTTGGGACAAGGAACTAGGCCAAGGGGTGATGATGGAAATGCCCGCCTCGAAGTTTAGAGAGCTCACCGGTCATATTATATATGGAGGGGATATTGAACCTCGCGGCCTTCATAAGATATCGATCCTGTTTGGGGATTACACCCGACTTAAGTCCTATAGAGAGGAAGGGGTCATCATTCGAAGAGCTCGAAAGAAGTCCGGAACTCCCAAACAAGTAAGAACCCTCCCAGGTCGAGACAAGCTCAAAGAGGTATTGGAAGGCCGAGGTCAACAGCTCAAAGGTGTTCAAGCCAGGGTCCGGAAACGGACCTGAGCTCCCTCACAAAAAATGTAACAGCACTACACACCCAGTATAATATAAAAGAACCAATCAACCAACAACGGAGGCCAAACATGGCTACTACAAAAACTCTCCTCTCAAACCTTTCAAGCCTTGTGCATAACGGTGTCATGACCCAAAAGGAAGCTGACAAGTTCAAAAACCGTATTCTCAAGGAAATCCAACAAGCCGAGCACGATCAAAAGGTCCAAGCTCTCTCACTCAAAACTTCTGAGTTCATGACTCCAGGTGTTCAATACTCCATCTCCGACCTGGTCAAGGAAGTGATGGGAATCCTGGCACCCTGTCATGGTCACAAGGAAACCAAAGCTGAACAAAAGCATCGAGATGGAGTTGCTAAACCCCTGATGAAAGCGGCCTTGGAGAACCTAGGTGCGGTAACAGTGGGAAGTGGGGCACAAACTCGATATATGATCCCACCTCAACTTCCTGCCCTGGCTCCCATCACTGTAGAACCTGAAGCTCATGATGAGGACTAACCCATAACTTGGGAGGGGTTATACAAAAAGTGTAACCCATTCCCTCTCTCAGTATAATATAAAAGAACCACAACAACCACAACGGAGTCATCATGACAGTTATCTACAAAGGCAACACCTATCGTTTCATCGGCTATGTTGGTCTACCTGGCACAGAAGTCACAGCTGAACGCGGCGGCAAGTTCTATCGGTTACCCGTCAGTCAGTGTCAACTCATCCGCCAAACCGCTTAACCTCAACCCATACTTAGGAGTCACCATGACAACACTTATCTTTACTGCACTTATCTCATTGGCAACAGCTGAACCGGTTCAAGAAGCAACAGCTGAACCCACTCAAGAAGCACCAGTTGTCTTCATTGACTTCGATGAGATCTCTCTCACAGGGGAGTTGGTCAAGCCGTCACTTACTTTGGTTGTAGCTGACCGACAGCCGGCTCAGCCTGATCTTCTCATTCCAGATCTCCGTCAGTTCGTGCTGGATATGGAGCGCGCGAAAGTAGCTGAGCCGGCTAAATAAAGGGAAGTGATTGAGGGTCGGGCAAAGGAGAAGTTCGCCTGGCTCTCTCTCTTTTGTGTAACAACACATCAAGCATTGTATAATATAACCACAACCACCGCAGGAGATACTATGCGACTTTACAAGGACAAAAACAATCACAGCCTCAGACGCCGCTCGCGCAAGAACCGTCAATTGCAGAAGCGATATGAAGAAGAGTTGAAGCAACAGCAACAGCGCGCCGCAAAGAAGCAATGGCTGAGCATTCTGGCAGAACTCGCTGAAGATGCAGACTAGGGAGAGAATATGAGACAGTTTTTGAAAGACCCAGACAATATGGGTTTCGTTTGGTTGGCGGTTATCGTCACAGTTTTTGCCTTCCTCATCTATTGGGAGGCGGGACAGAATACGCCGGAGAGGCAAGCAGAGAGTGATCTGCGTCTTAAGTGTATCAGCAAGGCTAGTGGTTCCCAGCCAGAATGCTGGGACGAGAAGGACTGGCAGGTATTCTGCCAGAAGACCGGAATATGTAGGGGGACAAAATGAGCAACGACAGAGACTACTTTAACATTCCCGGCACAGATCGAAAGCTAGCGATCGACAGAGTTCTGGTCTTGCCATTGGCATTTGCAGTTCCCTTCGGTCTGATCGCTATCATGATCTGGGCAGTAGGTATCGGCTGGACCTTCACCATTGTGGCTGCCTTGGTGCTATGGCGGATCCTGGATGGCATAAGACTGGTATAAAATGTAACGCTGTGTCAGGTGGTGTATAATATAAACAACCACCACAGGAGGCAACATGGTTATCGTTATCGGACTCATGATCATCACATTAGGACCATTATTCTTATTGACCCTCACACCCCCAAACAACGGAGACAAATAATATGGTAGGATGGATACTTGCTGCAATGGCAGCAGACTTAGTGCATACAAAGGCAGCGGAAGCAGAGAAGCAAAAGCGGATCAAGCGGATGGGGCAACTACAGTTCCTCCTTGGTCGTCCGGCAACGCGCACTCACTTCATGGACTGTAGATGCGGATTATGCCGCAACCGCAGAACAGCCTGGCAGGCTGAACTGGACAGGCTAAAGTGTAACTGCTAACACAACCCAATATAATATACAAGAACCAACCAAGGAAATACCATGACAGCATTACTCGTTATCAACGCATTCTTACTTTTAATTGTCGCAGTCAAAATTGAACGAATGGCACATCAACAGTTCGAACTTGACAATGACGATGCAAACTACAACGACTGGGACTTTGGTTTCAGTGACAAATAGGAGGTAACATGACAGAACTCATCATCCCAGGCGGAGTATTCTTCCCTCACAGCACAACACCTAAACCCAGACCAAAGGATCGACCATGACAGCAGAACAATTAGAACAGCAGTTAGAGCAACTTAAAGACCGTATCAATGCTCTCTGGGTAGAGCGAGAGGCACAGGAGCAGCGACGTCGCCGGGCAAATCAGGCAGCGAACAACCATGTGTATGAAGTGGGTTACAGTCACAGCTGGATGGAATACACCTCGATCAGCAACGCAGCCGCGGCAGCAAAAGAGAGATTGACAGAGATCAGCAGCGAACTGGATCAGGCATATGCAGAGCAGAGAGAACTACTGGAACAATGTAACGCACTTGCAGGCTTGGTATAATATATAGGTCAACCATCAACGGAGATAACATGAAACACGAACTTTTACTTACAAATGAAGCAGCAACTTACTTCGCATCACAGGGACAAACACAGCAACAAGTCCTCCGCAATATGGCCTTGGTAGCAGATCAGATCTGTGAAGCCAAAGGCTGGACAGTGGGCATCAACGCCATGGTGGTCATCCGGGAAGCAGTGACCGGTGGCAGCACTGGACTTAAACCCTGGTTCGTCATCAATCAGGTGCTGGATACTCACAAGACGGCTGTAAGCGATCCTGACTTAAACCGCAATACACCTTCACTCAATCGTCATGCACACTGTATCCTTACATCTCGCAAGAACGGGCCGAACCGCTATGGTGGCTTCACTCGTCTGGTGGCACAAGCAAGGAACGGCAACCTGACACAGCGCATTGTGTAACACCACCTCACACCCTGTATAATATAACCACAACCCCAATCGGAGATACTATGACTAGTCACACTAAAAGTCAAATCCAAACCTTGCTCAACAACCCAGCCTATGTCGACGAGGCCATCCGCATTCTTGGCCAGAACCAGACACCAGGCGAACTCCGTGCCAAAAGCACACATATCAACAATGACATCGGCTTCTCAGCAGCATACGGCACCACCGGCACTCGTCTCTTTGAGTTCGTCACTGGCATCAACACCAAGACAGGTGAGAAGAAGTGGCAGCCCAAGTCACTGGCACACCCAGTCGCTAATCGAGTCTTCAGCCGCTACATCAACAATCACGGCTTGGACAGTGCATTGGCACTTGGCCAGAAGATTGCTGGGATCCACTGGAAGCAACTGGGAGAACTTCTCACCTGGCAACCAGTTACCTTACCCACAAAGCCGGTGGAAGTAAAGAGAGACAACGACGGAACTGCAGCATCCATCACCATCCGTGGTGTGGAAGTACAGCTAGTGAAAGGAAAGGCAGTCCGTGTGCTATGGGACAGCAAGAGAGTCTGGTTGCCGAAGTCTCAGATCCAAATCAACGCATCCTCAGGCGACATCACAATGCCACGATGGCTCGCTCGCAATAAAGGCATGCTCTAAAGAATAACTCCGTGGTTGGTGTTTGGAAGAGTGGCAAAAGGACGCTGCTCTTCCTCTTACCGCCGATGTAACAGCACATCATGTATTGTATAATATAACCACAACCACTGGAGGCAAACATGACAAACTATATCTACTTAGTTGCAGGAGAGCGAAACACTAAACCCGGGTCTGTGTCTGACAGCGGAGGCCTCTATGCTAATGTAGGAATGACACATAATGGCAGACTACCAGAAGACAGATTCAGAGATCCTGATTATAAGAAGAAGCAATCAGGTGGCAGATGGGTACTGATCAAACAATGGGCAGTAGGTGACATGAAGGATCATTCTATTCACAACTTCCTCAAGCGACATGATGATGTAAGATGGAATCCGATCTCACACAATACAGAAGAGTTTTTGTTTATTGACGACGAAGGTGACGGTCTTAAAGCCATTGACATTATTGAACACATCATGTTAGAGCATTTGATGCCATCTTTTATTAAGGAGAAGCTAAGTTCTACACAGGCTGCATTGACAGAAGAACGGAATAAGAGAGAGCATATTGCGAATGCAGAGCCATGGCTTCTTCTCCAAGAAGCATTGATCCGCCAAGAAGAAGCTTTTAAAATAGAATGTGACAAAAGAAGGGAAGCATTAGAGCGTGATAATGATATACACCTTGCACTAAAAGAAGCACAACTCCGCAATACAGTGGATGAAAGGCTTAATGAAGCTATGACAGAAGCAAAACAAATGGTTGAAATAGCACAAAAAGAAGTCAAAACAGCCAATGATACTACTAATGCGCTTACTCGACAGAGAGATCAAGCAATTGCCAAGTCTAAGTCAAGAACACGTCTGTCAGTTTTGTCAATGGCACTTGGGTTTGTATGTTCTTTGTCACTAGGAACAGAAGCATTCTCAAATATAGCTGGTGATAAGGTTGCCATGGCAGAGTATCAGGTTGAAAGAAGCAATCAAGCAATGTTAGCTTCTAATAGCAAAGCAAAAGAACTTGAACTGGAGATCAATAGGTTGACGCGCGAGAACAATAATCTTAAGCAAACACTGTCTGAACACCAGCAAAAGACAACAAAGGCAGTGTCAGCCGCGGCAAAACGACACAAACAAATATGCTTGTCAGCTTCTTCTTGTGTTGCGGATGATCAAGACGACAATAGCTTTGTGTGCTCTGTATACAAAGGAGACAAAAGATATCAATGTAAATATACAGTTGAGGGTCGTATACCTGTGTGTGGTTTTGGTAACTGTCAGAGTATAGGCGAAGACGCAGCAATAATCAGCCTCAACAATGGGAAAGCTTATTCAGACTGGTTGGGCGACACCGGCTGGAAAATTGTAAAGTATGAGTCATATGGCACACCACAATAATGTAAAACAGGCAACAGCGGTGTATAATATATAAGAACCAAGCAATCCCAAACGGAGACACCATGACACTTTACATTCTTATTCGATCTTTCGACCACTCACCGTCAGTTATCCTTGGCGCGTTTCACACACTTCAAGCAGCACAGGCTCATGCTGAGGGTCTTGCTGTAGATAACGGTGACGAACTGGATAGAGATCTAGGAGATATGGAAGAGGAGATGTATAATATGCATAATGCGGCTGATGCATTCTTCTTTGACGGCTTCTACCACGAGATCGTTAGCACTCAACTTCACGCGCAAGATTAGGAGGCACCATGACTTCAAGACTTTCATATCCTCACAACGACATCCGCATTATCAGCATCAGCCAGCCAAAAGCCCGCAAAGAATATGTGTGCATTGGTTGCAGCTGCAAGATCAGCAAGGGTGACCGCTATCAGCGCAGCAACTTCACCGACGACAACATCAATGAGGGACGACAGCTACTATCTACCACATCATGTCTGGCATGCTCTCCCACAGATCATCCCATCTTTGGTGTGGCTAACGGCAAGTTCCGCAAGAGCGCAGATCTTACTTGGCGGCCGAAGACACAGCAGTATCCTATTGACTGGTATTCATGTTAAGACCCGATCTGCAACCGGGTGCACTGATGCACCTCTCTAATCTACCCCTTCAACTAGACGGCTTTGCCATTGTCCTATCTACCTCAGATAAGAAGAGGGGAAGACTACGCGGCGTTGGCTACAACATTCTCTTTAATGGCGCAGTAGTCACCTTCTATGCAGCCAGCACACCCAACAAGCTGATCCTCTCAGCGAAGATTAATCCGCAACAACCTAACATATACTACACATTCAAACCAATACTACTCGCAGGAGCACCACATGACAGACAGCAACGGCAAGATCATCAGATCAATCACGCAAGCAGCAGCAGGCAATAACAGCTACTACATTGTCTACTACAAAGACGGCAGCTGCAAGACATACACTAGAGCTACAGGGGTGATCACCAGGTGGTTCCAGAAGAATGGGTAGATAGAATGGGGCGGAGAGCAAAGACAAAGAAGACCAAAGCTGCATGGCAATGGTCAGGGAAGAAGCTCCGCGAAGAAGAGCGGAGACTCCGCCGCTTAGTAACAGAGCAGAAGCAGAGAGAAGCAGCTAGGTGGAAGCAGTACCGGGACAGTATCTATGCAGACTGGGATGACGAGGACGAGTGGGATGAACCGGTGCCAGATACTTCGTGCTCATCAGTGTCTGACGCAGAACTCTTGCACGAGCTATCTCGCGTTCAGCTCGAGATCGCAGAGAGGGAAAGTCATCTCGCGCGCGGGGAAAGGGAGACCGAAGAAGATGTGCACCTTGCACAGTGGTACGCAGAGCTAGTGCTAGAGCGGCAGAGAAGGAGGATCTAGGAATGGAACAGAGATACATTGCACCCGTGACCAGGTGGATACAAGGCTATAAACTACACCATGCTCTAGGAGCAACCTGTGTCCTCTTGGCAGCTGCTCTTTGGTGCATCCTCTAAGTACTTCGTGCCCGGGCAACTATGCTGGGATGGTGTAGCACAGCGTGCACACGAATGATCTGGTGGATAAACACTACACGGCCACCAGGTGAAACTACATCACACCAGTGGCTGCGAGGATCCGTTATCTCGTGCACATGGACAGTAATGATAATGGCGAAGTGTCTCGTGCCCGTCTCGTCCTCCATCCACTCTATCAAGAAGCCAGGCCGGAGGTGGGGAGTTAACTGAGGACGGGGAATGTAGGGAAGACTAGTCGGCATGGTCTTAAGTATCTTGTGCCCGGGCAGTCTTCGTATCTCGAGCACAAAAAGAGGGAGCTCCTCTCGGAGCTCCCCGCGGGAGTGGGTGTGTGGCTTAGGCCTCTGTGTCTGAGCTGTCTTGAGCTAGCTCATCCATGGCTTCCACGACTTGAGGCAGTTCACCGTTGAAGAGGTAGCGAGTCTGTGCTTTTGAGCCAGACACTGTAACCATCTCACCCAGTGAGGCAATGGCAGCTTTCATACGAGGCTTAGCCACACCGTTGCGGTACTTCTCCTCTTCCTGTGTCTCTTGATAACCGTGACAAGGTGCTGAGATACCCATAACTTCCTTGACCAGATCTGAGATGGCATAAGGTGTACCAGGCTGGGCAAAGGCTGTGAGATTGGTGGTGAGCTCTGCAACGATGGCTGCTTCTTCGCGGTCGGCTTCGGCTTGGATGATGCGTCGTTTGATGCGCTTGTGTTCTGCCTCTGAGATACAGCCGTTGCATAGCAGAGAGTTGAGGTTAGCGATGAGGGTCTTGGTTGTAGCCATAGTGGGCTCCTGTCTTTTGGTTGGTGGGTGGTGTCCTTTAAGCCGGTTTCCCGTTCCAGCGCCTCTGAGCGAGGTGGGCATATATATTATACACCACGGGGTCGAGTGTTACATTTTTGTGTGTGTCTTGAGTGGGCGCGAGATGCATTGTGGCGATGGGTGCAATGTGCTGGGAGGTGTCTAGAGGGCCGTTACAGAGCCCCCTTTTAGAGCCCCTCTCTGACCCCCTGGGCCCCCGCCCCTAGCGCGCAGCCCCCCTAAATGCCCACCGGCGGAGCCCCCTGGCGCCAGGCTGCCTAAGTACAATTTTTCTGCACGTCAACTTTTTGACCAGCTTACCGGAACATACGAACACGCAGCAGCAATTTAATTTACAGCCCTGTTTTCTGCGCGCCAGACTGTGGACATAAGGGTTTTTCTCACAAAAATTTCCGGAGAATATTCTGAAAACTTTTCCTAATTATTGTATAATATACAGAGGAAAATATGGCAGGACTTGACACATCATGGGAAACAGGCGACCGGGTCATTCATTTGGAAGACATATTCCGGTACCTAAATGTGAGAAGAAGACGAGTGCACCGGATGCCCGCTCGTTCACTCTATAAAATGTTGGGGCGTCGACTGAGTATACAAAAGCGGCGCATGAGGCGTGCTGATATTTCTGTGCCGATCATCCTTGTTGTAGACAGGGCGACTCGCCGACCTGAGGTCGTTCTGGACGGGAATCATCGGCTAGCTAAGGCAGTGACGATGAAAAGGGATATCCCTTTTCGTATTCTGTACAGTGATGAATACGATTTGTTGTTCGGATCATAAAAATTTCTCCGGGAAAATTTGACCAATTTTTAGATAATTATGCTTATATATTGGAGATGCAATGAAGATTACACGAAGTCAACTGCGAAGTTTAATTAAAGAGGCAATTAACGAACACAGAATTAAGCCCTCTGTTGCTAATATCCCGCCGGAACATTTAGATAAAATACACAGTCTTATTGATGGCGGTCGGCTAGCGCAGGCACAGTCTTTTATTGATGCATTTGGTGGTGATCCTGATTATGTGGATGATTATATCGCGTATGGTGAGGTGGGTGACTTAGAAAAATTAGGAAACAAAGCTTCAGATGTGATTGCCACGATTCCTAAAGATTCCTATGGTTTTTCAAAGTTAAAGGACATGGAACCGGTATACGATATTGATCAGCAGGCATATGATCTAGTCAAATCAAAAATTTTAAAAGATGAACAGGTGGATCCCGAATATTTCGACCGTGAGATGGTTCATAACCGGAGATACTACGGTAATAGAAATAGAGATCCTAGTGTTGATCGATCCGGATATTTTGAAGATGATTTTATTCGGTGACAGTGCGGCGAGGATGACCCCGGGGGCTTATACTCGTCGTTCATAGGGCAGGGCTAGCTCGCGCCAGTTGACACTGGCTTTTTATTTTCTCCGGAAAATTTGAGGAACTTTTAGATAGTTATTATCACTATGAGAATTACGCGCAGACATATAAGAAGATTAATCGAGGGAATGCTTAACGAGATGCCGATGTTGCAACCTGATCTTTTGCCCTCGGGTTTCTATGTTACGGTTCAAAAAGATACTTATGTGCCTGACATGTCTGACTGGTTTACCCATGAAGACGGCGGACCGGTCGATCCAATGAAAATGATGATGATTCATATACACGATCAGAGTGGAGGAATCAAGGCTGAATTATATATGAGATATTGGACGTCTCGGTATTGTGGAGGAACTTGGGAAGTTTATCGTGCTTATTTAAGAGGCGCACCTGACGGCACCGGTCCCTTGTTGTATGATATCGCAATGGATATCGCCGCTGATCGTGGGATCATGAGTGATCGGATGACGACGTCTGATGATGCAGCTAGAGTTTGGGAATATTACCTGGATAATCGGCCGGATGTCATAACTAAGCCTATAGGTCGATGTGTTGGGAAATGGATGAGAGAATTAGCTGAGGGAAGGCGTCCTGAGTTTTCTGAGTTGAAGTTTATAAAATCGGCAGGATCTCCGAGCATCATCGATGCCTTAGGCGACAAGATACGTTTTGGATAGGTAAAAAGTGAGTCATATATGAAAATAACACGAAACTATTTAAGAAGACTTATTGAAGGTGTACTTAATGAGATGCCCGCCAGGCAACCTAGTGGTCTAGACCCAAGTTTCTATTGGACTGTCCAAAGATTTTCTCTAGACGCAGCTGACGAAGACGAGTGGGACGGCATTACTGAGGGGATTGTTGAAACAGTACATATCACTGGTAATATGATCTTGCCAAAATGGGGTGACACTGAGATTGCACATTTACAAATGAAAAAAACAGCCGACTGCCCTCACTGGGAGATCAAGAACGTCTCCGTGCGAGGTGATAAGTTCTACAAAAATCACGGAATACGACAACCCCAGACGGCAAAAGACCTGGGCCCGATGATGTATGACATTGCCATGGAGATCGCCGGCCTGGCCGGCCTTATTAGTGACAGTAGTGGGTCTTCTGCTGATGCTCAAAGAGTTTGGAATTTTTATCTAGATAATCGGGCAGGTGTCGATGTCGACGTCACTGCCCTATCTCCCGGGACTTGCGGCCGCAGAGATCAATTGACTTTCCAGAACAGAGTATATCGAAAGAAGACGGGTGGCCCGAGTATAATTTCTGCCTTAGGCGATAAGATTAACTTTGTTTAAAGTAAAAAAGTGAGAGCAGCTCCGTGAGAAAATCTCATTATTTCACAAAAATTTCCGGAGAAATTTCGCAAAACTTTACCTATGTATACAGTATATAATATGGAGTAGCAATGAAAATTACAAGACGTCAGATAAGACAACTTATCTTACAAGAGGGTTTCCTAGACTTCTTTAAAAGAGGAGTTTTTCGAGACACCTCTGATCAAGATGAAAAGCAATTAATTACCAATTTAGATGTTGCATACGACGAGGCTGAAAGACAAGGCAGAAAACACAACCAAAGATACAATGATCAGTGGCCTATATCAGCGATTAAAAGTGCGTATAGCGGCCCATTTGAAATAAAGCATATTTCAGAATTATCGGAAAGTAGTCAACA
>Ga0070749_10000017_pt1 | contig 74454 bp, 69 predicted proteins | sample VirMetDEL_Nov_18_FD_75180 | JGI IMG/M metagenome (GOLD analysis project Ga0070749, IMG submission 75180) | Aqueous microbial communities from the Delaware River and Bay under freshwater to marine salinity gradient to study organic matter... | ecosystem: Environmental > Aquatic > Marine >...
GAAAATATAATTCAGGACCATCTGGCGGAGTTGATGGTGGCGGTAGTGGTGGAGGAGGTTCGCCAAGTGGTGGCGCAGCAAATAGAGGTGGCGGCGGTGGGGGCGGCGGAAGAAACGGTTACAATCAAGCATGGTTCGGAGGTGCTGGGGGAGGTTCCGGGGTTGTGATTGTCAGGATTCTTTTGGGTTCGGAACCAACATCTACTACCGGCTCTCCAGTAGTTACGACTTCCGGTAGTTATAAAATTTATCAATTTAATGGTTCAGGAACAATGGTTTGGTCGTGATTGAACAATTTGTTGCGCTTGCAGGTTTGCCTCGCACTGGTTCAACTTTGTTGTCCGCTATTTTGTCGCAAAACCCAAAAATACATGCCGAAGGTAATTCAGCAGTATGTCAGTTGATGTGGGAAACACAACAAGCGGTTATTGAAAATGAACAAATTAGAGCGAACAATAAGTTAATAAGCATCCTTGACCCATTGGTTACACAAGTTTTGCCAATTTACTATTCTGACGTTACTAAACCAATTATCGTTGATAAGTGCCGTACTTGGACCCTGCCATCAAATATGGATATGTTGTATCGGTATTTTAGTGATTCTCCAAAAGTTATTGTTTTGGTAAGACCAATGGTTGAAATTATTGCTTCGTTTATGTCGCTACGACAAAATAGTGGTTGGGAAGATTTGGAAGCCAGATTATTCGATTATGGCAGTGAGCCAATAATGCGCCCCCTAGTAGGAGTTGAGTGGGCTAGAAAAAACAATAATGGCGAATTTTTGTTTGTGACTTATGACGAACTTGTTGACGATACAAAAGAAACGCTTGACCGCATTTATGAGCATTGCGGATGGAAACCGTTTAAACATAATTTAAATAAAATTGTAAAAAATTTTAGTCAGTCCGACGAGGTGTATGGCTTAGTTGGCATGCATGATATTCGTTCTCAGATTTCTCGCCGTACAGTGGATGTTGATTTATCCTTGGAGTTAATTGAAAAATGCAACAAGTTAGATGAGTGGAGTATGTATGGCTCACTTTGCTAAAATTGAAAACAATATTGTCCAAGATGTTATTGTTGTAAGCAATGACGTTTGTGGTTCTGAATTCCCAGCAAGCGAACCTGTTGGTCAGGAATTTATTGCTAATGTTTTGAAATTGGACGGAGAATGGAAGCAAACTTCTTACAATCATAATTTTCGCAAACATTATGGCGCACCTGGGTTTACCTATAATCAAGAAGTTGATATTTTTATTCCCCCAGCACCTTTCCCATCTTGGCACCTCGATGAAGAATATAACTGGAGGGCGCCAACACCGATGCCTTCTGATGCGTCAAGTACTATCCGTTATTACTGGGATGAAGCAAATCAAGTTTGGGTCTCGGCTGATTAGTGTCTTCTTTTGTTCTACATAAAATAGAAGATGTTTCAGCAATTGTCAAAATAGTAAATAATTTTAACAAAGAATGGCTAGATTACACATTTCGACAAAATAATTATTTTATTCATAGACACACACATACTGTATTGGTGACCGACTTTGATGCCGAATATTGGGAAAAAATAAGTTATCAAGAAAATAAGTTTGCAAGTCCTAAATGCAAGTTTGTATTAGAGAGGCAGAATTTGCTGGTTTTACTACAACCTATTTTAGATTATTTAAAAGCCGAACATAATGGTGAAATTGCCAAAACAATGTTTGTCAAACTGTCTGCTAATAAAAAAATTAACGAACACAGCGATGCGGGTTTATATTTGAGCACTATTAAACGCCATCACATTCCAATTATCACTAACGAAGATGTGTGGTTTTTTGTTGACGGTGAGAAGAAAAATTTAAAAGTTGGGGAGATTTGGGAGATTGATAACACAAAATTGCATAAAGTTGAAAACTTAAGCAATTTGGATAGAGTTCATTTAATAGTTGACATTTTGCCAAATGCTTATTTGGGTCAAGCATTAAATAATTTAGACAGAATACGACCGTAAAGTATTTATAGTAAAATTATTTTTATGAACCAAAAAGAGACAGTCTATAATTCTCCTCGGTTAAAAATAATAGAAAATTTTGTGTCATTAGAAGAATGTCAATGGTTTATTGAATACTTTGAAAAACAAAATTTATGGAAATTTTGTAATGCGAAAAAAGATTATTTAGCAGACGGTAAAGATTTTGAACTCGTAGCAAGACAATGGGATGACCGTAAAATAGATTTCAACAAACTCTATTGGACCAGGGAATACTCAGAACTTTATAAAAAGATATATCCAATCATGTTGGCTGCTAAACGAGAAATATCAATATTCTTTAATTTACCTATAAAAAATTTTCAACTTGAAAGTTGGGAAGCCGTGCGCTGGTACTATCCATACTGGCAGGGTCCGCATCTAGACTACATAGACCCAGATTTTGATAGAAAAAATTACGATATCGACCTATCTTTTTTTTCCGAGGATGAAGAAGCATTGTATCGTCGTCATTGCACCACTAAGCATATGACAGGCATGATATACATGAATCAAGATTTTGAAGGAGGAGAACTTTATTTTCCGTATCACGACAACTTTGAGCTAAAACCAAAACCCGGGATGTTAGTAATGTTTTCTGGTCATGTTAAAAATCCACATGGGATAAAACAAATAACAAAAGGAACTAGATATGTACACACGACATTTTGGTGTAAAGACCCAGAAAGATTGAGTATTGCAAAATTTCCTATTGGACACATTGAAAATTATGGCTACCCCAATAAATATTGGGAGTAATTTTATTTATTAAAAAACCAATGGTCTGGTGTTACGTAATGACAAAACATCATTTCAACAAATTTATTTTCTCCAAATTGTTTTGGAATTCTGCCATGAATTTGCTCATTTCCCAAATAACATAGAGCTTCATTTGGTTGTAAAATATATTCAATATTTTCAACCCACAAACCCCATGGCTCGGTTTGGCGAACACACAAATCTATTGTGTATGTGCAGGCATTATCGTCTTTATGCATTTCCAAAGACGCATTACCAAAATATTTACAAAATAATGAATAAGATTTAATTAAGTTGTCTAATTTAAATATTTCTTGCGCTATTGGTTCTAATAGTTTTGCATATTTTGTTGTTGTTTCTGTCTCTATCATATAACGAGACCGAGCCCGGTCGTATAGGCCTAGTTCGGCATTTGGTAGATTATTAATCAATTCTGAATAATGCATCTCCGATAGCACATTTTTTATTATTAATGGACGCATTAAAAATTACCACCAATTTACAATGCAATATTTGATACCATTTAAAACAGGTTTTGCTTCGTGCGTAAATGGTGCCCCTGAAGGAAAAATTACTATATCTCCAGCAAAAGGATAATAAGTAAAATTTATGTCTTTAAAATATAATTCTCCGCCTTCAAAATCATCATTTAGATATCCAATTACGGAAATAGACCTTCTGGTTTGGGGGCCATCATCTAAGTGGGGAACATAAAATTCATTAATTGAGTATTTTAAAACCTGATAACCAGTAGTTAATGCTTCATTGAACGCAACACTAAACCTGCCAGCAAAATCACTTACATAAGGTAAAAAAATTTTATGAATGTTGTTTGCAAATAATAATTCTGGGCTTGTTGGTCCTGATTCATAGTTTGGTTTTGGTGTAAACATCATTGCATTATTGCGTATTGATTCGGAAACAGTGTTTGAACCATCCATGTTCACTACACTAGCTTTTATAAAAGAAGCATTTGCCTCATTGGTATTAGACATCAATTCTGATGCTTCAATAATTTCGGTTTGAATCTTTAAAGCATTTCTATAAATACATATACCATTAACAATTATTGGTTTCATTTATCGTTCACCACTTACCAAGTGGGCATTCGGCTTTTTCTAATTTTACTTTTAACTTCATGAAGCACCCACATTCTTTGCATTGACTTGTTATTTTAAGCAAGCTAGGGCATTGTTCACAAATAGACCATCGATTTTGTGCTTCTTCTTCTGTTGCATAACTTGTATTTGGATTAACGATGTCCCAGGGTCGAGTTGTCCCTAGTTTTTTTTTATATTCCTGCCAGGCGTTCATTGTGGAGCTACAAATTCGCTTCCATCCCAAGTCCACCCCTGAACAACTACATTTTTTTGTTCAGTAGATATTTTTTTGACAATTGGGTTCGATGAAAAAACAGCGTTATGTAATGGCATATTTGTTGCAGATACTGGCATAATCACCGCAACCTCACCATCCACAATAAAAGCATAAAATTCATAGTCTTCGGGATGGTCTGCTGGATTTCTAAAATCACTCATTGATGTTTTTCCTTTTCGGTTTATTAAATAATATTTACTATCCTAGCGGCTTAGCTGTATTGGTCAAATAATGAATTATTAACATGTACCAAAACATGGTTCGTCAGCGTATGAAGGACATCCAACGCAACCTGAAGGTTGCGGGTTGTAATAGTGTCTGTAGGTTTGACAGCCTGATGACGGTGAGTAACCCGGGCAGGGGATAAGAGCCACAGAAGTTTCGTTGCAATCAGTGCATGAAACAGGGACCGGCGGAACAGGAGTGGGAGTAGGGGTAGGGGTAGGGGGCGGAACAGGAGTAGGGGTAGGGGTCGGCGGAACAGGGGTAGGGGTAGGGGTAGGTGGCGCTACTGGTGTTACTGCACTAGAAGCCGCAGAGGTAGCGCTTACTCCATAACCGCTTATTGTTGAAACCGTAAAAGTGTAAGAAGTGCCATTACTTAATCCAGTTACAACCAATGGAGAACTTGAACCTGATGCCGTAGCGCCACCAGGACTTGCTGTTGCTACATAAGTTGCAGTTTCTTTACCATCATAAACCGGAAGCGTAAAAGTAACAGTTGCTTGAGCGTTACCTGCTGAAGCGCTAACCGACGTAGGTGGGTCGACGTACTTTCCTTGACTAGATGTATTACCTGGAATCACGACGCACTCAAGTCGCCCATCAGCATCCAAATGTTGGTATCGCACTTAAGAAGTGTCGCCGACGAGTATTGTGCTCGCAAATAAGTGCCAGGAGTTGCATAAATAGTTACGGTTCCCGAGACAGGAATAACTTGTGTTTTACCCGAACCGTATTGGATTATATGAATTTGTGAACCAATTGGAAAGGCGACTGATGCATTGGTTGGAACCGTGACTGTGTTTGCGGTTGTCGTAACATTCATTTTAATAAATTTGTTTTTATCGGTTAAAGCAAGAGTGTAACTTGCTGATTTTTCGTCAATTGTTGCGTCTGCTAGTTTGCCTAAATCAATTGCGGCTGTGGTGCTAATGTCTGCGTTGACAATTGTGCCGTCAGCAATCTTGGCAGAAGTTACAGCACTATCAGCAATTTTTGCTGTAGTGACATTTGAATCCAAAATTTTTACTGTAGTTACGGCATCAGAAGCAATTTTGGCTGCAGTGACTATCCCGTCAGCTAAAGAAAATTGAGGAGCATCCTGCCACTGCGCTCCGTCATAATATTGAACAGAATTGGTATTTGAGAGGTAGCAAAATCGGCCCTCAGTCAATACTGGTTCACCGGCTCCACCAAATGCGTTGTCGCGAGCAGCGGCATCAGCAAATACAACCACAACTTGGTCCATGAGGAATTGGTTAACCTCGTCTGCGGTTAAAATATCCCCTTGCAAGAAAGTTTTAATTGGCATTATTTTCCTCCGAGAGTCTTTGTGAGTTTATCATGTACATATTTAACCCAATGCGACCTGGTCAAGAACACCAAGCTCTATGTCGTTTAAGGTAAATGCAAAACTAGTAACCGTTGTATGAAAAACTTTATAACCCAAAGGTCTGGCCGGTTCTATGGCATTTAAGACCAAAGTGCTCGATTCTCCAGCGCTCGTGACGTCGTAGGTCTCATTCAGTAGAGTCTGAACTCTTAAAAAGAATTGGTTATTTAAGTAAAAAGGCGTTAACCCTACGGCATAAGTTGAATCTGCGCCATTTTTTGTTTTAATCAAAACTTGTCTTACCGACTCCACAATCGCCCTTCTGGTACCGGCAGCACGACCGTAATAGCCACTAAATAGCTGCCACTCTACAAAATTTCGCTGAATTGTTGGGTTAGTAAAATAGTTATTGTTGTTGCCGTCGACTATGTTTCTGCGTATTGTTGTTCCATTAAATTGGCTAAGCCAAGGAATGTATCTATCTCTAACAAAAAGAGGGTCAACTAAAACACTTCTTGAAAAATCAGTTGCTAAGTTTTCCGGGTCGGAAACTTCTGATTCATCAAATGCAAACATTGCATCATATTCTTTTTTTACATCATTTGCTGTTGTTGTTAAAATATCTATAAGTCTATGAAATGGAGCTGTTGGAAAAGATTGCGCACTATCCAACTCCCAAAAAAAATCAGGCATGAAATTTCTGCTTTTATAAACAAACTCATTATTGTAAAAAGCTCTATTATCTATTAGATGGGGCATTGTTAGATAAGTATTAGTCGCTCCGTGACCGGTGATGGTGATTGATACTGAAACTTCTTGTGCTTGGTCGCCTGATGGAATTGTTATGACATTCGATTGAATTGCGCCATATATATCCCCAGGTATAGATTTGCTATACCCTGATGGTGGCGTCTGACCAACTACCGACAAAACAGTCGTAACAGTTATACCGCTACCAGATTTGACCTGAGCATTAAATGAAAGAGTTTTGCCGTTTATATCTATTGGCAGAGGAATGTTGGAAAGTGATAAAACAATACCTGAAGAAGTATTTGGGGCCATTCTCAATACATATCTGTTTTGATTAAAAAATTCTGTAGATACGGTTGTTAATGTGCCTCCAGAAAAAATCCAATCAACAGATGCGGATTCTACTTGAGACGAGGATGTCCTCGTTAGCGCATTGTTATCATTCAGGAGATTAATAGTAGAAGGCATTATTCTGAAGCCACCACATACGTAATAGTTAAGTCATTGGCTCCAATGAGAGGAAGTGAGCCTTTTTTGCTAAATACAATATCTTCATCAATTTTTGGCAACCAACTATCAAATCCATCAGAATTTTGACCAGAGCCAGTTAATGAAAGGGATTGGACATACAAAACACCTGGGATGCTACTGATTAGTGAAATTAATTTTGTTTGCCTAACTCTGTCGTCAGTAAATGGAAATACCTGTGGACTGAGATAATTTATAATTGTATTTTCAATTGATTCCTCAAGAAGAGTTTGATTAAATTCAGAGCTAATAACAACGGTACCTGTTATTTGAAGACTAACCAAAAATGGGTCGCGAATATGAAATGTCAATCCGGCTGAAGATACTTTTTGAATATCTGCCAACATTTGGTTTTTAATAGCACTTGTTACAAATTGATTAATACCGTAAGCAAATATCGTCACATATCCAGCCTGTTCGATTCCAGAACTCGCTGTTCCCGTAGCCGCGGCAGATGCAATGTCTGTATTGACTTTTGTAAATACTATTACAGTAGAATTTGTTGCCGTGATTGTATGCGTGCCATCAAATACGGCATTAGAACAATCAGATATTGTTACTTTATCCCCGACAATAAATTGATGTGGAGTAGAAAAGGAAACAGAAGCACTTTGCGACGTTAGCGCTACATTGGATATAGGTTTTGTTCTGGCTACCGAAACATCACCTAGTGATGAGTCTCCATAGGTTAAGTCATAAGATTTTACTCTTCCGGCATAAAGCTGATAATTCAATAATAAATACGGGTCAATTTGAGATGATTTATTAATCGATGAACTCAGTGACTGAAGATGCGTGACTGCCCTTGAAAGGTATTCAGAATCTGTGTCGCCATTGACCCCATTTGCAAAATTACCAAGAGTCACAGCGGATAATATATTTGTCCCAGAACTTAAAACCCTCATTTCGGCATTTGGGGTTGGGATTACCGGTATAACTCCTGGGGTTATACAGGTCACGGTCGCGCTGGCGCTGGGTAGTGGTGTTCCGACAGACGGCGAGGCAACCGATGGAATAACTACCAAGTCTTTAGTCTGGAAAACCAATTCCTGTATTTCGTCTTCAAAAATTGTTTGATAACCAAATATTGTTCCAGCTGTTACGTTGCCTCCATCATAGGTTTCGGCGGTTATCGTAATATCAACTTCGGCCTGTATCGCCGGCTGACGCGCCACCTCCATCATTGCTAATATGCCGGCCATCAATCTATTTGGTAGTCGATTAATTGCAGCTATATGTAATGAACCGATATAGGCGGCAGCTTGAAATATTGCATCTTCTGGGGTGCCTACTCGCAAATTAAATTCAGGCAAAGTTAATTGTGCTTGTTCTATTGAACTTAAATATATGTCACCTGGTTGTTCGTCAAATATAGTTAAGTCGATGTATTTAGAGAAATCTGTAGCCATTATTTATCCTTGCCCTATAATGTTGAAAGAAAATTGCACATTAGTTGTTCCACTAGCTTCGTCTAATTCTGTTTCGAGGTTGATAATTTCTACCTCTGGAACAAATCTTGCGGCATTTAAAACAAAAACATTTTTATCAATCCCATCAAAAGATGGGTCCCTAACCCCAAAGCGCGGAGAAAAAATAAGAGTTTGCGGCTCTGTTAAACAAGCAATTGTCAATAATTGAGCAAAGTAATCGCTGGTATTGTCTTCTAGTTTGACAAATCCTGTCGAATCAAATTTAATTGGGAATTTAATCATTTGCATAAAATCATGCCTCTAATGCTTCAATTCGAGAAACAAGGTCTTTTATTGTTTGTTCTAATTCCGCGACTTTTTTTCTGTCAGCAAATACATCTTCACTAATTGTTGCATGCCCAAATACAATTAGTTCTTTAAAAAACTCATCAGTAAAAGTACATACCGCAGTGTCTCCGGATTTCATTTTATTTAATTTTGTCGTACCAATTGGCGTGATTGGACCAAATGTGCTGCCAAGACTAGGGACGGAGACTTTGACCCGACCAGAATCATCGACAAAAGTAACCGTACATTTATAAAAAACACCAGGTTTTAACGGGTACGAGGCAGCCTTACCTCTGTCGATAATTAAAGGCCTATTTAACATAATTTAAATCCCTGTCCTGAATGTGATTCAAACAAGTTTACATCAATAGACGGACTCCTTAAGCCGTAAAGATTTAAGCAAAAAAACATATCATCCCGGCCAATTTGGATAACTATCTGGTGGAATTTTTGTTAAATCCACATTTGGATATCTAGTTTTTAAAACTTCTACCTGTTGTTGATGGATTAAATCTGCATATTTTTTCATAATGGTTGGCGATGAGCATTTTGCCAAAAATAATCCATCAGTAATATATTTTGATATTGTGGGTCCTTCTGAATATATTGACCCAGTCGACTGGGTTGCGTCGAAATCTTCTATTACATAAGAAAAACTAATTGTTGTTGAGGTAACTGCAGTCAATACGTGCTGCCCATTTAGTCTAGGAATCGAACAATTATTTATTTCAATTCTGTGACCAACTACAAATAAGTGTGTTGTCGAAATAGTTAGGGTAACTACGTTATTTGTTGAAACAATTGATGTTATTGTCCAATCTGAAATATCCCTAGCAATGCTAGAAATTGCCCAGATTGGAGTAAGTAAAACTACGGTCATATTGGCTGGTCCAGAAGAAAAATCGCCAAAATAAATATCACCATTTGTTTCTTGATAAACAGTAATTGAATGAGTCGTTTTTACGCTCCCATTTGAAGTATTTAAGATTGGTCTAGAATATAGTGGTATGTTCCCTTGAGTTATGGCTTCACTTGCGTAAACCTTGGGATAGTTATATTCGTTTGTTGCTGTTGGTAGTGGAATAATTCTTGCGTCAAACTGAGGTGGAATAACTTGATTTCCCTGTTTGGGTGAAATTCTTAGTGGGATACTGGGGTTGGATATAGCTGTAATTCCCTCAAGGCTTGTTGCTTCAAATGTATTACCAACAGCAATTTCGCGTTTTTTAAGCTGCTCTAATTTTTCTTTGTCAGTCTTTTCTGGTTTTCTAAAAGCGACTACTACTGGGGTCGGCGTTCTGTCATCAAAATTCACGCCATCTATCAAATAAAAATCTGAGAATCCATCTATATTGCCGACATACGCAGTCATTCCTGGTCTTATTTGTACCCCATTTGCCCTGTCAACAGTAATTGAACCAGATGCATCATAGGGACTGTTTTCTGATAATGAAAAACTTGGATACGAGTAGGCCTTAAATATTCCCGGCGTTCCTTTAGTCACAATTGGAAATTGCAGGGGTATCCATCTTCTTATTTTTGTTTCGTTAATACTTTTTTTCTTATTTACTTTTATATACGACTCTGAATCGTAACCCCATTTTTCTAAAATATATTTTTCTGAAGCAAAAATTAAATATCCATCTACTTCATAAAGAACAAATTTAGCATCACCTGCAAGTCGTTTCATTACATCCCATAAAGATTCTGCTTGTTTGTCACCACTTGCTTTCGTAATTGTATAATTTTTTGTAGTTTGTTCTCCCCAAAATTTTAATCCGTATTTTGTTGCTGCACGTTTTACAAATTCAGTACCCTGCCCTGTTATTGCTGAAGGTTTTCTATCACGTTTCATTTGCTGGATTGCTTTGGTGTAGCAGCTAATCTCCCAAACAGGGCTACCGCCTTGACCCTGAGAAACACTGACGCTTGCTATTTCAAATATTTGTTTTTGTTTAACTAATGTAGAATCACCTGAGTCAATAGTTCCAAGAGTATTGGTTTCATAAATTACATCTAATCCAATTTGAAAATAATTATTTTTGGCAAATTGTAATTCTGAATAAAATAAACCATCAGAACCGAGGCTGTAATTGGTATCTACTGATTCCAAAACTGTAAAATTCAATTGAGAAGCCATATCCATGGAGTAGCTGACTTGAATTGAAAGAGTGGAGCGAGATATTTCGTCTAAAATATTTGACGAAAGCGAACCTATATACAGCTTGCCAATTTGGTTAAGTGTTTCCATAAAAAGCTTAACCGTTTGATTCAATATTTTTAGACACAGCAGGGTCGCCTAAATCAGTAGTTAATAGTCTTCTTTCGCCATATTCCAGCGGAGGTGGTTCTGGTTTTGTGCGAATTTTTTCAGGAATTAATTTTGGCATTTCTATAATTCGAATAGCTTCTAATGGGACTTCCTGCAAAGTTATATCGCATGTTGCTCTATTTATCTCTCCGTTTTCAGTTCTAAAAATTGAAGAAATATTTAAATCTCCAATAACAAATTCAACACCCCTACCTTTGTCTGCAGGGAACCTGAGCTGATTTGTCATCATGTCATCAAAGCCGTAAAGAGCAATTGGAAATGGACGTGTAGCCATTGCTCTGAGGTTTCTTATTTTGTCGTCAACCCCGACAGTTATTGTGGAATTTGTTGCATTATCAGAAAATCCACCTAATCTGTCGTATGTCGCGGACTTATCTGGAACAATCAAAAATTGAAATGAAATTTTCATTAATTTGTAATTTTTCCAGTCAATTAATCCAACTTGCCCAACTCTCTCTATTTCTTGCCAATCCGAACCAAGATTCGAATAACTAATCTGGCCTGGAGTAATATTAAAAATATGCCTGGCAACTCTCGGTATAACATCTTCGGGCAGGGAGTACATTTGGACCATTTGAGGCGATGACCCCTCTCTTTCACCTATCCCCAGATAACCAAAATTTCCACGAACTTTTACTTTTGTTATTGGCGTAGTTTTTGATTTATTGTTTTTATTGTTTGCAACAGCATCCCCTCCTGCTATTCCATTTTTAATTGTGCTGACTGCTGAATCAACTTTTGCCTCTGCGGCAGCTCTTGATAAACCCGAAGCTATAGCTGCTAAAATTTTTCCTTCTCTGATTGAAAGTTGATAGGCAGATAGTGTTGAGCCAGCATTGACTGTTGTGAGCATCGGTATTGGTAAAAAACTTTTTGTTACTGGGTTAAACCAATATGTTGTCCCAGTTTCTAATGTGTTGGCATATTCACTTCCGGACCTAATCCAAACCCTTATGTTTGAAGTGTTGTAAGGATTAGGTTGATTCCACTTAAGAAAAGAAAAATTTATTGTAGAATCTGTAGCTATATACAAACTTCCATTACTACCCACTGGCCAGCTGTATCTGGTTCCTGGGTTGGATGTCGCTGCTTTAGTTGGAGCAATATTTGCTGTTGCGTTTTTTTCGGCTCTAGCAAAAATTGTTTTTCTTTCCAGTATGATGTTTTGGATTGCTGCTGGAATATTGTTTGGCAAAGGCAAAAATCTTGTATCATCGGGCATGTATGGGCGCCAATACCTTTCATCAGAAACAAGCTCCCATTCCGAGCTTGACCCTTTGCCTTTTGTGTATTTTGCATAAACCGCATAGCTAGGTAATGCTCCATTAGATGCGGTTGCACCATCGTATATGTACATAGTTTGCCCAACAGTATATGTTCTAGCCGATTTGAATAATTCTGGGTTATATAGTTCACTCATTACGACCTCTGAATTTCATTCGCTTGAGTTTCTTTTATTTTGCGTATAACCGTTTGAGCTATTTCGTTTGGCGACATATTTCCTGCTCCGTTAATGGCAAAGCTTATGTTGTAAGTTGGGGCTCCATTACTTATTTGCCCTTTGGCTTGAGTCATTCGTGCAGGAGATTGAGTATCTCCCATTGGAGTACCTGGGCCCGGAACTACATGTAGATGACGGCTTGCATTTGTTCCGTGGAATTCAGCAAATCCTCCATTGGCGTGAACAAGTTTGGCGTACTGACCAAGATTTTGTCCAGTGAGGTCAAGAGCTCTCCCCATTACGTGGTCTGAGTTAATTGAGCCAAGACCCGTTGTTCTATAGGCCGACGTCACATTCCTGCTTCCAGTTAGTTGGGAATCTATTGCAGAATGGCGAGCCATTGTTTGGGAAAGTCGAGATGATGTAGTATCCCCAATTCCTTTGCCGCGAGGGGATGATGTGTCACCTTTTATTAATGCTTGAAATGATTCTTTTGTGTACCATTCTGGCGTTTTGTCTATTGGGTGAGTCATAAAAAAATCTGAGGTGTATTTAGTAAATTCTTCTACGGCATCTTTAAACGCCTGAGAAGCAGTATCCATGCTGTCTGCGACACTATCCAGACTTCCATCATTTAGTTTTTCTGTAGTAAGACCAAGTCCATATGTTTTCAATGATTGTTCGGCGGTCATTCTTTGGCCCGGAGGTAGGTTTGCTCCCATTCCGGTTAATGTTCCATTTTGTAGGTCTGTTAAAAGTTTTTGTTGCTTGGCTGGGTCCATTGCCAATATTTGCTGTGTTAGTGCAGTTGAACCACCAGCCGCCATTAAATTGCTATCTCCAAGCATTGCGGTAATTTGTTCGGCACCAGTTCTTGCGAATCCACTTAACACTTTTTGCTGTTGTTGTTGAAATAGGGGATTGCCAGCTATTTGTGATTCAAATCCTTCTAGAGCTCCGCCAGCCGTGTATGCTTTGCCACCTTTTCCTATTGTTTTTTGTTGCTCATAGAATGCTCGGATTGCATCCCCTCCGTAGAAAGCTGTCAAATCCGAGGACATACCTTTTAGGTATTCGAATATGTCTGTTTCGTCTGCGGTCCCAGCTCCTAGCTTGTCTGAAAGAATTCTTGTTTTATCATCTATCGCAAATTGTGCGTTTTTCTTTTTGATTACCGCATCATAAATACTTGTATCTATAAATATGTTTTGATTTGCGGCTTGCATTTCAGCTGCACTTTTAATCATATTTATTTTTAATTTTGTAACCATGTCGTCAAATGTCATTGTCGCGTCATAGAGATTGACGCCCATATTCTTGGCTAATTTTTCTAATTCTGGAGCGGTTTTACCAGTAATTTGTTTTAGTTTTTCTAAACGCTTATTATTTACGTCGTCAATTTGCTCAAATGCTTTTGTTTTTTCTTCTGTGTCTTTAACAAATTGATTTACTGCATTCCCAGGGTCTTTCATCGCGCTATCAAATTGTTCTTTGGTTAAAATGCCTTCTTTTTGCAATCGTGCTAAAAACTTTTCTTCTGCTTCTCGTCTTGAAGATTTGACGTTAAATCCCAAAACAGATTTAATGCCTTTCCCTACCCCTGAGTTGAATAAGCTTCCAACTTGTTCGGCTCCTGGAATCTTTCCAATCAATGCGCCGACATTTAAAATGTCTGGAACCATCGCACTAAGGGTGCTCGACACCGCCTGTAGGGGGTTGGATAAGCTACTGTTTGCTACATCAATAAAAGTGTTCCCTGCTGCCCTCATTGAAAGAGCATTTACATTGGTCCCTGTTTCGTTCGTCATTCCTCGGTCAAATAGTGAGCCACCAAGTCTTTCTTCTCTGAGAGCAACTTGTGCTCTGGCTTGCAATGCGCGCATATTGGCGGCCATTTTGCCGCCAACACCAATTGCTGAACCAGCAAAACCAGAAGTATCTTTACCAGCTTCTAGGGCTGCTTGTCCCCTTTCAAATTGCGAATAAGAGCTTTGCATAATGCCTTGGAGCATGTTGCTCATTGCCCCATTGATTGCGCTCCTGGCTTCTTTTGCTCTTGCTTTTATTTCATTTACACCACCCATAATTCCGCCAGCAACCACACCAAGAGCGGCACCAATCGCTGCACCGTAAGGACCGCCAATCAATGCTCCTGCTGCTGCGCCACCAGCCATGCCGGCAAGAGCGCCTTTTCCTCCACCCTCCGCTTTCATTGCACCGCCAATTCCAGCTACAGCAAGACCCGCCATTGGGTTGGCTGCACCAATCATTCCGCCAAGAGCCATTGCGCCACGCATTTCTTCTGGGGCGTATTGGCTTGCTGCGGTAAGACCCATCCCTACACCCATTCGTGCCATACCGCTACTATTAAATTTTTCCATTCCGCCAGCAAATCTTGTTTCGCTTCTTCCATATCTAGCCATATGTCTCATGCGGTTAAATTCAGATATTTTTTTACCGTAAGGCGTTTTGCCGCCCATATTCAGCGCTGCGTAGTTTGCTTTTGTTGGGGCTAAAACTGTACTTATGTTGCCAAATCGGTCTATTTTTGGCGCCATCAGTCCTCTACCCGGAACAAGTCCTTGAGTATTTGGAACAAGTTGCCCTTTTGAATTCATTATGTGTGATGGCACACCATTAGTCATACCTACAGTGGATTGTCCAGAGCTAAGTCCTGGTGCGCCACCTCCTGACGCAGGCCCCCCGTTAACATAAACGGTGCCTGCATTGATGTTCATGGCATTTACGTCTTGAGCCATGACTCCGCCCTGGGTGTTCTTCATTTTTCCACTCATTACAAACAGGCCAAGCAGTGGGGCGAGACTACCAAGCATTCCGGTGCCAGATGTTTTTGTCAAAAGACTAGTAAGCATTTTGAATATGTCGGTTACGCCTTTTAGTACATCATTAATTACTGGCAAAATATCAAAAAAAGCTTTTTTAAGACCTACAGCTAAATCACCAACAGCGTCAATAACTTGACCGACTCTTTGTCCAAATTCATTAATTTCATCTTGGTTTTGAAGAATACCTTCTCTAAAAGAATTTAAATTTCTTATTCCATTGTCTTTAATTGCCGTCCATATTGGCTTAAATGCTGTCTCTATCGCTTTTGCCGGTTCAATGTATTTTCTTAATGCTTCCCTAAACAAACCAAATGTTCGAAGCATGTTGTTCCACCATTTTGCAATTCCACTAAATTGACCTTCTGAGCGTGGTAACCATTTTTGAGTTAAGTCAACAAAAAATGTACTTACTTTATCAACAGCATTAACCAGGCCATCCATGAATCGCCCACTACCAAAACTTGCTGTTATTCCCGTAAGTCGTCTGATATCTCTTTGAATAATTTGAAATATTTTTTGAAAAGCCTCTTTGGCTGGCTCGAGAAACATCAAACCAAAATCGGCAAATTCGCCTTTGATGAGAGCCATAAATTTCTTTATTGACCCCATAAGGGTGTTGTTCGTAGTGTCGAACTGACCTTCAACTCCACCCAATTTTGCTAATTCACCAGAAGAAATTAATTTTTTTAATTGTTCTTTTGTTTTTACGTTTGCTTTCGTTAAAGCTTTTTCAGCTTCTGGGCCAAGTTCTTTTATGAGACTAATTGTTTGAGCAAGACTTTTTTTATCTTTGCCTGTACCTGCACCGGTTATTGCTTCGATAACCGCTCCAACTTTTTCTGCTGCTTTAGTTGGGTCCTGCCCTGCAGAGCCAAAGTCCATCAAGCTCTTAAACAATTTATTGCTTGCGTTAATTTGTGGAGTTGACATTGTCTTAGACATTGCCGCATACGCTTTGTTAAGCGCTTCGGTTCCAAGTCCTGCCAAATCTTGGTCCATTTGTAAACCACGCATAGCTACACGTACTTGATTTATGCCAGCTCCAAATTCTTTGGCACCTTTGCCCCTATATGCATACATTGCTGCCTGTTGTTCGCGCATTGCTGCAGCACCAGTAGAGAGAACCACCGTTAATGCGGCGACACCCTGCGCCGCCATTTTCATGGAACCGTGATAACCCTTTGCGAGCCAACTACCGGTGGCGAATAAAGCATGGACTCCAAGCATTGTCGCTGAAAGTATTGCCATTTCAGCTACGACACCCTTAATAGCCATGCCCAAAAATTTACGCAAACTCTTTCCGAACATTTGTGTTGCTCGGTCTATTGAGTCAAAGTGTTTTTTGAAATTAGTCTGTGTTCTTTTTAGGCTTCTAGCAACATCTTTGCCGTAGTCATCTACTTCTTTTTTGCCACTGGCGCGTCCAGCTTGGCGCTTTAGGCGTTTTGTTGCCTGTGTAGCTTTTTCAATAGCCGTCGTATTAGCATCGACGTCTATCTTTATAGTTATTTTTTCGTCGGCCATTTATTCCACCCATGAATTTTGGTTCACGTGAGTGTAAGTGACGTCAAGCTATGTGGATGCCCCACTAAGTCTTCGATTTACGTTCTTGCTCTTCGCGGTCGTTGGATATAACTTTACCACATGCCATACGTATCAGCCATTCATCTTGGTCTGAATCCAATAGCTTTATGGGGTCCGTTCCGAATAGTTCTCCGAGACGGGCTGCAGACACTACCTGCGGGTCTGCGACTAGCTCGTCGAAGACCCCTTCATAGGGTCCACGGCATCAACCGTGTCTGAATAACCGGCTGCATCAAGAATTGCCAATGCTGCGGCTTCGATATGTGGGTCAACACCAAAAAAGGCTTTGACGCAATCTGGAAGCGGTCTTGTTGTTTCGGTCATCGCCAAGACTAAAGGTGAAGCAAATGTAAGTTCATTGCCGTCTTCGTCAAGAACTTCTTCTCCGTCAATTTCTAAACCAACAGTTGTGTGTGCAATAACCGAACATGCAAATTTTGTTGCATCAAGACCATTTCTTGTGTCTTCGCCAGCATTTTTGCGCCAATTTTTCATTTGTTGTTGAGTAATGTTTGGACTGATTCGTATTTTTACGCCAGGACGCTCTGGCACTTCCAGCAAAACAACGCTACGTTCAACTTTTTTTGCAATAACTGATTTAAGTCTGGAAAGCGGAGTTTCCACATCGGTCTGCTGAGTTGAAACCTTGGCTGGCTTGACTGCCTTGGTTGTGATTGGTTGCTCTTCGGTTGAATAGAGTGAGTTGTTGTCGTTCATACTGGAAAACTAGCATAGGCCTAAAGGCCATAGCGGAACTCTTAACGATTTTATTAAAATCGATTAATTTGACTCTACATCCTGAATTGCGAAAGTAAGAGAGAAGGTAGCTGGGGCGCCCGATGATGAATCGCCGTCTGGCTCAGTCAAACCCACCAGTAGGGCCTTATAGTAAACTCGGTCAGTACCAGGGACTGCCAAGTCGCAGTCAAAATTCTGGATTGTGACGTTGTATTCAGCTCTACCGACAAGTGCACGGAGGGCGGCAATTTTTGCTGCGATACCGGTGCCAAGCTCACTGGCGACTCGGTCTGAGTCGTAGTGGGCGGTCAAGGTGATATCGCCAACCTCGGATGGAGCACACAAAACTGTCGGACGAAGACTCTTGCCCTCGTAAATCTTTTCAACGGAGGCTGTGATTTCTCCACCAGAAACCTGCGCAAAATAGAAACCAGTCCATTTTGGGTGACTTTGGTTTACAGGAACAATACTTCCAAGTATTTGTCTCTGAGAAACTTTTGTATTTGCCATGTTTTTATTCCTCCGTTAAACGACTGACGCCGTTAAGTTTGATTTGACAATATCAACTTCGATTTTGTCGCCGACAGTACTTGTTCGTACCCCAACTTTTGCCTTGATTGTTCCCTCTGCAAGTTGTGATGTCGGATTAAGTTTTGCATCACAGCGAACTGTGTAGCCAGGGTCAAGTTTTCTGCCATTGGAATCAAACGCCTCATAGAGAGCACCGACATCTCGCAAAGGAGCAAGAATTGAAATTAGACGTGACTCGATTGCGCTGAAAATTGTGTTTCTTCCATCGATTGAGCTGAAAACCAAATCTTCAAGACTTCTTCCAGCCTCGACCACAATATGGTTGACAGTGTCTTGCGATGTGATATATCTAAAGTTTTCAATATCTGCCGAAAGCGAACGAGCACCATAAATACGAACTGTATTTTGAATAACTCTAATTGCATTTACTGAACCAAGGTCCAAAGCGTCGCCTGTTGCTTTGTCGATATCTACTTCGGTTCCCACAACAAATCTTGAAGCTGAAAGCAATCCAGCTGCTGGAACGTGAGAGCCTGTTTGATTGTGGGCCAAAGCACGCTTTGCAGCCACATAGCCGTCTGGTGGAATCATTCTACTAATTCCAGCAACACCGGTTGGAACTTCAATCCATGGATAATACAAAGCGCAGTGCTCAGCATGTTCTCCACCCTGAATTGACAATGCCTTTGACAATGCTCCAGCGGTATCTGTTCCGAGGTCTGTGTGAAGAATAGCAATTCTGCTATTTGTGTTGGCATGTGAAATCAATGCAGACTCAAGAGTGCCAGAAGCATTGTCTGGCGACGCAACCGCACCAGTCCCAAGAGCACCGTTGAATGTGCCGAGAGCAGTAACAAACTCTGCATCAGTTGGAGCAGAACCATCCGCTCCACCAGCAAATATAACTTGAACTTGAGTGTTCAAGATGGCCGAACCATGAGGAGCCGTAACGCTTGCAGTTACGTAACGAGCAGCAGTTGTGCTTGTATTAATTCTTCCCACTGCTTGATTGACTGAGGTGCAAGTTCCGGTTGAGTAAACCAAAACGTTGTCCAAAAGAATTTGAATTGCAAAATTTACACCAGCATTTGGCTGCGTAACAATTGTGCTCAAACCCCCAGCGAATGTTCCCGCTGTTGCATTTGCCCATGTGCCCGAACCGTTTGCTGTCAATGTCATTGCAGCACTTGCCGAACCTGTATTTAGAACTTTGGTTGCAGATGTTGCACCAGCGCCAACGACTCGTTTTACGTAGCAGCGAGTGCCGCCTTCTTCAAAAAATGTTTCAACTGTTGGATGAAGGTACGAGGTTGAAATGAATCCACCAAACATATTTTCAAATTCAGCAAGGCTCTCAATCAATACTGGAGCGGCTGATGTACCTTTTTCAGCGGTGCCGACAACAAAGAGTTGTGATGATTCGCGGACCGTTGCCGAAGACGGGCCAGTTCTGACTGCTGTTGAAATGACTACACCGGGCATAAGACCTTCCTATTACTTGTTGGGAACTACCCCATTCATTAGTTCCAATAATACAGTTAGTAGGTCTTTTATTAATGCAACTGTTAGAAAGATTTGTTGTAAAGAGATTTTAAAAATTATTTAATTTTAAAATTCGCCCTCAAGCGAATCTAGGTCTTCACCAGCACCGGATGAATAGCTTCTTAGAATAATTTCATCAACCGTACCCAGTGATTTGCGAGAAACAATTTCATCCAGCTGGATGTTGTAGGCCACATATGAACCAGCAAGCATTCTGTCACCCTTTAAAAGTGTTAAATCAGAAAACTCTTCTCGCATTGATGACTCATCAATCATAATTCTAAAAAAATCATTAGGGTCAGTTGCTTTTAAGCACGGATAGTCAAGGAGCGCTGACCGAACAACGGTAGTAAGTCTATCCCTCATTTCCGTACATTCTTGTGAACCCTCAGCCCTAACCCAGACATATGTTCTCATCTGGTATTCGACCCTATATAGGGGGTCGGCGTTGCCGTAGCCAATTCTTTCCAGTCTGTTTGTGGAAATCGCTATGGTGATGATTGTTGGCCAAGAATTTAACGCTAAAGGTTCGTAAGTTATAAATTCCTCTGGAGTCGGCAGGTCGGTGCTTGAGAGATTCCAGCCATTTCTGTATTCAATCAACCTAACTGGGATGTCAAGTTTGAGGTAGTTATTGATATATTGTTTGGCAAATTGAGCACCGTGCATTAGTTCCATCATCCTGGTCCAATCTGTTTTTTAACTCCATAGGCGACATATCGCGCCATAGTTTTGCCGAGGTCGCGTGAAAATCCAACAGGAGTAAAAATTACTCTTCTTTTAGCCATTTTGCTTGTGCCATATTGGTGAAATTTTGCATATTCGACGTCGGTGCCAAATTCGGCACGAGTATCCATGACCATATTTACTCTTGAATTTTCTAGTTCTGTAACGCTTCTAAACAGTTTTCCAGTTCTCACCATAGGCGGCGCACCAGGAACATTGGTCGCTTTCCATGACGCATATTGTGGGCTTAATGGGCTCCAACCACCAGAGGGGAGTCCGTTGGCCGTAAAGTTTGCAGCATAACGAGTTTCCAGTTCTCTTTTTGCCCAATAGAAAACAGGTTTCATTTTTCTTGTTCGTTTTTTCATGTCATCCAGAAGTTCTTCTACATCTTCCGTGTCTATGTCGACATGAACTACTATCCTGACGTCACCTCTGGCCATTTATGCAACCCTGACTCTGCGGTACCTCTTTACTGCGAGTAGTTCTTTTTCCATGAATCCAGTTTCCACAGGGGCAACAGAACGTGGATTTAGGTCTTTTATACCGACCACGTCATCGTGCATGTTCTGCATTTCTCGTGTTGCTGCTCGCAAAATCATTAACCTAAACATAGGAATTGATGCTCCGTCAAAACCTGCGGTATAACTGATTGTGACCTTATCGTCTGGTCCGCCATACCAATAATCAATACCATATCTTCGGACCATGTAATGAGTATTTTCAAGCAATGTTGTTTGCACATCACCATCGATTACGGATGTTGTAGCAATGTTGGCGTTTGTTTTGGAAAAGTTGATACTTGTTGGAGTTGAGCTGGTGACAGTGAAGTTTCCATTAAACACGGTGTTTGAAAAATCAGATGAGGTTATTTTGCTTCCAACTGAAAATGGATGCATGTTGTCAAATGTTATGGTTGCCACATTGTTGGTGAGAGAAACAGAAGCTGGATTATATGAAACTCCAGGTCTTCTGACCTTGACGTTACTAACAGCAATAACCGGAGTATTCCTAAAATACAAGGTTTCTGGAGGAAGGGCATAATCGGCAGCAGAGTTTGCTACCTCTCCGTTCTGACCGTCCCTATATGTGTCCTGATTTGTCAAAAAAGAAGACATTGGAATTCCGTGGAAATTTGAATCAAGAATATGTTCTTCAACAAAACTTGTAACCTCTATTGGCCTTCTAAGATAGGCCTCAAGTTCACTCTGAAGACCTTGTAGCACATATTCCGCAGCGTCAACCTGACGCAAAGTAAACTTTACGTCCATATAGGTTGTCAACTCTGCTACTGATACCAACATAAACCTATCCTTATGGTGTTAATGTAGGTTTAATTGTACCACTAACGCAAAATCGTAATTAATTAACTACGATTCAGTTATCTCGCTCTTCTTGACGCTGCCTTCTTAGCGGCTGGTTGTTTTTTAGCAACAGCTTTTTTGGCGGCTTGCTTTTTCTTGGTTGCTTTTTTGGCTGCTCTAGCTTTCTTTGCAGCTTTAGCTCTCTTGGCTTTCTTGGCCGCCTTGACTGCGTCTTCACGCGCCTTTCTCTGGGCTAACCCTCTTGTTGCATCCCGACCTGGTTTATTTAAAGAAAATCCCAATCGAGCATTTCCACCGATAGCACCCATTTGTCGGCGATTTGGAAGACCCTTAGCTCTACGGGCTGCCATTATTTTTTTATCAATTGGAGGTCGTCCCCTAAATGTAACACCAGCAAGTGTTTTGGTTTTTCCAGATTCGTCGTAGCCCATTTGTTTGGTGGAATATTTAGCTAACTGATTAAGTCCCTTACGGCCACCATAGGCTTTTTTAACTATGTCATTAAGATTTTTGAGTTCTTGTTTATTCTTTTTGGTTCCGCCTCTTTTAGTTTTTACCAATTTCTCAAGTCTGGCAAGCTGAGTTCTAACTATCTCTGCATCGTCTGTAAAATCTGGTCCGTATCTTAAGCCCGGCATAACGTCCTCATTCTTGTTTTGTACAAAATACAAAACAAGTGTATCACCCACTCGCCAGTAGGTTTGTGTAGAGCTATCTATCCGGGTTGGGTGGTGATTCCACCAAAGACGCCCTGTCTACGGTTTTTGAGTCAGCCTCAATAGGCACCCAGGCTCTCGCATATGTATGTTCCTGTATTTTTCGACTCTTAATGATGCTTGCATCCAGAAGTAGGTCAAGCTCATCAACCCCCATGGATAGTAAGTTTTTAAAATCTTTAATATCGTATTTTCCCGATAAATTAATTTTCCTAATTATCTTGGAAAGAGGTTTGGCTACTATTGAGCCCTTGCCCCTATTTAGTTGAATATGCAGCATCATTGCATCGATTAGGTCACAATCGTGTTCGACGACGGGGATGAGCCCTTTTGTCGCCTCCGCAATGCTTTTAACATTTTTTGCCAAAAGCCAACGTTCGCTTCCGTCAATTATTTCGCCAGTCCATTTAGATACATGAATTGGTTGTATGAACCCATATTGCTGCAGGGACGCAGAAAGCACCATTAAGTCTGGACGCAATATATATGTTGCTTTCCATTCGGGCACTTTTAGTGAGTCGATTTGAACGTAATTAATATTCATCTATGTTGCTCATTTCTTGCTCTTCGATGGTTCTTACGGCGTGAGCCTTTGTCTTTGGACCTATTGGTGTTGGTGAATTTACGTCTATGTCGTTTAATAATAAATTCCTTATTAGCCAATTTATTGGGTAAGCCCTTGGGTCCGAATTATGTTTTTGTCTAAACCTAGAAACAAACACTCGCGCTTCTCTTTTACGTTTTTCCCCAATCAAAAAATCTTCTATGAACTCTCCGGCACCAGAAAAACCATTATCAGAATATCGACTAATTAATTTTTCAACATCAAACTCGGGCCACCAACGTCTTTGTGCATCTATGTGTGGGAAACATTCAAAAAGCCTGTCATAGAATTCTGGTTCCGTAGCAACAACATCACCAATTCTTCTTATTGCAACGCTATGCAATGGGATACCAACCCTCGTGTTGCTTTGTGTTAAAGCTGCCAGCTCGTAATATTCGCAAAATTCAGCATTGTGTTCTTCTGTAATGAACTTGAAAACATCATCAGTGTTCCAGTCATAAATGATTTTGGCAAATTTAAGAGGGATGCTTTGTTTGAGCCTATATGGATGATTGATGTAATTTTCATGAAGTTTTTGCACGACGGAACGATAGCGAACCATTGATTCACTAGCCCTGACGCCAGTTATAAAAGCAACACTACCTTTTTTATTATTCATTGTATAAACGTCGGTTGGTTCAGGTAAAGACCGAGAATGGTCTAACCCAAAATGAGTTGCGTTAATTGCCCATGGCGGCATGTCTCTGATTAATCTGTTTTCTTTTAATCTTCTTTCACTCCATAGGAGAGTCGTCTCTCTTCTTCCAAGAACCCAGATTTCTGCTGGGTACGGCAGGCAATACCACTCCATGTCTACCCACGGATAATTCCTTACCTTCTCCACATAACTAATCGTGGCTGGAGAAACCATTTCCTCATCACGAAAAATTACTTTAACTGGACCTAAATTTCTCTCCTCGTGAATTTCTTTAGCTAAATACAAAACAGCAGTGGAATCTTTGCCTCCAGAAAATTGAACGCATACCGTATCGAAAGTGTCGTATACATGTCTTATTCTGGCGCGTGCAGCATCTACGCAGGAGATATTTAAAAACATGCGTTGTCTAGTCATAAAAATTTATTTATTTTTTAAATTTCACAGTGTTCATCAATAAAGTTCAATAGTTTTTGTCCAGTAGTTGAGCCATCGATGCTTGGGTTATTGCGTAGCCAGGTTATGAACCTGTACCATTTTTTCTGTTGGTCCGAATTATCAAATACTAAAGGAACTTGCACTGCAGCACTTGGGGCAGCCCCAGGCATGGCCACAGTAGAGCCACGAATCGCAATATCTTCGTGATTCATCTGATTATCGGCAACTATTCTCATTTCCCCGTCTTCTGTTTTCTGAACTAAATTATCAATTTCTCGTGCAGTCTCTTGTTGTGCGGCAGTAAATTCTTTTTTTGTTTCTATGTTTTCGTTTTCTATTTTTGCCAATACCGCATCACTCTCATAAGATGCAATTTCAAATTCGTCCCAACCCATATCTTCAAGAAGTTCTGGATAAAAATCAGATATTGAGACAATCATGTCTAAAAGTAGTTCTGGTTCCGTATAACCAAGTTCCATAGTTCTGTTATCGGCAAGCGCATACGCAATAGCACGTTTGTCGTCGGCGTCCAAAAAAACTACAGCAATTTTGTCCCAACCCAAAACTTTTGCTGCCTCTAGTTGGTGATTACCAGCTATTACCGTGGATGTACCATCTTCATTTTTTTTGGCAACAATGGGTTTTATTTGCCCAAACTCCGAGTAGGAAGAAACAATCGCATCAACATTTCCGACACGAGGGTTATTTTCTAAAGGGCTAAGACTCTCAATTGGAACAGCAAGAGACAAAAGAGACTTATGGATGTTGGGTTTCATACCTGCACCCGAACATTGGCGTTTAGTGTTCTCATTGCATCCATGGATGCCCTAATAGAGAGAAGTGCTTCTCTTTTTGTTTTCATTAATGCTTCAGCAATCTTGAATTCATAATTCAGTTCGTCCATTTTGTAGTCAGCCCAAGCTTCTCTTTCCTTTATTGAACCCTTGGCTGAAAGATATTCTTTGGCCCAATTTGATTTGTATAAAGATTCCTTTTTCGCTGCATCCACAGCCAAAACCTCGAAAGCTTCTGTTTCGCTTTCTAGTAAATCCATAAAACGTAATAATTCTTGTTCAATTTCTATTTGGCTAATTGGGCTATTTCTCATTTAATCCTCTTTCTTTAGTACTCCCCAATCTACTTTCTCTAAAGCAGATAAATTGACATCTGGCCATTTATGTTCAGAAAGACCCAAATATGAAAGGCCCATTTGCTCCAGTATCCACGCATCGCATTTGTCGTCCGCCCCTGGGTTCCCCCAGACTATTCCGGTTCGAGCGGATATGGCTGAAATTACTTCGTTTTTTGAGGCGTTGCCACGTCCTGTAGCAAATTTGGCTCGACATGTAGGCGGTATCTCTATATATGACTTATTTATTTTTTTTATTGCAACTCGAACAACCCCTCCAAGTTCGCCTATAGAAAAAGCTTGACCACTTCGTGATGCGAAAGAATACCCTTCTATCAAAACAATATCAACATTTAAATTTAAAATAGTTTTTATTATGTTTTCAGAAATTTCAATTAGTCTTTCAACTCCAGTAAGTTTAGATGTAATAACACCATTTGCGCTTCCACAAGAATAGCCAGTAGAAGTTAGGGATAAATCAAGACCCATTAAATTAAGTTTGCGCACAAAGCACATACTAGTATTTCTGCTAAAGCAAAAACCCACCAAACATCCAGCATGCTTGGTGGGTTAATCTAAAAGTAGCGGCCAAAACTGGGAACTACTTTTCAGAATTTATTGCCGCAAAATGCTGGATTTAGGACCACCGCCTTTCTTCCTCTTAAGGTTGATGTCGGCTGGAAATTAAATCATAACATTTAATTAAAAAGAAGTTTAGTAAAGTAATTTTTTTTAAAAAAAATATCCTATTACACGCAAAAGCCGAGTGGAGGACCCACTCGACCCTTGCGCCTATAACGGCCCTAAGGTATTATCAGTTTACTATTTAGACAAATACTAAAAGTGTAAAGGTATTAATTTTTAATTTAAAGACCAAGACCCCTTTTAGCTAAACCTAAATCAAAAGCTAATTGTGGGTTATTGCCGATTCTTATGTGGCAGGGCCTGCAAACTGCAAGCACGTTATTTTCATCCAATATCGAACCACCCTGAGAGCGTCGAACAATTTCATGAACATCCCTGCTGAGGTGTTGGTTAAATGTGGTTTTGCCATCATGTGCAGCAAATGGCTTACAGGCTTCGCAAAGAAAACGTTCTTTTAAAATTTTCTCAACGAACGGGCGACGTTTTTCGTAGAGTAATTCTTTTTTAACACTACGTTTACGTAGGGGTTTTCTTTTTTTAGGGGGTTTTGGATTTTTTTGCAAGCCAAGACCTTTCCTGTGAGGACGAATTAGTTACTAAAGTGTATCAATACCAATATCGTCAAATAACCACTTATTCTCCAAAAGCGCCCATAAGGCTCGGTCTACGGCCGTGTCTTCTAGGTCAAATTCTCTTAGCAGGGACCTGTGGGCAGAAATGCCTCGCTTTAAAAAATCAACTTCTTGCCAACCATCACTTACCAGCATTTCTTTGCCCGTCTCTATCATGACGGTAACTTCATCAAGGCGTCTATCAACATGAAATTTAAATCTTTTAATCTTCATCAACCTTGCCGCGTATGCAGATTTAGCTTCTGCTGCAAGACGTCGACCAGTAGGGCCCATTGATTCATATCTAGTTTTATCAATTTCGGCATCTTCCTCAATTGATTCAATTTGGTCTTGGATGTTGTTGGAAAGAGCGACTAGGGCCGTTTGCCATCTACCCCAATTGTCTTTGTTTAAAAGTTCTTTTTTATGCAATGGGGAAATTTTATTTTTAACGTCTTCTGCAACTATTCTTGCAAATGAATCATCATTCATCATTTTGTACCACTCCACGCTGGACATATTTTTTTATAACTACAAAAATTACACAAATACGATTTGCGAGCTTCAAAAAATCCTGAAGCGCAACTCTCATCAACCATGTTTTTGCTTTCTTGTATATACTCCACAACTCTTTTAAAATCTTTATCTGTAACTTTCTTTTCTAATTTTATTCCGTCTTTTAAATAAAGCAGTTCTATTTTGTCGACATCGCCAACCCCTAGTGATGACAGTAGTTTTGCGTAAATTAAAAGTTGTAAAAACTTTTCCTCTACGTCTAATTTGGGGGTTTTGCCTGTTTTGTAGTCACTAACAGTGAGCATTGTCGTGCCATCAGAATAGGTGTATCTATCAATAAAGCCACGCAACATTACCCCTGCAACTTCCCCGTTTAGTTCGTACTCAATACCGACCGGAGATATTGTTTCTGGGTTTTCTAGTCGCCAAAGATTTTCGATACACCACCATGCTGACCAACGAAATTCTTTAATTTCTTTTTCCGTAAAAATCACTTTTGAAGTTTCTTCACTCCACCTGGATTCCCACATGTCTTTTGCTATAGCCCTGGCTGAAAATATTGTTCTAAGTTGAGGCTCTAACTTATAAAATTCCTCAAGGACATCATGCACAAAATTTCCCAAAACCGCCCAATGGTTTGACGGGTCTGGGATTAAATCAATTTTATTGAATTTAAATTTTTGTGGACATTGTCTATAGGTAGACATTGACGATGGCGACAAATAAGTTGGCGCAATTAAATTACTCTCCATCGATTATCGTTCCGCCACCGAACGACAAACGTGTTGCCTCAGTAATCAGCCCATCAAGAGCGTCTAGAGTAATAGTTTCTTTGCGTGGTTTTGGTTGACCATTAGATGCTTTATCCCAATAAGTGTTTAATTCGGCCTTTTTCTCCGAAGACAAACTCTTTACTATTGACATAAAAGTTTCCCATTTTTGAGAAACTTCAGGGCTTATGTTTTGCTGAGCAGCGATTGCTGACTTGTTTACTAGGTCAGCATCCATCGCATCCTCAATATCCATAGCATCGGTGCTTCTTGCCAAGTAAAGACCAACACCAAGCTGTTGAGCGGCTTTCTTAAGGGCGTCAGAAACCGCTCCCTTAAAATCATTGCCCAGGTCAATTGGTTTACCTGTTGATTTTGCTCTTTTGACTGATTGACCACCAATGCCGTGTTTGTTGACAATTTTGCCGTCACCAAAATCTATAGACAAATTAATGTGGGCAATGATTTCATCGTTGTCGTATTGGTCTCTTTCAATTGAGATTACAGTAAAAGACCAGGATTCTGGACCCAATACTTTATTGAGCCTGTTGATTACTTCGCTGACAGGAAGGTATACCAAAGATACACCACTTTTAACCAAAGTTTTTTCCATCTCAACAGGAAATGGTTCGGCAAGCGCCGCCATTAGTGTTTGATTTTTTGTCATTGATTCTCTCCCTTTCTTACTATGATTGTTGTTTTCAGTTGACCCGTTTCACAATACATGTCTGCATTGATGCCAATGTTGGACAACTCTTTTACGCGCCAATATGACGGTGCGCAAAAATCTAAAAGCTGAATAGCTATTTCAGATGGGGTTTTAACAACCTCTCCAGTATCCATGTCAACTGACATTTTCACTAGTTTATCCACGACGGCTAAACCTAATTTTTTATGCTCCCAAGCTTTTCTGTCGTATGCAGTTTTTTTCTCAATTGAGGCACCTTCCCCTAAAGATATCTCGGTTTCATCGCCAAGCTTTAGCGCAACAAAATGGGTTAACGTGTCGTAAACCGTTGCAATATCTCGTTTAGCAAGATTCAACTGCAACAAGCCTTCCGACGCCTCAGCGACTGAAGCATCGGATAAAACGTAAGCATCGATTTCTTCGGATAAATTTTTAATTTGTTCACGAAGTTCAACAATCTTTAAAATACTCATTTAGTAATGTTTCCTTTTTAAGTAATTATAAAATTAGTAAGTGATAACGCTAAATCACTATACTGATTTTTCGTCTTTGTGGCAACCCCAACCCAGCTAAATATGTAAAAGCCCCCACAGCAGAGTCAACCTGGTCGTCGTGGTCACATGCTTCAGGAAATGACGAAAATTCATCAAGCCAGTCAGTTAGCCATGCTCCACGTAGGACTCTGACGTTCCCGTTTGCGCATGCAGCGGCAAACGGCCTAGCTCTTGTCACCTTATCCCCGGTGGCCCTTAATGCAGAGAAATCATACCCTGGTACCACATACCTTGCGTACTGGTCAACAAGGGCTTTGCCGCTAGAGCCTGGTTCCTGTTCCATTCTTATGGCAACCCCATGCCCATCCTCATAGGCTGTTTGGGCTATCAATTGTTCGACTTTTTCACCCTTAATCCTGGCTTTTTTGACATCTAAGACATAGGCAATTCCGTTATCAAACAACATTAATGTTCCCACCGTATAGTCTGGATTTGGATTTGAATGACTTGGTTCAGTTGCGGCTAGGTCCCAAAACCTAACAGCCTTAGCCGAATTAGCAACTTCGGGAATTTCTGAGGAATCCAAAATAATAAAGGAAGTTCTGTCAAATAATGTTCCAAGAGTTGTGCTCCACCAATCACCCTCTTCTAGTCGTCTTCTTTCAATTGGGTCAAGTGCTTGCAGGGCTAAGCGATACGAATCTGCGTCTATGCCCGGGTTGTCCTGGAGTTTGGATGGTACAAAAATCCTATTTTCCTTCTTTCCTTCCACGATGAAGCTCTGTCTAACCCAATTTGGAGCAGGGTTTGATGCGGCCCTCATCCTTAAAGGCACATCGGAGAGGGGGCCAGAAGCAGGACGACGTAAGCGGGAAAATAGGTATCTATAGTCGCTTTCTCTGATTTCAGTAACTTCGTCCATCCCAATAAATTGAAATTCAGAACCTTTATATCTAAGGTAGTCATTGGTGTTATTTAGGTAACCAAAAGAAATTCTCGCCCCAGACGGAAATGTTGCCTGAAAACTATTGTTATTCCAATGGACATCGTCATAATTACCCATCCAAGATTTGAATCTATCCATCAACGCACCCGGCAGTGATAGGTCTGCAAACGTACGTCTAAAAAGTATTGCCGAATAACCAGGCATATCTACATACTGAAGGGCCGACATCAATAAGGCCGAAGACTTACCTCCACCAGCAGCGCCACCAAAAAGGGCTTCTAACGAATTTGTCCTTAAAAATACCTTTTGATTTAACGAGGGTTCTTCTGGGCAAAATGGCGGAGATTTGGGCAGTAAGTAATTTAGTACTTCATTCCAGTCAGTTGTCATTTTCCCTCAATTATCCAATTTAGTCTTACTCCAGAGCGTTGATAATAGGCTAATGTAATTGATGCACCCAAATCTGTAAAGGTTTCAATGAGTTTACCATCAAAACTAAAATTGATTATTAATAGCTTAAAACAAAAACTTGTTGGCATGAGGCCAAAGCTAACTAGGGCTACCTTCGCCAATTTGCTTATGTTTTCATTTATACTGTTTACCAGTATTGGTGCGGCGCTTATTTTTGTTCCCGCCGGATTAATGGTGGCAGGTATCGCATGTGGCATTTTTGGTTACCTATTAGGCGCTGAGTAAAATATGGCCTGGAACTCAAGTAGTAATAAGTCGCTAAATAACGACAAAGTCAAATCTGTTGGTCCTGGTGCTCCCATTGCCTCGAACCCAACTTTTGCAGGCAAAGCCTATAAAGACGGCTGGGATATTGAACGTGCATACAAAGAGGGAATGCAGAAAATCACATGGGTTGCGCGATGTATAGACGCAATCGCTGGAAATCAGGCTCGTTTGCCAATCATTCTAAGAAAAGATAATTCACCAGATGGTGAAATACTGACTGGCCGTAAAGCCGAAAATGAAAATTTGCTTGAAATTTTAAATACAAAATCCAATGTTGGGGAAAATGCTTTCATATTTAGATATCGGCTTTCGTCTCAGCTTCTACTGGGAACACGTGGAGTTTTTATAGAAAAAATTCGCGGTCGTGACGGGAACATAGTTGGTCTTAGTCTTCTACCACCACAGTCAACAGCGCCAATACCAGACCCAAAAACTTTTGTTTCTGGCTACGAGGTGCAGATGCCGTATGGTCAAAAAGTGATAATGAAACCAGATGATGTTTGTTGGATAAGAAGACCCCACCCGATAGACCCATATCTGTCGCTCACTCCACTTGAATCTTGTGGTATTGCTCTAGAAATAGAAAATCTTGCAAAACTCTACAACCGAAATTATTTAATGAATGATGGCCGACCAGGTGGACTTCTAGTTCTTAAGGGCGAAATTGATGATGACGACAAAGATGAGTTGAAAAGTCGTTTTAGGGGAAATATTTCAAAAACGGGATATACGTCAGTAATCTCATCTGAAGATGGTGTTGACTACATTGATACAAGCGCATCACCGAGAGATGCGGCATATTTGCAAATGAGACAAATAACAAAAGAAGAAATTCTTGCTTCGTTTGGCGTTCCCGAGTCGGTAATCGGCAACGCAGCTGGAAGGACTTTTTCCAACGCAAGCGAAGAAATTCGTGTCTTCTGGATGGAAACAATGATGCCCCACCTGGAGCCTTTGGCTAGAGGCTTAGATGAATTGGATGAAAAAAATTATGTGGATTTCGATTTATCAGAAGTACCTATTCTCCAGCTCTACAAACAAGAGCGGGAAAGATATCTTCTGCAAGAATTCCAAACTGGACTAATCAGCAGCAATGAATATCGGCTTGGGTCTGGTCGCAAAGAAACCGAGAGCGATTTAGCTGACTCTCTGTTGATGAATCCTAATTTAATTCCAATTTCTAACACTAAGAAAAAAATGGAAGACCAACCGAAGGCTGACATCCCTCAGCCTGGGGCGCCTCCAATGCCTGGTATGCCCCCTACTCCCGAAATGCCGCCAATGCCAGGCGCACCACCGATGCCGGGCGAGCAGCCACTTGACCCCAACACAATGGCTGGCGCTTTGGCTCAAAGCACTATCCCACCAGACGCATTGGGCGCTCCCGCAACAACCGCAGCACCTGTCCCCGAAGGAGCGGCAAGCGAATCATCATCGGCAATGATGTACAAATCCCAAGAGGACAATGTAAATCAAACAATTTCGCGTTGGGAAGAAATACTGGACAGAAGTCTTGAAAGAGTGTTGGAAAGACAGGAAAGAGTAGTTCTAGAAAAAGCTGGAAGCAGTAGGGCAAAGAAGGGTTTATTTACTGGCACTTTAGATATCGATTCTCTAATATCTACAGAAACATGGGATAAGCAGATGGATGATGATATTCAGCCTGTTTTGTCCGCCATTATCCAGGATTCCATGGCAATAAAATTTGGAGAAAAAGAAAAATCAAAGTCCCTTAAAACCAAAAAAGACAGTCATCAGTCTGATATTCGTGCACAAATTGAATCTCAGATGAATCGAATTAAACAAATCAACAAAGAAAATTCTAAGGCTATATATAACACGATGATTGCTTGCCTCAATATTCCGGGGGAAGAAGAGCGCGCTGTTGAGTTCCGAAAAGCCTTAGTTTCTCTATATGCGAACCTTATTGCAAAACAAATATTTGATGTTTCCGAAGACGAGACACGTCGTGCATGGAGTTTTGGCCAACAAATTAAATAGTTTACTAAAACTATTTAAATAATTTACTAAAACTAATTAAAATACTTACAATACCTGCAATGATGGCGCTCAAATTTAACTTATTATCTAAATACCCCAAGGAGTCTCATGCCCTCGATGCAGAATGCGGAAATACAATACAAAGCCAGTGCGGGCACCTTCAATCTCGACGAGGCTCAAGGCATTGTCGAGTGTTTTGTTGCGGGTATTGGAAATAAGGACTCGGTTGGCGATGTTTGCGCAACTGGAGCTTTTGCTAAAAGCCTTCTAAGAAGAAAACCGCGTGTGGTGTGGGGCCACAATTGGAATGACCCAATAGGTAAGGTTTTGGATATTTACGAGGTTCCAGCAAGCGACCCTCGTCTACCAATGAAGATGAAAATGGCTGGTATTGGCGGCCTTTATGCAAAAGTTCAATTTAACCTTCAATCAGAGAAGGGCAGAGAAGCTTTTGCGAACGTTGCCTTCTTTGGCGAAGAGCAAGAGTGGTCAATCGGCTACAAAACACTAAGAGCCCAATACGACCAAAATATGCAAGCCAACATTCTCTATGAGGTTGAGCTTTATGAAGTCAGCCCTGTTCTGCATGGGGCCAATCAACTCACTGGAACAATTTCAGTTAAAAACGACTCTGGAAAATCTGACACGATTGAACGTGCAGTATTTGCTTCTGGGCCTATGCAGGAAGCTGTAAACGTTACCCCTATTGCGTCTCGAGAAAATAATACAGAAGACGATTTACTACAAAAAATATCTAGCGAATTAGAAAAAAGAACAGCATCAAAAATAAAAATTGTATCTCTTGATAAAAACTCAGTTGTTTTTGATAGGCAAACAAGTGATGGTCTTGTTTCTAAGTACATGTGCAAATATCACTATGACGGTCAAGAGTTAATGTTCGGGCAACCACAAAGAATAGTTATTCAAAAACCAAACATTAATCCATCAATAGTTCCTTCTCAGCAGGGTAAACCAACCATGCATGGAAGAGTAACAAAACCAGTGCCTGTTATGCCAATGCCCGTAGCAATTAAGCCTGGAGAAAACGGTCCTATTTCCATACCTTTGCCTGTTGTTGTTTATGAAGATTCTTCAAAAAATAAACCAACCACACCAAAGCCGCTAGACAACGAAGAGCAAGCTTTGGCTGATGCGCTTGTTCGTATAACCAAAAAATACGGCAAGTTCAATGAAGATAAAAAAGGTGTTTACGCGGCCTATACACCAGCGGCAGAAAATGAATTAATCAATATTGGAGTTAAATGTTCTAATTGCATTTTCTTTAAGGGAGAAGGTTCTTGCAAGATTATAGATAAAGCCGTCGAAGCCGATGGTCGCTGTAGGTTCGCAGTTATTCCGCCAGGTGTTGTTGGGGGAAGCGCTATAGATAAAAAAGAATATAACGATTTCTTGGATGAAGAAGAAGTCAAATGGGTCGAAGATATTGAAGAAAAATATCCAGGCGAATTTATTTTTGGAGTGTTGAGGAACATAATAAAGAGACGCAATAAAAAACGCAAAAAATATAAAGAACTAAATGAATTTGATGCGGAAGAATACGCAATCAAGGAAAAAACTTTAGCTTCAGGAAAAGAAAAATTCTTTTATATCCCTGTTGATGTGGAAAATGCTTTTGAAGTAAAATCTTTACTGGACGCAGTACTGGACCACCATAGGGTTGATTCGTTTGTTGATGAATATGGAATTGTTTTAACATCCGGACTAACAGCCGAATCAGTCGATGCAATAAATATTGCAGTAAAAGGCATTGGGACAAGAATAGGAAAAAGAATTGGCAGCAGTCTAATCGATAGACCGAGAATCGGTGACAGAAGAAGCCTTGGTGACAGAAGAAGAAAGCTTGGTGACGGAAGAATTGACATACCTACCGGCGGTATGCGTGGCACAAAAAAACCAACAGGAAACCGTCGTGACGTTGATGGTGATGGTTGGGCTGATGAAGGCACCACGAACCCAGTATGGGTTGGTCTGCCTTCGGGTACAGACAAAAAACCCACACCATCAGGTACTGGTAAACCCAAAAAACGCACTCCAATCTGGGAGCAAAATCGTCGCCCAAGCCCACCAGTCCCTTCGCGACCCAGAGAGTTGTCGGATGACAAAAAACCAGAATCACGTCGGACACCTCCTCCGGCTCCCCCAAAACCAAAGCCTACAAAAACCCCATCTTCACCACCTCCACCCCCTCGCAAAAAAGAAAAACTATCTTCAGGCACAAAAGATATTACTAGACATCGTTCTGCCAAGAAACTAAAAAATCCAGCCGAAGACGCAAAAGAAACAGACTTTGAAAAGATTGCAAATTCATGGCGCGAACAAGGATTGGGTTGGGTAGAAATTCCGCGATACCCGGCTGACAAAAAACTAAGCAACGATTTCTTGCGCGGCAGGGAACTTGGGTACAACCAAGTAAGAGTGATGTGGAATGGTTCGGGCACCTATAAGCGGCCAGCCAATTTTAACGAGAAAGCAAAATCTTCGGTTGAATATAGGACTTGGTTTTTGAACACAGCTAAAACTGCTGGCGAATACATAAAAAACAGCCGTAAAAGCAGTAATACGAGCGAAGCAGAGAAGGAAATAAATTTTGGCATTCCCGAAGGCATAGAAAACTTTTTGGATGCAGTGAAGCCAAATGTCTCTGGCTTGAGCATGAACGACAGAAAAGAATTTTTTGGTGCACTAATTCAATATAGGTTAGTACCAGAGAGAGACATATTTGGCGGAGATTATGGCCTCAGAGGTGCATACGTATACCCTAAAGCCATAGAACCTAAACCAAGCAAAAAACTCAGCAGCGGCAGAAAAGTACCATTCCCTGAAGCAAAACCAAAGCGCACATCAAAACAGCAACGAGATGACGAAAAAATTTACAAGCGTCGCAACGACGGAGAGTCTCTCGCCGATGTTGCTGAAAGCCTTGGTCTTTCTCGCGAGGAAGTAAGAAAACGTGAGCAACGACACATGCGTCGTCTTCGCAAAGAAGAGGGCGAAAGACTAAGTGAAGATTCAAATCGTTCCGGTGAAACACTGTCTTCTGGACGACGAGAGTACGAAGACAAATCAAAGACTTCGGTTAAAAACATGCCGGCAGATGTTCGGGCGTTTCTGAACCAACAAATCGAATCCCAAAGAAAGATAAACAAAAACTCAGATGTTGCAAAACTCTATGAAAAACTTAGAGATGGGTTTGAGTTGGACGCCAAAGAGCGAGACTTCATTATCGATTCCCTTGACCGAATTGAAAAACTTTCTACGCAAGACAGCCGCGTATATACCCCTGGACAAAGAGCTTCAGCAAGAAGATTAAATGCGCTTTTGAATAAAGACAACCCAAATTTCCGGGCCCCCAAAGGAACAGAGTTAAGAGACCTTGATGTTCCTTTGCGTATGGGGGAAGGCGGAAAACTATCTTCTGGACGCGAGGGCCGAAATCCATTTTACGAGGGTATGCGCGGAATGGATTTCATAAACACAATGAACGGCACTCCGGAAAATTTAAATTTCGAACAAGCTTCAAGAAGAAGTGACGATATAGGCGCCAACTTTAGGTATTTGCGCGACGCTAAACGTGGTGATTCTTTTGAATTTGAATACAGGGGGAAAATAGTAGAGGTTCACCCTGAACCAGGTGAATCTGTTTATTCCACTATGCGACGCCACGAAGATGGGTACTTGTATTTTGTCGGCAGAGCGAAAAGGTCAATTAATCGGGATACCGGGAAAGAGGAGTATAACGATGGGGTCAACAAAGATGAAAAACCTAGTACTTTTAGGCTAGATTCAATTAATGGTTTGATTTTAGGGGCAGACCATGCTGATAATTACTATAAAGAGGGTTACGACCCAATAAACGACAGATTTGTTGACATAGAAGAACAGAGAATCGCTGCACGAAAAGGTCCAAAAAAACTATCTTCTGGACGTAAAAAAAAAGGGAAGATAACTAAACGTAAACCATTCTCCCCTGAGGACCGACAAAGATTTGCTGACGGAGACCGGTTAAAAGCCAGAACAATTCCGGGCAAAAAGAAGCCTGGCCCAAGTATTGATGAATTCAGATTAAGCAGTGGATACGGCGGAGGGTCGAGACCTGCTCGTCGTCTTGCTCAATTGAATCGCCGAGAAGTTGAGCAAATCTATATTCAAGAATCTAGGGGCATGGAAGAACAGGCTAAAAATCTTTTAGCCAATCTCAAAACCCCATCGTTTGACGAAAGCCTTGAAAAAGGTTCAAAATTAGAGACCATTCGTGGAAATCTCAAGAAAGCATTCACAACTCCAGCGCTTGTTGGTTCTCTGTCGGATAATAAAAACAGAAAAAAAGACGGACCATGGATGCTTTCGTTTGAAAAATTAAGACCCCTTTTGAGAGACTCTAAGGGCGAACCAATGTCCGATGAAAACATTAAAAAAATGTTTAATCTCAATGAAGACGAAATGAAAAAATTGCTAGGGAAAAACGGCGCAATATCGTCTGCTTCTGTTCAGTCGTATTTGACTGCACATTCAGATACTAACCTGCCCGGCGAATCAGATGGACTAATCAGAAAAGTTTGGGGATTTGATTCTGCCCCATACTGGTATGACGGCCTAGAAGATAATAAGCCAGTAAGTCGTGAGGGTTATGACGCCGCCAAAGACGAATCAACCTTTTTGGCTGCCATCTACCCCTTGGATGCACCTATAGATTTTAAGACTTCAACCGAAATAGATGAAGACGCTCTTCCTAAAAAGAGAGAAATAGTTGTTGCAGAAGATGTAAAGCGCTCAATAGAAAGCGTGAAAGGAAAAGAATCTAAAGAGGCCTACAGTCTTGACAAGTTAATTGAAAAACTTAATATGCCAGCTGATTCAGGAAAAAATCGAGAAGAAATAGCTAAAGCTTTTGAGAAGTTACTAGGGGTCCCAACTAGCGCGGAACAATTATTTACTTCTCCAGGTTCATGGAGAAGAAATGGTGTACCAACAAATGTGATTTTAGAATTAAAAAAACGTAAGCACATTACTAGTGCTGCCGACGTTTTTGGTAGTGATGAAGCCAAAAACTTTGACAAAGCAACAGAACAAAATAAATTCTTTAGTGCTTTAGATAATCTCCTAAGAGCAAATGGGATACAAATAGGAGGAGGTAAGGGCAATCTTTCGGACAGAGTTATTGGTGAAATTATGGGAGACGCTATTGGCTCTAAGCCTTTGGCAAAAATAGGTCGAGCCTTTAAAAAGGCTGGAGAAGAAAGGCCTTTTACTTACAAAGTGGGCGCCGCTGTCGTTTGGACTCCAGAAGAAATTCAAAAAACTCTTGATGGAATTAATAGAGTAACAGGAAAAGATTTTAAAGTTTCTGACCTCAAATTAAGTAGCGGCAAATTCGGTAAAGGTGAAAGAAAAGTAACACCAAAATTATCTTCAGGCAGAACTGGGGCTGAGTCTTTTTCAGCGAACGAATCAATTAACAAAATTGACGAAAGATTGCGTACAGCCAAAAAAAGAGGCTCAAAAGTATTTAATGAAATGCTTCGAGCAGAAAGTAAAAAACAAAGTTCTCAAAAAGCAAAACCGAATCCACTAGACAAAATGAAAGATGGTGAACGTCTTTCATCGGGCAAACTTGATGAAGTTTATAAGTCAATCACTCAAAAATTAATTAAAGCAATAGAGACTGCTGATGGAGATAAGTGGGAAGCTCCTTGGTACAAAGTTGGTGCATTCCCTAAAAATCCAACCAATAAAAACCGTCCATACTCAAACACAAACTTATTGTTCCTGTTAATGGCGCAAGAAGATAAGGGATACACGAAACCATATTGGGCAACATATAAGCAGTGGGAAAAATCTGGCGGCCAAGTCAGGGCTGGAGAAAAAGGAACCAAAATTCTCGTCCCAAGAGTTTACAAAGCAAAAGAAGATGATGAGGGCAACAAGAAAGGCGGCGGAGTATTTTATTCAGTTGCAACGGTATTTAATGTCGACCAAGTAGATGGCGTAGATGTTGAGGAGATGGAGAATAAATTTCCAAAACTTTCAGAAGAGCAAAGAGTTTCTCAACTTGAAAGCGCTATTAAAGAAATAGGTGCAAAGATTACCGAAGCCGAATCTGATAGGGCTTACTACAGTCCATCAAAAGATGAAATAGTTCTACCAAAATTTGAAAATTTTAAATCTCCTTTGGATTTTTACGCGACTCAAGCTCACGAATTAATGCACTGGACCGGACACACATCACGTCTAAATAGACCAAACATGAATTATTTTGGTAGTCCAGAATACGCATACGAAGAATTGGTAGCAGAAATTGCTTCTGCTTTCTTTATGGCAGCACATGGTCTCTCCGCGGAGCCGCAGCCACAGCATGCGATGTATCTTGCTTCATGGCTTAAGCGACTCAAATCAGACCCTGATGCTCTGCAAAAAGCAGTTTCCGATGCACAAAAAGCTGTAAATTTCGCCATCAAACTGTCCCCGAGCATGAGTAAACAAATGGCCGTATCAGAAAACGTAGATGACGTGCCTGGGATAACGGTCCCCGACACTGGCGGCAAGTTGTCGTCGGGTAAAACTCCTGATTTACCTGCTCTTACTAGGGCGCTCGAAAACGCAGGGCTTGCTGAATCAGTAACCGAAAATATGATTACTGAAGCTATTAGTGTATGGAAGGACAACCCTTCGCTACATAGGCAATATATTGAGCGTCTTGACGGAGATGTTAATGGCGCAGTGTTCTCTCTCTATAACGATTATCTCGAAGATATGTTTGACCGCTCTCCAGAGGGAGCCGCAAAAATAGAACGCGAGCTTGATGAACAATATGAAGCAACACAAAGCCTTTCGTCAGGCAGACCATCAAAAAGACTTTCGCGTCGACTAAAAGATGATGAATCATCAAAACTTTCATCTGGCAAGCAACCATGGGATGACCCCGCTGTACAGAAAAGATTAATAGACGGTGCAAGAACAAAAAAGAAAACCAAAGCCGATGGTAAAACCGAAAGTTACATGGCAAGCATGGTTAGACAATTTGACGCAGGGAAAAAACTGACAGACAATCAGTGGAAACCTCTGTGGGAAAGCTTCGGCGGCGAAACCTCGGCCACGAAACCAAGCACACCGTCGACTGCATCAACAAGTAAAGCCCTTAAGCCATTTAGCGGCCTTAAGCGTAAAGAAATAGACCTGTCTGATGTTAAAAAATATGATTACCCAACGACTGATGCTAAAGGAAAGAAAAAACCACTTCCGACAGAAGAGCAATCAGATGCGATAGATGCAATGATGACCGGCAGTGACGTTAAGGTTGCCGCATTAGCCGCAACCGGTAAAACTACTACGGTAATCAATTTTGCAAATCGACTTCTAGATGAAGAACCTGAATCAAGAATTCTTTATTTAGTATTTAATAAAAATGCTGAAAGAGACGTTGTAAAACGTGGCATGCCAGAAAACGTAACAGTCAGAACAATGGACGCAGTTGCCTTCCGCGCCATGAAAACAATTGATTCGAAAATGACTGACAAAAGTTTTAATCCATCAATAAAACCAATCAAGTCTTTCCGAGATAGAGCGGCATATCTTGGTGTCAAGAGAATGGTGTCTCGGGGAGACGAGCTAACATCTGCCGATGTTGTGAAAAGAATAGCAAAAGCCGTAGAACATTTTTCGATTAGTAGCGATACGGAAATCGGACCAAAACATTTTAATGGAAAATTTAATGGAAAGCTTGCTGTCGACGATGATGCAATACTCCCGGAATTAGTGGCACTTGCCAACAAGTACTGGAAAGATATTAAAACTCCACGAGATGGAGTTGCTGGAATGTTGCCAGTCAATAACACACATATTACAAAAATGTGGGCTTTATCAAAGCCAGACATAGGTTCATCAATGGGTGTAAATATCGCAATGGTCGATGAGGCGCAAGATATGAACCCGGTTTTTGCTGAAATTTTACAAAAAGCAAATAAGGTGCAAAGAATATATATAGGCGATACAAACCAGGCCATAAATGCTTGGCGCGGCGCGGATGGACAGACTCTTGTCGACGCTTCAGCTAAATACACAATGCCAATAACTGATTCGTTTAGATTTGGTAAAAATATTGCAGGCATAGGCAATAGATTTCTTTCGCTACTTGGAGCTAAGGAAAAAATGAATGGTCGGAAAGTGGATAAATCCGGCAACCCGGTAGATGGGCTTATTGGGAACGTAGAAAATCCAACAATGATTCTTACTCGCTCAAATGGTGGAGCGATGGCCGCAACGATGAAGAGTTTTGAAAAAGGCCTAACCGTCTATGGCAGCAAAAACTTCAAAGAAGATTTAACAAAATTTATTGACAATGTTGAATACATGGAAACATCCGCTAATGGCAAAAAAGGTTATTACACCAGCGCTGATGGTAGAAAAATCTATGAAAGACCATCAATGAGTCAAGACCTTGATGGCATCAGCAATATTAAAGAATTTAAAGAAGCAGTGGAAAAGGGTGATGATAATAGGCTAAATATGCTTAACAAGCTGTTGAGCGAACATGGCGTTGAAGAACTTCGAGATGCCCTTGGCAGAATCATAACCGATGAAAAAAAATTACCCAAAAACCGTGATGAATATGTTCACATACAGACAGCACATACGTCTAAGGGTCTAGAGTCGCCCAGAGTCCAAATATGGAGCGATTTTGCTAAACCCAAAAAAGCTACCGATGGCACAAACATCACAATAATGCCCAACGAGCAAGAGCTCAGACTTTCTTATGTGGCGGTCACCAGGGCTGAAGAAAAACTAGATTTGGGTTCTTTGTCGTGGATTTATAATCATACGAGCGACGAGGATGGCGCATCGAACAAACTCAGTTCCGGCGCAAACTTGTTGATGCCGAGACTTTCTGGAACACTTTCGAACGCCATAATTAATTCAACACCGGCGGCTCGTAAAATGAGGAAGGAATGGAAAAAGCGCGAATCAATGTCTGGACACCCATCTAAGAGAAAGGGTATAAAATTAAGTTCCGGAAGATATCTTAATTTTGAACGAATATTGTCTTCGGATGAACTTGATGACAACCTAGAACCAATTAGGGGGCCTTATGGGGACCCATATGACTCAATCCACCGAAAGCAAGTCAGATATGCGGTTCGCCGTTTCAAACATACCGAATCCGTTCCAGTCCGTCAGCGTAGTACTGGGTTCCCTACTGGGCGTATGGTTGAAAGAACCAGGACATATTTCTGGATTGAAGACATGAAGACCAACCAAACCCCAGTATGGGCTTCGGGTATTTTTTACTACAGAAACCATCTAATAGGAAGATTACAATCACACCTAAATTCGTTGTCGGAAGACGAAAAAGCCGCACTAGTAAAAGAATACGAAAAAAGTGCCAAAACATTTACCCGTCGTACGAAGGATGAATTAAAAATTCCATCCTAAAAACTAGTTGTCAATAGATGTTTGACAATATCTAATTTATTGATACTTCCCGTATGGGCCTTATGGTAGCGTATACTTTTACAAAGACATTTGTAATTAATATAACGGCCATTTTCAGGAGTGGCTAAAACAACAAACCCCAGGGAGTCATGAAATGAATAGCGATGAAAAAGCTACGGTCAATATCGATGCCGATGGGGCTGTCGTAAAATGCGCAAAAGGTCTTGCGTCAGGCGAGTGCGGCTACGTTAAAGGCGCTGAAATATGCGGCAAATGTGGAGCTATGGCTGTTGAAGTCAAAATGGTTCCAGTAGATATTTTTAACACAAAAGGTGATAAACCGGAAATGGACGAAGAATACATGAAAATGGCAGATGACTCTTATCCAATTGAAAATGAAGATGACCTCAAAATGGCAATTATGGCTGTCGATGATGCAGAAAACCCTCAGGCTGCAAAAATGCATTGCATGAAGCGTGCACAAGAACTTGGCAAGGAAGACATGATTCCTAAATCTTGGATGTCGGAAAAAATGGATGATGAGGAGCACAGCGAAGCGAAGGCTGCTGACATGGGCGATGACGAAGACATGGGCGACGACGAAGACATGGATGATGAAGAAGACACGGACGAAGATGAAGACATGGATGAAGACGAAGACATGGATTCGGAAGAGAAAGCTGCATCAACGGACGACGAAGACGAAGACATGAACGAAGACATGAACGAAGACATGGATGAAGACGAAAATGAAGATGAAGATGAAGATGAAGATGAAGAAGACATGACTGAAGATGAAGACATGGATGAAGACGAAGAAAAAAGCATGTACATGCCCTTTAAGGCCAAGAAGCGTAAAAAGGGAATGAATTCAGACATGGACGTTGAGATAGACGAAGAAGGCGACGCAGGACTTGCAGAAGAAATGGAACCAATGCGTAAGCGTCGAATTGAATCAATGGGTATGAAATCTGAAGATTTCTCAAATAATGGCTACGTTTGCGCAATTGAGCGCAAAGCCTATGGTGGCGGCGTATCTGTATGTGATGACTGCCCAGGCGGTTGTGTGTCAGAAAAAGGCCTACCTGGCCTTCTTCATATTGAAGGACTTGCCGAAGAGATGTTCGATGGCAGCGTTATTGACTCTGGCTACTCTGCGAATGCAGATATGTATGTTGTTGATGTCCAAGTCAAAGATGGTCGTGCGGTAGAAGTTTTCGTAGACGGCACAACGGCCGAAGTTGTAGGTTGGCATAAACTCGATGAAAACGTATTTGAGTCAAAATCAGCAGACAACGAACTTACATTGATTAGCTTCACCGAAGCAGCAGAAATAGCCGTCAAGTCAATTGACGGTCATGTTGTCGCTGTAGAGCCCGACACATTCGAAGGCTACGATGCGTACGCCGTAGAAATTGATGGTTTTGACGGCAAGTCTTACGACGTGTTTGTTGCCATGGATGGAGAGGTTCTTGGTTACGACAAATATGAGCCAGAAGAGGCAGAAGAGATTGAGGCAGAGGCTGCAGAGATAGCTCTTAAGAGAGCATTTTCCGAGGACCAGAGAAATTCAATGGCCAAAGAAGGAACTGCTCTTCCAGATGGTTCATTCCCAATTGCTTCTTCCGAAGACCTTCGTAATGCAATTCAGGCTTTTGGTAGAGCAAAAGACAAGAATGCCGCAAAGCGTCACATAATGAAGCGCGCAAAAGAAATGAATATGGAAAAATTGATTCCAGCAACTTGGTTGGTGAACGAAAACATTGAAAGCAAAGAAAAATCTGCTGAACAAGTTGAGGGAGAATTCCTTAAATCATTAGTAGAGTTTCAGCTTCTTGAATTAGAAGAAGACTCAATCTAGAAAAGGGGCACCCGCCATGACGGGGAAGCCGTTTCGCAAAACAAGAATAATAATTTCAGACAAATTAATATCTGCTCGCACCGAGATTAAAAATACTGATTCTTCTGCGCATTTTTTTAAAAATGCCGTTTCTGAATCAATGAGTTCACCTCGCCTTGACGCCGATTTAGCCATTAAAAGCTTGGGCTCGAGTATTGGTTCAAAGAAAAAGCCAACATACGACAATACGGACAATAAGACCCGAACCAATTCAGGCGGCGAACCAGGAATGGTGGTCACCCCTGATGGCTATAGATACCAACCAAAAGAAAAAAATGGTCCAGGCAAAAAACTTGTTTTGTTTCCTTCGCAAAAAAGTCGAGAGTCAAACGGGAAAACTAGCAATTTCGGCTGGCTTGATAGAGAAAATACAAGCAGCATAAAAAACTATATTCAGCATCAAAAAGAACAACCCCAAATAAGAATTAGAAAGTTTAAAGTAAATCCCAAGACGGACGAAATTATTCCTGGTTCAGACATAGAAATGTCTCCGTTCCGCAAAGATAATAATTCAGAAAACAATATTTCTGAAAAAATGCTTCCAGGAAGAACTCTTGGGTCAAGAGGAACATCACTAATAGGTAGGGCTGCAGGAAAATTCGGCATAGTAAGGGATGCTTTAAACAAGTTCAGATGCCCGCCAGGAACCCCAGCCGCAAACCAATTTACGGACCACATGGGAAGCAATTGCTTTGGTCAGTCAGCAGGAGACTTAGTTGACTTTGCGATAGACGCTTTTCAAGCAGCCCGCAAAGCTTTTACTGAACCAAACTCTCGAGAAACATTATCTAAATTTTTTAAAGAAGCAGCTTATGACGCCGACAATGGAAGATTTGGTTCTTTTTTTGCTCGGACAATGTGGCGCGATGCTGATGGAAACAAAATACGTAATTTACGTAAATGGAACTCAGAACTAAGAGAAGGTGAATACAAAATATTTGCGGGAGGCATGGCAAATGCGCAGCTCGAACTTGAAGCTCAAGATAATCGAATAGCGAATCTTCGTGACTTGCTGGGAATACCAAGCACCCCAGAAACAAGAAAAAATAACGACGACCTTCATGAAATATTTAGGATTTTAAAAGAGAGAGGAATGCTAAACGTAACCCTTGGCAGCCCAAATCCCCAAGAAGAAGGAGAGGGACAACGACCTACCCCTGAGCAGGTAGCTCAAGTGGTTGAAGCAAGACTCAGGGCAGTACCGGGATTTAGCGAGCTACCAAGAGAACAGCAAAAAAGAGTCATTGCAAATGATATTGAAAGATTCTACGAAACGGAACGAGCTTTGTTGGAAGGGTTTCTAGATGAATACGTCAAAAATCCAGAACATATGGGAACTATCAAAAACCTCATTTATGAATACAAGACGTCGCCGCCATTTAAATCGTTAGATGAAGCAAGCTATGACGCAAATGTCATAAACGGCCAAGCTATTGGTGAAATAAGAATTGATATTCCTTTTATAATGTATTCACAAGAAACAATGCTGCCTCAACTGGCAGATAATGAAAGACTAAGAATTGATGTTGTTGGCGCAAAAACCGATTCTGAAGCAGCTAAACATCTTGGCGATTTCTTATTAACTACTGCCCAACATTCCAAGCAACATGCGGCAACGGTCGAAGAAAGAGGGTTTGCACGACACATAATTAAACACGAAATAGCACACTCAATTCAGGCCAGGGCGTTCTTTGATGAAGCCAAAAGACAAATTAACGAAAATGGTTTCATATCAATTGGGGATAAAAAAATTGAAAGCCTAGATAAATTAACTGGTTCAGATTTGATTAGCCTCATGAGCCAATCAGCTGATTCCATCAATCTTGAACAACTCAGCAAGGCTTTATCAAGAACAGAAAATATTATGTTCATGGCCGGGGAATACCCTCGAGCCTACATAAGCGAAGGTCGTGAGCTCACGGCAATTGAAGCAACAGCAGAGCTTTGGGCTCTAAGAAACGCAGGGCTGATTTGGGGCGACGATGTTGATGCCGCTCTTGAGTGGATGGACAATATAGCTGATGGACGAATCGGAGAAAAAAGGGTTCGCTCCGATATGGAAACAATGAGAATTGTTGAAGATTCATATTATCTAAGCCCTGGCGAGTCTTCTGCTCCTTGGTACGTACCAGAAGACCCAGTTGCTACAGCTGCGGCGAAAAAACGAGCAGAAAATAAAGCGCTTAAAGCTTCTATTGAAAAATTAGACCATGACACAATTATTGACGAACTTGCGCAACTCGAATTTAAAAAAGATGAAATTAATTTAAAAATCAATGCTGCAAAAGCCATAGGTGAAGACGTTTCTGATTTAGAAAAACAATTATCAGAATTGAAGAGTGATGAAAAAATTATTCGTTCTGTATGGAAAAAGAAATATGGTACCGGCTCCGAAGACGCTACGGCTCTCAAGCTATTAATTAAAAAAAGAAGAGAAGAACATGGTGCATTTACGCCAGACGTTCTTGAATCAAAAATTCGTGACAAAAAAATAATGGCAGCAAAAGCCGATGCGGCGACTATAGACAGCTTGGACGAATTGGTGGAAATGATGGCGGCTTATGACTTGGACATAAGACTTGCAACCAGCGATAAAGACAAAGGATTAAAGCGTGAAGAAAGAAAGGCATACCTTAGTCGATACCGAGCACTCCTTGATAAATCCGGCGACTCTCGTAGTTGGGTTGAGCAAAAGCGTGAAATGGAAGAAAAAATAGACAGAATTCTTAGGCCTACGAAGACTGCGCCACTCAAAAAACCCAAAACCCCAACAACCGATAAGCAAGCTACAGATGTGGGTAATAAAGCAAGAGAAGAAGCGCTACGCACAGCTACGCCTAGACAAAGAATTGCGGTTTCAGAATTTTCTGACTCACAAACATCGTCAGTGGCTCAGTTGTTTGATGCGGAAAAAAGGGATTTAGCTCTTGCTGGCATGAAGGAAAGAAATCAAAGGCTAAAAAAACAAGGCCTCAAAATCGACCCTACATTACGAGGTGAGGCGTCACCCGAAGAGCAGGTCGAAAATATTCTTATTCCAACAATGGAAATTATCGACAAATCCAGAATTGGCACAAACCTAGAAGTAGAGGCAGAAATTGAAGTAGATGTCAATGACGTTACTGGGGAAATTTCGCTTTCGGAAATTACGCATGACTCATTTATAAGCGGACGTGTTTTATCTAAGAAAAATCCATTTTCTGTAGATTCAAAAACCAAACCTCCAGTTAATGGAAAACAAAAAAGAAAAATAATAATTCAAACCACCGAAGAAGATAGAGGTATATTCCCTCATTGGTCAATGGATGTTGACAAAGATGATAAGCGCCCACAAAAGCTAGTTTTACCTCCAGGCAAGTTGAAAGTCGTAGAAATACGAGACGACGGAACAGTAATCGCTCAAATATCTGAACAGAAAGATACTGAATCAGTGTTAGATACCTTGGTCGCTGCTGATATTAAAGGAACCAGGTTTCGTTCAGTTGCCGACAGGTACATAGTTGAGCGTAGAGAAAACAAAATCCCACGCGAACAAAAAAGACCACTAAAAGCGCAAGAAACCCAAGACCGAGGAATTCTCGCCACTCGAGAATTAAAGAGAAGAGGTGGACGTTTTGGTCAAGGTCTTGATGATGACGACATAGATGAATCGTCTTCAAAACTTTCTTCTGGCAAGATTCGCACCAGAATCCAGGTCAAGTCGGAAAGAATTAAGACAGAAAAAGAAAACATTGCAGACGTCAAGGCTGTTCTCACAGGTAATGAACCAACTAAATTCAAATCACTTTCTCGTGACTCCTTGGACCCAGAGGTGGCTGAATTAATTATAAAAAACGAGCCAGAACAAATCATCAAATTAGTCGAAGACGCTGCAGTTGAACTACATAACAGCATGGATAAAAGAACAAGAGTCAGAATGAGGGAGTCCGAACTCAATAATTTTGTTTCTTCTGGTACTTACAATCCAAGATTGCAAGCAGAAACAGTTCTGGATTCAGAATCAAAGCCAAATAGCAGGCTAAAACGCAGGATTAAGGACTTTAGGGATAAGGCAAAACAGGCTGCCGCCGCCCAGGGGGCCAAAGATGAATTCAGAAAATTAAAAGAAGCAAATCTAGGCAACGGCGAACTACATAAACTGGATGATGCAACATTAATGAGCAACCTTGGCCTAGAACGCTCAAAACAAAAAAGTGTTATTTCAGATAATCCAATATATAGAACAAACTCTGCCGAACAAGCAATTGCTTTGTTGGCTCTTGGCTATGAAGTAGAAGTTCCAGACAGAGCCGAACGAAAGATGGTCAAAAATGCAGCGCTACAAACCGAAAAAGAACTTAAAACTCTTGCCGGAACAGAAGCTGACAGTCTTGGATTATCTGGTGACGAAAAAGATAAATACATTAAAAATTTTATGGAAACGCACGATATAGACCTTTGTGGCTTATATGAGGTCGGACGAAATCTCTTTTGTAACGAAAACATTGGAGTCAATCGTGAACACATGCCACAGAGCGGAGGTCCCACTAAGGGAGCCAATTCACCAGCGATGAGGGCTTTAATATCTGGCCATGTTGGCGGTGAGTATAAGGATGCCTTTAACCCTTCTTTGTCTAAAGAAGATAAGGAACGATATTTGGCAATAGTGAAAAATCTGGGAAATCCTGACAAGTTTGCGAGCGTTAGTGAAGAAGATAAAAAATGGGCATTCGACAATACTGTTTGGAGCAAAGTCGAGGTTGCGACAGAACCCGAATTGATAAAATTTCTAAAACAAACCCTTCCTGGTGGAGAAGACTCAATCGTCCGTAAGTCAAAAAATCCAGACGACCTTTTTGCATCACAAAAACAATTAAAAAATGCACAAATTGATAAGACTGCTGAAAACATTTACGACCAATACATGGCCGCCAGAGACAAGTGGGGCAAGCCGGGGACTGAAGAATTTATTAAAAATCGTCAAAATTTTTTGGATTCAAAAGAGGCATGGTTTCAGGGGGCAATACTTACGTCAAGGGATGGGTATGTAGTTGACGGACATCATCGATGGGCTGGCATCAAAATGCTTAATGACCATTTGCCAGAAGATGAAAAAATTCAAGTTCAAGTAAACGAATTGCAAACATCTATTTTTGAAGCCCTGACTTTAGCAAAAGTATTTCAAGAACATATGGAAATTAAAGGAAAAACTGTAGGAAAAGTTGTTCCTTATGAGGATGGCGAAACCAAGCCAATGTCCAAAGCAGATTTTGATGAACATATGGCGCTATTAAATAATCAGATAAAAGAAAAAATTCAAGAAATAAAAGACAAGAACATCTATCCAATTAAAGTCAAAAATCTTGCAGCCAATAACGAACCACGTTCTCCGGGTCTCAAAGATAGTCGCGACAGGTCTGTGCGAATATACGGCATGGAGTGGAAGCCGGAATACTCAGAGAACCAGGCACTTGAGGCATCCAAGAAATGGGATGGGTGGGATGATGTTCCGCTTACGGAAATTGATTTGTCATCAGAGATTCGTCCAACCGAATCCCACTTAAAAGGTTCAGCAATAGATAGCGTTGTTTCCGGCGAAGTTCCTTTTAGAGAGGGTTATCATCCGCATATCGTCATAGACGTTGATGGGAAAATGTATGTGTCTGATGGACACAATAGAGTTGCCATGAATCGTGCTTTAGGGAATCAGAAAATACAAGCACGAGTAGTCGACCTTCGAAAAGTTGATGCACCATGGGGGGCGGTAGACCCAAGTAAGAAAAATTACAAAGGCTACGACCTTGTCGACCCACCAAATCCTTTTCCAAAGGATGGCACATATCCGGTCGAGATAGTGGAGGCAGCTAAACAGCAACGAGAAAAGATAGAAAAAGTAGAAAAAGAAATTACGGAAACATTAATAGACCTTGCGGAAAAACATGATTCTGTCTTAATTGGCTTAAAACATAGATTGAAGTCGATTAAGTCTTTAGCAAGAAAAATTAACGACGAAAAGGGCAATCGCTCAGCGACTGAGGCCGCAGAAGAAATGTCCGATGTTGTGCGCTACACAGCGACATTCCCTCCGGAAAACTATGTTTCTGGAGCATCTGGAATTATTGAAGATTTAAAAAAATCAGGCTACAACCTGACTGTAAAAAATTACTGGCAAGCAGGGGACCCATATCAGGGCATCAATATTGCCGCCGTTCATCCAAATGGAACAAGATTTGAATTGCAATTTCACACACCACAGTCCGCTATCGATAAAGAAGCCATTCATGAGATTTACGATGAATACAAAGTCGCCACTGACCCCAAAAAACGTTTTCAACTATATAACAGAATGACAAGAATGGCGGAGAGAATAGCAATTCCTGCTGAAAAAGATAAACTTTATGAAATTGGCGAAATAAGAACTCAGGAATTTTCCCCGACAAGAACCAAATCAGAAATTTCTAAATTGGTTACTAGGGATTTTAATAGATATTCAAATAACCAACTGATTACCAGAAAATCAGGCCAAATTATTGACGCAGCAATGAGAAGGGCTGGGTTTGATAAAGATATTCGGGAAAAAGTTAATTTTGCTGTTCTTTTAATTTCGTCCTACAACAAGAACAATCAACACAATACTTTTTCATATTTCGTAAAAGACCTAATTAAAAATACTGGACCAACTATTGCCAGAATATCAATACAAGAAGTAGCCAAAAAAGAAAGAATACCTCTAGAGGAATTAAATAAAATTTTATCAACAATTGACCAACAAGAATTTAAAAACATATCTAGTCGTGAGGATAAAAATTCCAAACTAGCTTTTAATATTGCGTATAAAATTTTAAACGAAATACGCAATTCTGTTGATATGAGAAAAGCCGATTATGAAACCAAAACTGCAAAAAATGATTTAGAAATGGGTCAAAGATTTAAATTCAAAAAAGGGTCTTCTGCTGATAATTATCGATTAAAGTACGAAGAAGAAATAGGTATCCCAGCAGACACCCCAGCCGCGCTTCGTCCAGTAACTGGGTATGTCGTAAATAAGTCACATATTGAAGAAAAGAAAAAACGAGTACAAAAAACTGGCTCCGGCAACTATGGGGCTGATGCAATTTTTGAAATACAAGACAAAGATGTCATAGGCGACGGACTTACTGCCTCTGGAGAGATAGAGGTGGTTCTACGTCCGGAAACGGCAAATAGAGTTGCCTATGGCAGGGGTAACTCGTTTGACACAAAGCATCAACCAGTATTGCTCGACTCTACAGAGAGGGACGATATTGTAAACGCAGTCACAATTAGTGGTGGGTTAAATAAAGATGACGAAAACCTTGATGCCATGCTTCATTTGCTTGGTTCATCGAAGGATAAAAATTACTCACACGTAGGTGCTAGAAGAGATTCGAATGGCAGAATGAAACCAGTCGGAAAAATTGACCCATCAGACGATAGGGAGCACGAAGTATTTGAAGCAAATATTCTTGGTGGATTTTCAAAAGACGAAGTTGAAGGGATTCACTATCCATTTTCAAAAGTTGTAAAACTTGCGGAAAACGAAGATATTTCGGATGTCATAAATATCGAAATCCTTAAACCAAGGATGCAAAAACTTGGATTCACTTCAGACGAAATTCAATACATATCAGTTATGTCAAAACAGTTGCCTATTATCACTCCAGGAATTCAGAAATTAAAAGAATACAGAACCGCTAAAAAAATAAAGAAAAAATATGAATCAATGGGGATTGGCTATGTTAAATTTGCTCACCCAACTGGTATAAATATCGAAAACCCAAAAACATACAATAAAACTGCGAATACTAACGATAATCCCGAGCAAGTAATCAAGCAAAATATTTACTCGGAACTAGATGAGGTGTTAAGGGATATTGTAAAAAAGATGAGAAAAAGTAAAACACGAGAACTAGTTGGTGACCCAGAATGAAAGCGGTGCTGGTGGGTGGAATAGAGGACGAAAAACTCTATTACGTAATTGACTCCAAAGGCTCATCCAAGGACGGGGTATTGGTTGCCCCAGATGGCCGTGCTGTAATGATTAGGTTTTTTTCTTGGGTGTCTCAAAACCCAGGAATTAGGAAAATAAGAAACACAAAATTTCATCGTTTTTTATGGGATTCTCCTGCTGACCCCTCAAAAGGTAAGTGGTTTGATGTTTTTATTGGAAAAAATATAGAGATTGACAAATCCATGCTGGATGGAGTTGTTGTTACTACAGACATAAAGCCGTCTCAAAAAATTATTAAAAAGAAAATTGACAATGCCGGGAAATCTATGTCCACCAAGAAGGACCGAACAATGATACTCTCAAATAAGGCTTTATTTCGGCCCGAAGAAGCACATAGGGCATGGCTCCTAATGAAGCTCTTTGATACTGGAGAAAATTAAAATGAACGAAAACGATTTTTCTCAAAAACTAGACCCCCTTGGCGGCATTCTCCCTCAAGAATTAATTACGGGAGATATTCTTCGCGGCTATGGCCCACGTCGAGGCAACCTAGAAAGACTCCTTAGATATTGGCGTCCAATAATGAGAAAGCCTGGCGGATTTCGTCGATGCAGAGTCATACTTGCCAACCACCCGGAACTTTATCCCCTCAACAATATCTGCGCATGGCTACATCATGAAACAACTGGTCTTTGGCCAAACGAAGGCTGCCATCATCCAGGTATGAAAAATTGTCGAGGCAAGTTAAAGAAAAGAAACTGGTCAAATATTGATTTTTCTAGGAGATTAAGAAGTTTAGGAAAGCCTAAGAAAAAAACTTTAGAATTTAACGAAGAAAATGATGATGTTTTCTTTCATGAATTTAAATCATTGCCTCAAGACGAATTAACCCCAGTTGTGACTAATTCGGATATCACTCACGGTATTGAAGTTTTAAGAGACTTTATTGAAATGGAAGAAAAATTTATACAAGAGCTCAGAAATGTAGATAATTGGGAAATACATGGCGAAGACGAAAATGGTCAAAAAATGATTATCGAGGCATCTGAGAAGTCTTTAAATCAGGAATGTTGTTCGCAAGATGATTTTATCTAAAGACGGCTGTTGTCCTGAATCTAGTTTAGACTCTAGGATATCTATAACTCGATTTATATTGACTGATTTATCAAGTTTAGAAAAATTAAACTTATTCAAATCAAAAAGAAAATTAAACTCGCAAATAATTGATTATAAATCGCTTGCCCAAAGAAACGGAAGTCAAAGGTCGAAAAAAAACAAAAAATCTGATTTTCAATTACTTGAAACTAAGAAATTAGGTCGAACCGCATTAAGCCTTCTGGTGCCAGGAGATTCAGACCCAATACGCTCACCTGTAAGGTCTGCTGTTTATAGAGCCCTAACTCCTGGTAAACCCAGTTTTTCTGGAAGCATACCGACCAAGCCATCAAGAGGTTATCGATGCCCCGAAGGCTATCAATACGGAGGTCGATTTACTGATTCACGTCTTTCTACTTGTGGTGTAAAACTTTTTGACATACCATCTCCTTTAGGTTTAGCTTTAGCGGCCCTGAGAAGACTTGCAAAAAAACCAAAATTTCCTGAAGTGCGGGCAAATCCTGTAACTGGTGCGCCCATCGCTGGGAATTTAATAGAAACAAGAAGACCTCAAATTCCAAAAGTTTCTTTAACTAATTCGAGAGTCGCAGAAGTTCAAATAAAAGAAATGGTCAAACAAATAGGCCAACATAATGGCAAGGTTGCCAGAATGGTCAGAAGAGATGGGTTTACCTTAGAACCGGTTGTTCCTGCAAAGGTTTTAAGGGCAATTCCGGATAACAGAGACATGGAGGGTGCAACATATATTTTATCAGCTTTGTCCCCATCAGATATCGGTAATGATGAACTTGGGTTACTCTCAAACACTGGCGTAACATCACTTATTTACGTAATGCCTGGGGGCTCAACTCTTACTTTAAAGAAAAGACGCAAACTTTCAATTGGCGAAAGAAGAAAGCTGGGAAGAACAGTAAATTCGTCGATGACCGTCAATAATTCAAAGGACCCAGGCGCTCGATTAAAAGCTGTAGTCAGAGAGACGGGCGACGGAATGAGTTATTCGGAAAATTTTATTGGAATAAAAAATCCTAATCAGATTATTAATGGTAAACCTAAATGGTCAATTGATGCATTTAAAGCACAAAATAGAAAAACAAAAATCCCCAATTCTCAAGACATATCTCGGGAGTCAGTTTCGAATGAAGCTATAGCCGGGAAAATTAATTCGATAGAAAAAGCCATAGACCATCTATCTTCTGGCGGCAGCTTGTCCAAGATATCACCAGCGATACTCTCCCAGGTTTTGTCAAGTAGTTCAGACATCCAAATTCAAAGATTGGAAAATAACCAGTCCCTAGTTACCTACGGCAATAAAAAATATTTTTTACATTCAGCACCCAGACAATATCAGCACATTGAAGAGCTTTTTGCTTCCGATATACAGCAATACATGGGGCTTGAATCACCAGATATTATTTTGGCTTCCGGCGAAGGTCCGGAGCGGCCATATCTCAGAGAAGACGTTGAAACCGCTTTTAGCGGAGCAAAATTTAATCCTCAAATCAAATTTGACGATTTAGACCCTAAAGATGTTGCAACAATTATGTTGTCGGATTTTCTGACAGACCAAGAATCTAGACCATTATCCTCCATATATCCAATGGAGAGCGCATCTGGTACTGTGCCAATGTTGGCTCAAAATAATTTATCCAAATTAGTAGACCTAGATAAAATTTCTATTGTAAAAAGAAATAAAATGAATTTAAAAGAATTTTATAATAATTTTTCTGGAAATTATTACTCAAAATATTATCTTGCTCTAAAAGCCGAACAAAAAGTTGTTTTTAGAAAAACCCTGGACAAATTAATATCAAGAGCCAAAGCAGCAAATCTTGCAGCAATGAGGGAAAGATTTAGCAAATACGGTTTATCTGCCGGAGAAAAACAACACTTAAATATTCTTGAAAAATTGTTCAACGTGAGACTTGAAACTTTAGTGAACTCAAAGAGAAGTATTACCGAAATGCTAGAAGGACGACAATAATGAATTCGTTTTCAGTTATTTATGATGCTGTAAGAAAAATCCCTTTTGCTCTTGCGTTTAAGAAAGATAATCAAATAACTTTTCATGGGGTTAACTCGCTTGGTGAGTCTTGGGCTAGAGAGATGAATGAGAAGGCAGTAAGTGCGTGCTGTTGGGACATACCTAGTGGCATGGCTCGCTCTGCGTACAAAAGCTTCAATAAAGAAGAGGAATATCTCTTAATTAAGAGTTTTGGTATACCAAGAGACCAGGTCGAGACAAAAACCCTGCTAACAACAGGTACTCAAAATAAAGAAAATATCACCCCAAAGTCGACAATAGGTGCAAAATCGTTTATTGAAAGACGTTTATCAATCAGTAGCAAATCCCTGCACAAACCGCTATTAATTAGCGGCTTGAGCCAACATGGAAATGAAAATAAACAGATAAATCTAGAATATAAGGTAAAAACATTCACTATTAATAGAAAAGTTAGCTCTTTTGCAAACTTAATTAAAGCCAAGAGTCTTGGTTTCGACCCACAGACCAATTTGTTCAAAAACAAACCATCCAATGAACTATCTGATTTTTCAATACAAAAGATGATGGAAAACATTGGGTTTGGTGTTTTAAGACGTTTTGGCCGCAAAAATTTAAATCAACAAGATTTATCTTTATTAAAGAGAAGAGTCAGCAGACGTGTTGGGAGTTTGACTGAAGCGGGAGCTGAGGACAAAAAAAGTTTAAATTTTGGTCAGAAAAAAAATAATTTATTTTACGTAAATACCAGGTTAATAAAATGAAAAAACCAAAATCTCAATTAAACGAAAAAATACAAGCCTTAAATGTCGCCAAAATGATTGGCTGTAGTGGTGCCCACAGGACTTCCGACGGTGTTTGGATGCCATGTGAGTCTCATGAAATTCTTAATGAAATATCTACCGTGGCAGAATCCTCTAGGTGGCAAACTGTCGTCCCTGGGTCAAGAGCGGAAAGAATTCAAAAAAAATCTGATGAAACTTCACAAAAAAGCAGTCAAGAAGACGCTCGCAGATTTACTCGGATGAAAAAGGGTAGAAAATACAAGAAAAGAAGAAACCTCCCAATGCATACCGGAGTAATACACCTTGACGGAGTAGGCCTTGTTTCCGATAGCGGAATTTCCATGAAATCTGAAATAAAATCCTTGAATAGAGGCCCTGAGTACGTAAGGGAAACAGACCCAGATGTATTTTTAGACCCAGAATCAGCAAGATTTAGGTCGCGACAACTTGGCTGCATTGGTATAAGCAGAAGAATTTCAAAAAACGGGAGAGCCGTTTGGATGCCATGCACAAATATGACTGATTATTCAAGGCTTTCTGGAACCACATCCCTTGGCAGAAGACGTCAAAGAGAAAACAGCCAATCCATGGTTAGGACCATCTTGCGTCAAGAGTTGGGCAAATTAAAAAGAAAAAAATCAATTTGCGAAGAGATTTTAGAAAAATAAAATATTTATTGACATTCTTTTCTCTTAAACACAACTAGTTGCACTATAGGTGCAAAATGCCTGCTAATTTTGATAACTAGGGCTGGGTGCTTACCTAAGCCACGAAAAATAAATATTAAACCCAACCCTCAAATTTCAATAGGAGAAATATCATGTCGCAAGACAATAAGAGAGTCGAAGAACTGCAATCAGCTCTTCGCACAAAAATGGCAGAAAACAAGGCAATTGCTGATTCTTTCAAAATCGAAGAAGGCACAGTAGTCGTCTCTGCAGAGCAGAAATCAGCGTTCGACAAGAACATGGTTGACATCAAAGAAATCAAGAGTCTCATCTCTGGTTTGTCGGCAATGGAAGAAGTTGACCAGTGGGCATCAGAGCCACAAAGTTCAGTAGCAGGCGCATATGCTTCTGCAGCTGCAGGTGTTCAACAACTCACAAGCCGCGAAATCAAGACAATCGGCGAAATGTTCCTTGACTCACCAGAGTTCAAGTCACTCGCCAATGGTCGCAACGGCTACAACATGTCATCACCATGGCAGGTAGCTACATCGTTGACTCAACACAACTACGGAGTCAAAGATGTCTTCAGTGCAATGCCAACAGTTGGTGCAGTTGCTCGTGGTTCGGGTCTCGGCGACTTCGGCACCATTCAGCGTGACCCAATGGTGACACCACCGATGCGCACAAAGCGTGTTCGTGACCTGTTCCCAGTTCGCACAACAACAGCATCGGTTATCGAGTACTTCCGTCAAGTTGGATTTACCTCGGTTTCAGGCGCACCAACCAACAACGCTGCATCAGTTGCAGAACGAGCAGCCGGCAACGTTTTTGCCGCTAAGCCACAATCTGGTTTCTCGTTTGTTGGTGAGCAAGTAGCAGTGAAGACATTGGCTCACTGGGAGGCTGCACACCGCAACGTCCTTGCTGATGAACCACAGCTGCGTTCAATCATTGACAATGAGTTGATGTACGGTCTTCGTCTTCTTGAAGACCAACAAATCCTCAACGGTGACGGTGCAGGAGAAAACCTTAAGGGTATTCTTCAGACATCAGGCATCCAGACTTACCTCTGGTCGTCGGGTGCTTCGGCTCCAGTCAAAGACACACGAGCAGACGCAATTCGTCGTGCGGCAACACTCGCTTACTTGGCCTACTACGAGCCAAGCGGCGTTGTTGTTCACCCATCGGATTGGGAAAACCTCGAATTGGCAAAGGACACACAAGGTCAGTACCTGATTGCTCTTTCAGTAGCAATGGGTGGCGAACCAAAGGTGTGGAGAATGCCAGTTGTTGACACACCAGCAATCGCACAGGGCACCTGCTTGACAGGCGCCTTCGGCACGGGAGCTCAGCTCTACGACCGTGAGCAGGCGAACATTCGCATCAGCGAACAGCATTCGGATTTCTTCATCCGCAACGCAATTGTTATCTTGGCAGAGCAAAGACTCGCTCTTGCTGTCAAGCGACCAGAAGCGTTCGTGAAGGTAACATTCGACAACGCTCCAGCCTGATAACTAAGTAAACACAAACCCCACGCCCCCAGTAATGGGTAAGCGTGGGGTTTTTGTTTTTGTGGGACAATAGTTATATGCAAAGATTTTGGTACGGAGCGACAATACTGAATGTCGTCGACGGAGACACTGTCGACTTGATGGTGGACTTAGGTTTTAATGTCCACCACAAAATAAGAGTTCGCCTTTACGGTATTAATACACCGGAATCAAGAACCAAAGACCTAAAGGAAAAAGAACTAGGGCTCAAAGCAAAGAAGTTTGTTGAGGACTGGTTCTCAAATCATAAATGGGTATTTGTGAACACAATTCCTGACAAAAACGATAAATATGGACGTGTATTAGCACGAATATATTCATCGGATGATATAGACAGCCCTCAGACAGCCTGCCTAAATATAGACATGATTCAGTCGGGCAACGCCAGAGAGTATTTTGGTGTTGGAGACAAGACTTGGGCTGAGTTCAAAATTAAATAACCTCAATGTGGGATAATTAATGCATGAAAAAAGACCTTTTTATAAATGTCCTTCTTAGAATTCTTGCTACTTTTGCAGCATCTGGTCTTGGCGTTATCGGCGCAGGAACGATTGCTGGTGTTCCAGTACTCAAGGCCGTCTTTATGGCTGGAATTGCAGGAGTTGCAGTAGTTATAGAAGGTTTGTCTAGAGCGTTTCTAGAAGATGGAAAACTTTCAACTTCGGAAATAAATGAAGTGTTCAACAGAGTTGACAAAAAATCGCCAGCGAAGGCAAAAGCGAATGAAGCGGTTTAGTCTTGGGTTGGTTATTGCTTTTTTGCTTACTGGCTGCGGTTATGACGGTAGTTATCGCTATTCTTGTCAAGACCCAACAAATTGGGGGAAAAAAGAGTGTGAACCACCCGTATGTGAAGTGGATGGAAACTGCACAGAAATCCTGCTTGGTTGGGACCCAGCAAAACCAAAAGTAAAAACCACACAAAACACAGGAGATTGAAATGGCTGAGAGAAATGGTTGGGGCATTGTTTACCATCGCTCAGATTGTGGTGACGATTATGTGAGAATGTATGGTTTTGGTGGCGATGCTCCGGGGTCATGCTGTGATACGTGGGGGCTCACCAGTCATGCAATAAGATACATCCACGAACATCCCGAAAAAAATCACACACTTGAAGACTTACTTGCCTTAGAAATAGTAGACGGCTACGAAATAGTAAAAGCAGGAGTAATTGACGCATACCATTGGGTGGATGAAAACGCTTGCAACTTAGCGATAACCGCACTAGTTAATGCGGCGGTATTTGCTGCGTTTGGGCCAGAGCAACCCGAAGGTGCCGCGACATCGACCACTTTGTCATTGATGGCAGAGCCAATTCTTTGGATTGAAGACAAGGCGACAAAAGCGGTTGTAGTAAAAGCGATGACCGAAATAATTGCTGATGCATTTTTGCTTATTCCGGAAGTCAGCAACAGCATTGACCACTCACTGTTAGACAACATAATTTCAAATTGTTTGGCTGAAAGTTTGAAACATACAGAACTGTGGGCAACACCAGCGGGTGTTTTTATTGCGATTGGGGCGGCATTTGCGCCTGTTATTGCAGATTTGATTTGTAAAAAAACTTGTCCTCAAGGATTTACGAAAGCGTTTGGAGCATAATGTTTAAGATAGGCAACTCTAATAACCGTCCTCGTTTAACGCCAGCAGAACTAGATGCCCGGCTCAAATTTGTGGTCGGCTGTATTCTTGGTTTTGTTCTTTTGATTACAACCGTTGGTGTTCTTTGGGCATTGGTGTTTGTGACTCAACCAATCGGTGCACAAGCAGAGAATGACAAAATGTTCTTTGGGGTTCTTTCTTCTGTGGCGACCTTCATTACAGGCACCCTTGCGGGCATTATGATTTCAACAGGGCGTAGCCCTGAAAGTAAAAGCAATAATGGAACATCTGACTCCGAAGGGTCAGAGTAACCCTAATTCAGAAAGCGATTCATCATGAATGACGAAGATATTCTTCTAGAAGAATTATTGCTAATTGAGCAGCAATTAAAAATTGCTTGTTGTGGTGATGCTCAATCAAAGTCAGAAGAATCAACTAATGAAGACATCGACAGAAAAATAAAAAATATAGAAGAAAAAGGACTTCCATGCTGGGAGGGCTACATCCAGGTGGGAATGAAAAAGGGAAAAAATGGGAAAATGGTTCCCAACTGTGTCCCAATTAAAAAGAAGACAGAAACAGACGAAATAGAAATATCTGAAAAATCTGAAAAACAAAAAATACGTGACCCGAAAGGTGGGCTAACAGCTGCCGGTAGGGCTTATTTTAAACGAACAGAAGGCGCGAATCTTAAACCAGGAGTAAAAGGTGCCGCAAACACCCCAGAAAAAATGCGTCGAAAAGGTTCATTTTTAACAAGGTTTTTTACCAACCCATCAGGCCCACTTGTTGACGAAAAAGGACGAGCAACTCGTTTAGCTTTGTCTGCAGCGGCTTGGGGTGAACGTGTTCCCAAGAACGCAGAAGATGCAGCTCGTCTTGCCGAAAAAGGAAGAAATCTTCTCGAAAGATACAAAAACACAAAAGAAAAATCAGACGAACTAGACATGGAAATTAAAAATCTTGGTCAATCAATTGGACAGATGGCTGGAGTATCCCCAACATCTAATCAAGCAGTAGACCACGATAACGAAGATTAGGACAAAAGAAATGCCACCTCCATCAAGAAAAAAGAAACGCGAAGAAACAAGGTCCAATGAAGAAATTGCCTTAACTTCAGCAATGAATTCGGAATACAACATAATGCACCCAATGATTAATGCTGAATATGTTCGTGTTCACAATCCTTTGACAGGTCTTGACCCATCTTTTAAAACCAATTCAGAATCTTTTCGCAATTTAATACTAGAACTGTGCGATAAAGGCCTAGACAAAAAACTTTCTAAAGAATTTGATGAGTTTTCTGTGAACTACGATTCTAAATGGTCTTTGATAAAAGAATTTGCAATGCATCCAACCACAGAAACTGTAGTAGTTGACGATGTACAATAATTCAGAAAAAGCACAAATTTCATCAATAGTCTGCAAACATTGTGGATGGCCGATACACGAAGAGCCCTATAAAGAATTTACTGTTTGGCTTGACTATCAAGGTGATGGAGTATTTTGTGGCAGACGGAACAAAGGTTTGCCGCATGAACCAAAAGAGAATGGGTTATAGCAAAAATGAGCAACAATACGTGGGGAACATATAAAGGACAAATATCTGGATTTCGTTTTGAGACAAAAGGTGATTCAGCGGCAGAAAAATGTCCAAAAGCCACAAAAGACATAGCCGTTAATCTTCGCAATCGTAGTAACGCAATCAAAACCGCCATGTATGGTCCGTTAAACCCATCTGAACCAAACGAGGATTATTGGAAGAAACTTGGCAAGGAATGGGATGTTGACTCCGTCAGCGCTAAAAAACAACTATGCGGCAACTGCTCTCTTTTTATTAAGACTCCGTCTATGATGGCGTGCATCGAAAGCGGCGTAACCGGAGGGGAAAGAAAAGATGAGTGGGACGCAATTGATGGTGCTGGACAGCTTGGTTATTGTGAGGCATTTGATTTCAAGTGTGCATCTAAGAGAACTTGTCGTGCATGGGTTACCGGTGGACCTATCACTAAGGAAAAATAATGAAAGTCTGGATTGACCAGGACTTATGTACTGGAGATGGCCTGTGCGCGGAGATAGCCCCCGATGTATTCATCATGCTGGAGGATGGGTTGGCGTACGTCCAAGAGAATGGGAAAGTATTTTCGAAAGCGCGAGGCAACCCAGAGGGAGCAAGCGGTTTAGCCTCTTTCGCAGAAGACCGCCTTGGTGATGTTATTGAGGCAGCAGAAGAATGTCCTGGTGAATGTATCTTTATCGAACCTTAAATTAAGGTTTAATTAATAATAATTCACTTTCCGAATTTAGTTATAATAACATGCCCATCTCGATGAGACGTGGGTGGCAATGTGTCAATAGCAAGAATTCGCTGCACCCATCTATCGGTACCGTCATATCGAGCATCAAATGGCCGACGACCATGTACTGTTGTCTTGTTATTTATAACAAGTAAGTCTCCTGTTTTTAGCACTATCTCACGGGTGCAATTTTTAATTGCATTTTTAAGGTGCATCAAGGCATTAGTGGCTTCATCATTTATGCCCTTCATTAAAACCTCATCGTAAGTTATATTGAAAAATCGGTCAACATTTACGTTTTTTGAAAAATCTTCCCTCAATATGGAGCAAGTAATTTCCATATCTAATTCACCGTTGGTTCGAAAACTTTCATCAATAGAGGTGGTGAACCATAACTTTGTTAACGTATCTATAACTGATGGTTCAAGATGCTTAACAATTTCATCAATATATGCGTAGGTAGTTATAGCGTTTGGGTCGCCACGAAGACAAAGCAACAAAACAGCGGTGGGTTTGTAGGGGTGAAATGCTGTTTCTGTGTGCAAACCAAGTTCTATTTTTGATGAAGTAGAAATCTGTTGATTTTCTGTTTTCTTAATTGGAAATATATTTTGAATTAATTCACCCTTTTGTTCTTGGGCAAAACTTATTGGCCAACCATAAACCTGAGCATATTTTAAAAGTATATTGCGAGATGGGTTTAGCGTTAAATTATTAAAATTTGAGTTTTTGGGCGTATTTGGAATATCGCCAATATCCAGATTCTCGACAAGGACAATACCTCTATCCATAGGAGATTTACTCTAGTACAGAATCCGCCTCTATCCAGACCCTAGCCCCACACTTATCTGGTGTATCTGACTGCACAACTTTGGCTGCCTCATGTCCACAATTTGAGCAAATTATCGTAATGCTCTTGCTGTGTTTGGAACCCTTATAGGTCCTATCAATAATCGCAGCGAGGCCTTTTTTAATCTTTTGTTGATGAACGTGAATAATATGTTTCATGGCGCCTCATGAGAGAATCGAACTCCCCTAAAATGCTTAGAAGGCATTTACTTTATCCACTAAGTTAATGAGGCTAGATTCCTTTGTTTTTACGATAATACTTCCTTTGATATTCGCGCTGATACTTTAGATAGGCTTCTTTTGTTTCTGGGTTCTGCCGTTTTTCTAGAGCTTTATCACGCTGACACTTCTTGCAAACGCGGTCAATCCTGCCATTTTTTCTCTTTCGTTCATACACGCCAAATTCTTCAAATAGGTGACCCTTGCGACAATGTGTGCGCTTTCTTGAAGATGAGCCTTGCCTGTCTTTCTTAAACATGTCTTTCATATTTCCAGAATTTGTGCCAAGAAATAAGTGTTTTGGGTTGACGCAAGGCGGATTGTCGCAATGATGGCAAACAAGCATTCCCTTGGGAACTTCGCCTATATGGAAAAGATAACTTGAGACATGCGCTCCGATTGGAGGTTTTTTTGTATAGTAGGCAAAAGAGCCGTATTTTTTGCTGGTCTTTCCACCTTTCCAAATCCAACAGTCTGGATATTTATCGCTGCCCGATTTATCGACTTTCTGAAAAAATCTTTCAATGAGTGGCATATGCTTAGCCATTTCTCCTCTTTCTTTGCCTAATCCGCATACACTCTGCGCACGTCCTATATTTTCGTCCACTTTTTTTCACGTACCACTTTTCTCCATAAATGCTAAAGTCATGGCCCTTTCTGCAGTGATTTAACTTTTGTGGTCGTTCTGCTTTTTTCTTTTGCCTACGTTCTCTGCGCTCTTGACTCCACCTCATGTGGCAAGCCCTACAATCCCGTGTTCTAAAACCAGTACGTTTACTGATTTTATAGATTGTATTTTCTTCATCATAAGGATGACCGTGTTTACAGTGTGTCTTCCTGCTCTCTTTGTGATTCCCATACATAACCGAATAACGCTGATTATGAGAACGGCTTCCAACCTCAAGGTGGTCAGGACGAACACATGGAGGATTGTTACAGAGATGACAAACTTCTAACCCACCGGGGACAGGACCATTTAGTTTTTCCCAAATATATTTATGTGTCTGGACTTTTTTGTTTATCCCATCGCGTTTATATGAAAACATGCCATATTTTTTTACTGTATGCGCAGTCCATTCCCAACAATTCGGATAATTTGGATTTCGCCCGGATTTATCAACTTTCTCCCAAAAACGCTCTTCCTCTGGGATTGGTGTTCTTCCTGCCATACCCCTACTTTATCGGGCATGCTCCTGTGGCGCAATTGTCAAGGTCTAAATCCCCCATGAATGCAACTTCTTGTAATGGGGTCGAAAAGTCAATCTTGGCAAGCATCTTGTCATACTCATCTTTAGACACTTCTTCATACGGAGGTAAAGAAAAGTTATGGTCAACATGCAACAAGAACGAAACTGACTTAACGCTTTTGTCATAATTCTTTGAGAGCCACTCCTGGATTTCCCCAAGCTCTTCTTTGCGGTAATAGACGGTCACGGAGACAGCATTATCTGCCCACTCAGTCTGCATCTTTTTCACCCATTCAAGCTGTTCAACTGCAGTCATTGCTGAAGCAAGAATTGAGCCCTCTGGTGACATGCATGGGAAGTCCACTACGTAGCGCGTGTGGTCTTCTCTGCCATCAATACCGATGTCCCATTGAACTTTGTATCCACGCTTACGACACGCATCGACAAGCGGGTCAGAAGAGCCAAAACGAACTCGCCTAACGTAGAAGGGGGCAAATGCAGGGTGAATTCCTGGTGTGACGCCAGGGAGTAGTGAAAGCGTTCCAGAGGGCTGCACCGTAGTCAAACGAACCGATTCTGGCCACCCACGTTCAGCAGAGTACTGCTTATCAAATTCCTGCAAGTATTCGTACGCAGGAGACAGCCATGAAATTTGCTCATCTGAACACTGAAGTATTCCGGTCACAGATTGTCCAAGTCTTGCGTTCTTGCTTACGATATTTGTTGTTTTCTCATATGGGTACGCCATACGAGTGATTTGTTTTTGTGTCTTGTAAAGCAAGCGAGAGATTTCTTTAAATTGCTCAAGCGACTCAACGTTTGACAAAAATATAGTTGCAAGGTTGCATGACTCTCCGTCGGCAAGGGCAATCTCAGCACAAGGATTAAACCCCTCAATTGAGTTGTCAATTTTTACTTCACCAAGGCGACCATATTTACGAGCAAGACGGCGGTTTAGCAGTCCATAAGGCTCTCCAGTGCCATCGTAACCCTTCCATAGCTCACTCATTATTTCGTCATAATGGTCTGCGTAAATTGAGTTGTTCGAATTTGCTCTCCAGGCAGGAATATTGCCTGATGCCCAGTTTTTGGCGCGGATAAACAACACATCGTCTGGGTCCCCCATGGCGATTTGCGCTGAACGTCGCGAAGAGCCAGAAACGACAATACGTCCAATGATGTTGCAGATGTCTAATACGTCAATGGAACGAAGCTTTTTGCCTTCACGGTTTTGCAATACCTTACAGATATCTGAAATTCCATCAATGAGCGCGCCAGGACCGGATGCGGTACCACCAAAAGTTTTTAGAGGAGCTCCATATTCGCGAATCAAAATAGTTGAATATGAAAATGATTTGCCAGTATCAAAATATGATTTCAGAACAGCATGGAGAAGACGTTTCCAGCCTTGACGTGAATCAGGAACAATAATATCTGCGTCATTGCTGCGCTCTTGAGTAATTACAACCCCTGATTTAACTTTTGGTAAGTCATGAATCTTTGAACGCTCTACAGAAAAACCGACACCACCACCGAGCATTAAATATTCAAACAAAAGCTCAAAATCTTCAATTTTTTCAATATTGGTGAAATAGCAATTATTAAGCGATGTGGCATTAAATTTCTGAACAAGAGGTGTCCCCAGTTGCCATAAAGAGCGTCCAGAAAAAGAACAACGAAGATTGAAACAATGGTCAAATAGTTTTTCCGCTTCTTCCTTGGTGTAATCGACGCCTATTTCATGCGCACCATTAATAACTCTTTGAAGGGTCTCAACCCATGTTTCGTTATTACCATTACTTTTTTTGCGACTATATGTTCTAAGGAAAACAATTTCTCCCATCCCGTTAAAACCCCATGGTGGCAGTTTTTGGGAATACGAATCTACAAATTCTTGGTCAAGTAATGTCATAATAATTTTCCTTAAGTGGTTTAATTGGTCTATCGATATTAACCGAAACCAGAATACTAAAATGGTCTAAAATTAATCAAATTATTTTTTGATTAGACCTAGTCTCTCGGCTTCTTTGTATGGTATGTATTTCCCTTTTGCGTGAAGGATTACCTTAACACTTGTAAATGGAGTTATTTGCACTGTTTGCAATATGTCTTCTTCAACTAAGAAATTTTGAATTTCTTTAAGTTCTTCTGTTGTGCCATAGCCGGCTATAATTTTTGGTGGCTCAGATTCTCCGACACAATCTCCAGTTGGATGTCCGCAAATCGGACAGGGGGTGTTTTGTTGTATCCCCGAACCGCTATTACGTATTAATCCTGCGCTAGCCCTATCCCTAAATGAAGGAGAGTCGTAGAACGGCATACCCCATTATATACATTAATTAAATTCCTGTACATAGAATCCGTTATGTTTAATTAGCATTCTTAGCTCATCATAAGATTCTTTAGGTAAATCATCAATAACTTTTTCTGCTAAAACTGATTGCAACATTCTCGGATAAAGTCCGTTTCTTAGCTGAGCATCTGGCCCGTTTGGGTAAACCAAAATCTCGGACCAATCAATACTTTTATTTAAGCCATAAGAATATGGAATTGCCACCATGCTCACGTAGGATGGGGCTCTACCATCTTCTTCAACACCAGCATGACTAACAGTTATGCATTCTTTTACCCCTATATTGGGGTCAAGAAAAGCCATAGAAAGCTCCATATCCTTAGTTCTGGTTTGGTTAGCCGAGCAATAGCCCTCTGCGACCATGGCTATTGAATTCACCCCCCAATACCGTCTGAGGACCGAACATAACTCAGCCGCTATATGCAGCCTTTTGTCGGTAGAAAGGCTCATAAGCTCCCTTTTCATTTGGCACACAATAACCAGGCGGTCATCAACCCAGCCAAAAAAGTTCATACTCAAGTCCTCCCCTATTCCATCCTCCTTAACAGTATTTGACTTGGCTAATTGAGCAGCCGTCATGACTAGGGCCATTTTGCTCAGGGAGTTATCATAGTCATCCACAAGCCCAGATTAAGCCAATTAGCTCTTCCACAGGGGATGGTCGTGCTGGGCACATCCACTAAGGAGTATTTTTGTGTACTAAGCTCTTGCCCATGACAACACAAAAGAAAAAATCAACCCCAAAGAAAAAAGCTACCCCTAAAGCAGCTAAGGAACCTGCGGTTCAAAAACCAAAAGAGAGCGCACCAGCTACTCCAGAGGTCAAGTTGCCAGCGCCAGTTCAGGCTCCAGTCAGCGTAGCTCCATCTGCGAAAAAGAAGAGTTTTTTGCGCAGATTTTTTGGGTTTTAAAAATTTAATAATTTCTCTTTCTCAAAAAAGAAAAAAATAGCGCCATGACCACGGAGCATCGTCGCGCCCCTAGACGTAAGATAGTCGAGGTTAGTCGCGAGGGTGCTTGGGGTAAAGTTAAATATAAACATTTACTTGAGTGTGGACACACCGAAATAAGACCAAGAGCATCATCAACGCCAAGCCTTGCTTGTGCGTGGTGTTTGAGAGTAGACGTAAGGCAAAAAGAAATTAACGCTCTCTCTATTATCAATAGAGGCCCATACGTCGACGTTTCACCATTAATGGCGTCCGATGAAATCACTTTGAGTAAAACACGAGCTTTACTCTCTTCTAAATTTGGAGTTCCTCTCGACGCTGTGGATATTATTTCCAGCGACGTAAACGGAAATTTAGAAATAAATTATGCAATAATTTTTCTTTCTTCAGGAGATGTGGCTAGGCTGATGAAACCATAATCACATAAAAGGGAGTTAGTCGATGGATAATAATAAAGAGCCTTTTAATAATCCACCGAAGAACGGTAAATGCGTTGGACATCCAACAGAGTTATGGTTCCCCCACCACGTCAGGGGAGCAAAAGTTCAAGAGTTCCGTGAAAGAAAAGAAAAGACACGAAGAGCAATTGAGATTTGCAAAACCTGCGATGTCAGTGAAGAATGTTTACAATATTCATTAAGACACGAACCATGGGGTATATGGGGCGGCAAAACTGAACTACAACGTGCAGCAATACGTGTTCAAACCAATGTTCGACTTACTCGGGATGGAAAAATATTTATACCTGGATTAGGTAATAGAAATGCCAATGGAGAAGCATTAATTCGTCAGCCCAAGAGTCTAAAGAGGCCAACCGCATTGTCTGAGGTTCAATAAAATGCCAACACCAGGCCCAATAGCAGAAAATTTTTTGACACGTTTGTCGTCGGTGAGACAAACAGGTTCCGGCTGGCAAGCTAAATGTCCATGCAGGAATGACGATAATAATCCGTCTTTATCTATAGCGGAGGGCTCGGATGGTCGAGTGCTGGTGACTTGCCATAGAGGCGGTGGGTGTGATGTAAATCAAATATGTGCTGCCGTAGGACTTAAGGTTCATGAATTAATGCCACCAAAAGAGGAGCGAGCCGAAAGGAAAGAAAAATTAAAATTTGTTGCTGCTTATGACTTCACTGATGAGCATGGTCATTTATTGTTTCAAAAAGTACGTTTCGTCAATCAGGACGGCGTTAAAACTTTTAGACAAAGAAAACCAGACGAAAATGGTGAATGGATTTATTCTTTGGGTGAAACACCAAAAGTTTTATACAATCTTCCCGCAGTTTTGGCGGCAAAAGCAAAGGGTGAACCTATTTGGGTTGTCGAGGGGGAAAAAGACGCTAACACACTTATCGAGATGGGTCTTTGTGCCACCACGATGCCCGGCGGAGCAGGAAAGTGGTTAGACATACACACCGAGGCACTATCGGGTGCTTTAGTTGAAATCATCGCAGATAATGATTTACCAGGCAAACAACACGCCCAAACAGTTCTTGAAGAATTGTTAAAAGCGGGCTGTGATGCTCAAATATGGATTTCGCCAAAAGCAAAAGACGTAACCGACCACCTAAACGAGGGCTTATCTCTTTCTGACCTAGTGGCTTTTGAACCAGAGAGCAAAGAAGAAGTTGATGAGTCTCAGCTGAACCCAAAAGACCTTGCCATCCATCGGCTTAAAGAAGTACTAGATAGAACAGATTTAGATTCTCAACAAAAAATTTCTAAATCATCGTTAATTATTGCCGCATCAACAATTGTTGACCCAGGTGACCCAGGCAGACTCATTCAGTGGAATGATTTTATTAACGAAACAAGTTCAGACAGCTATGATTGGGTTATACCAAACCTGGTAGAAAGAGGTGAGCGCGTTATTGTCGTTGCGGCCGAAGGCGTTGGCAAAACAATGCTTGCTCGTCAAATCGCTCTATGCTCTTCCTCTGGTATTCATCCCTTTACTTTTCAACCAATGAAGCCAGTAGTAACTCTTACTGTTGACCTGGAAAACCCAGAAAGAATTATTAGAAGAATGTCTTCTTCTATTTTAAATAATGCAATGAGTATGGGTAGGGTGCCAAAAGTGACTGCATCTATTTTGACAAAACCGGCAGGCATGGACTTGCTCAAAGCGTCGGATAGAGCAATTCTGGAGGAAGCAATTGACAGCGTAAAGCCGGACATCCTTTTGATAGGACCGTTATACAAAGCATTTATCGACCCTGGAGGAAGAACGTCGGAAGCCCTTGCTGTCGAATTGGCTAAGTATTTAGACACAATCCGAACCGTATATAAATGTGCTCTTTGGCTTGAGCATCATGCCCCATTGGGCACGACTATGTCGTCTAGAGACCTAAGACCATTTGGCTCTGCTGTGTGGTCTAGGTGGCCAGAGTTCGGAATCTCGCTTCAACCCGACCCGACATCTCCCGACCCATATGTTTACGACATTAGACATTTTAGAGGCGCTCGTGATGAGCGGCCTTGGCCCGTAAAGATTAAACGTGGGAAACGTTTCCCTTTTGAGGTGCTAGAAGCGTCTAAGATAATTGTATGAGTGATGAAAAATCTAATAAAATCTCCACAAGGGAGTTTATTAGTGACAGAGATTTACGTATTTTCAAACTACGTCAAGCCGGAACCTCAACATCCGAGATAGCCCGTCGTTTTGGGGTATCAACAACGGTCGTATCTCGTGCAATACAAAGACAATTGCAAAAGATGAATAGTGAAACACTTTTGGCTTACCCTGAGGTTTTGAGACTAGAGCTAGAACGACTCGACAATCTTCAGCAAGCTATCTGGCCCCTAACGCAACATAGACGTGTGGTTATGGATGATGGCACAGAGCAGTCAGTTGAGCCGGACTTAAAGGCGATACAGCAAGTTTTGGGAATTATGGATAGAAGAACCAAGCTTTTAGGAATGGACCAGGCGAATATTAATGTTCAAATGGATGTTAAATCATCAACAACTGAATCTATTAAAGCAACACTTGCTGGTTCTGACAGCTTAAAATTAGCCGCCAACAGATTTGACCCCGAAGCCGAGGCTAAGCAATTGTTGCAATTAATGGGTATTTCTGGTGTTTTGCCCGAATCTGTCATAAATCAAATTTTAGAAAAAAACGAAATACATGATGCGGAAATTGTTGAAGACGAGGAAGAAAGTGATGAATAACGAACAAAACAACACAGAAAACAAAGACTCAAATTTGATTTCCGCAATGAATCACGTTGCAGAAAATACTTCTATGTCCGTTTCTCCAATGCAAAAATCCGACGATGCACCAGCCGACAAGCAAGTCCTTATTCGCGCAACCGAACACGACCGAGATAGGTGGAAAAACGCATCCAATAAAGTCGGGGTTACTCTTTCCTCGTGGATTAGAGATGTCCTTAATAAAGAGGCCGCAAGCGTTCTGGACTGCCCACACCCTAGTCACCAGGTGAGATATTACCCATGGGCAACAATATGCCTAGAGTGTGGACAAAGATTTCCTGTTGTCCAATAGATAATTAATAAACCTTGTTATATCGACTTCAGGTCGACAGAGCATACAATGGATATACCACTATGTTCGAACCAATTATTATAAAGCTTGACTACTCGCCACGAGACGAAAGACATAGCAAGCAGATAAAAAGCGTGGCATCTAGACTCGGTAAAAGAATTGGTAGAGGCCTGGTGGGCAGGCCAAATATTGGTAGAAACAGAAGAACGATTGGTTCTGGAAGAATTGACATACCCACTGGTGGTGTGCGCGGATACAAGAGACCAACAGGAAATCGTCGCGACATTGACAGAGATGGCTGGGCAGACGAAGGCACAACTAACCCTGTATGGGTCGGGCTGAGCGGTGGGCGAGATAGACCAATTATTGAAACCCAAAGAGCTAGACCAAAAATAAATTTAAATAATCAAAAAATAAATGAAAGAAAAAAAATTCGTCAAAAAATTAAATATGGCGAAAGTTCTTTGGATGGCAAATTAATTAGTAAAAAAAACGGCCCCAAATGGTTGGATGGATTAAGCAATGAGCAGATTTCAAACATCCTCGTCCCCGACTCGTATCAGACTTATTCTCAAATGCTGGCCGATGGATTCGGTGTCGACAAAGAGACTATAGAAAAATATCTTAAATCTAGATGGGGGGTTGGAAAACCTTGGTTGGAAATTGATTACTCGGAAAGTTCAACTAAGCAATTAAAACAAGCACTCAAAACTGCTCTTGACGAATCGCCTATTTTTTCTTGGGCCGTAAGAAATTACGGCTCACCAACATATACGGTAATGACCAGAAAAAGTGCAGAAACATACAACAATCGAGATGCAGTAAAGCCATTATATGATGCACTCAAAAAAATGTATCCAGATGCACCTGGAGAGCCACAATTTGCCGCAAGCAATCATCTTGATTTTGAAATGGTGACTTTTAATCCAATCAATGTGATTGATAAAAAATCATGGCAAACAAATGAACCAATTTCAAGCAGCTTTCAAACGTCTAAATTACCATCTAGCTCCGACACCGTAATAGATAGAAGCATCTCTGGAACTATTTTGCATGAATGGGCTCATTGGTATCACTCCGAGATGCTTTTGGCAAATATTGAAAGTTCTGAAAATAAAAAACGGTCGCCTAAATCTTTGATTAATCCTCAAGATTCTGATTTTACCGAAAAAATCAAAATTGCACTTGAGTACAATTCCGATAATGGAAACATGAATCTTCATTCAACCAAAAAATCACTGGAAGACTCACCAAACGAGCCAAGGACGATTACGTCTTATGGGCACGTGAGCAGAAAAGAAATGTTTGCAGAAGGGATGCTTGCTTACATGCACCCCAATGAGCAACTGAAACTAAAAGCAATAAATAAAAAATTAAGACAAGATATAGAAACAATCTTGGCCGGAGATAAAGGCGTTGATGCGTGGAAAGACAGTAAGGCGAACATAAGAAGAGAAAAAAATATTTTAAGTTCGGGTAGGAAAAATCGTAAGTTAACAAAATTGTCATCAGGTTCAAAAGCTGAGAAACCCGAAAGACCAACGTACCCAAGACACCCTAGCTATGGTCCATTCCTTGATGACGCTGAAGACGTGTTTGCAGATGTAAAAAACTGGAAAGAGTTCAAAGAAGTTTACGATAATTTAGAAATAAATTTCTTTGACTACGAAACTACTGGATTGGTTTCTGACGAATTTCGACAATCGTCCGGTAATGGCGCTCCAGTGCAGTTTGGTGTAACAAAGACCAAAGGCGGCAAGGAGATTGGTCGACTAAATATTTTTATGAACCCGGGAGAAGAGCTTGGGGATTGGTCGAGAAAAAATCTTAAAAACAAAGACGGAGAACCGCTTACCGACGAATGGCTGTCATCTCAAACATCGATAGCTGATGCGCATAGAAAATTAATTGAATTTGTGGGTCCTGATGCAATTTTTGGAGTTCAAAATGCAGTATTTGATAAAACGGTACTAGAAGATGCACTGACATCATCAGGCATCGAGTGGAGACCAAAGGGCTGGGTAGATACGAAAGTTGTATCCGATTTAGTAATTCCTAAATGGACAAAAGAAAATCAAGACGCACCTTGGACTACTGACGGGAAAACTGGTGAAAAAATTCCGTCAAGTAGCCTAAAGGCTTTGACCGAATATCTCAACATAGACCTCGGGAAAAAACACCATACAGCAGACGCTGATGCGGCAGCCACATCAGTGTTGATGTCAAAAATTATTGATAAAGCAATTGAAAAAAATTGGAGCAGCGATATTTTTGATAAAAATTGGCGCGACCAAAAAATCAAAGACAAATTAGAAAACTATCAACAAAAAATTATTGATTTTGAACAAGAAAAAAATAATTGGATTTCCGAAACGTCTCCTAAAAAATCCACAGTTCCAAAAGAAGTGGAGAAAAAAGAATTTGGTTTTGGCAGACTATCTAGTGGTACCACTTCGTACAGGGGCCGCCACGAATCTCCTGATGCGTCAAGTGGGGCACCCCTACACAACCTGGCTAATGGCGCCATATATCCAGAAGATATCTATGGTCCAAATGGAGCGAACCTTTATGGGGGCGCATTCCCGGATTTAGCTCAAAAAGCTGTTGCTATTTTTAGAAAACTCCGCAATAAACCAGACTCTGAATTGACCATATATAGGGCGGTTCCAAGGGGCAAAAACATTAAAGAAGGCGACTGGGTAACGATTCTCCCCGAATACGCAAAAATACATGGAGATAGTTGGTTAAAAGATAACTATGAAATAGTGACCAAGAAAGTAAAAGCAAAAGAATTATTTAATGAAGGTAATTCACTTCTTGAATTTGGTTATCACTCAAAATTGTCTTCTGGCAAATACGATGGTGCCCCCACATATAAAGGAAAAGTCTGGAAAGATAGAAAAAATGAATTAGATGGCCCTGTGTGGTCATTTCGGTCTCAGGCCAAACAGTACCCAGACGATGGTCCGCCGGGAATTTCATATTTTAAAGGCGTAGTTGATGATTCAACATGGGTTGATTGCCTGCTTTATAGAGATGATTCAGGCAAAGTTATTGGCATCTTAAATCATTATCCATTTGCTCTTGTAGACCCAGATGACCCACGAATTGTAGAAAGACGCGGGAATATCAACATCTTTATTGACCCCAAACATCAAGGTAAAGGTATAGCAACAAAACTTGTAGATGAAGCAGTTTCTCGATATAACGTCGACCTACGCAGGCAGCGATATAGCGAAGAGGGCGCAAATTTTATAAACAGGTATATACGTAAGCTTCCCGAAAATAGGGATAAATCAAAACTTTCATCTGGAAGCCAA